>Ga0209986_10004047_pt1 | contig 12604 bp, 29 predicted proteins | sample BlataG_FD_183168 | JGI IMG/M metagenome (GOLD analysis project Ga0209986, IMG submission 183168) | Deep subsurface microbial communities from Black Sea to uncover new lineages of life (NeLLi) - Black_00105 metaG (SPAdes) (version 2) | ecosystem: Environmental > Aquatic > Marine > Oceanic >...
AGTTCTTTAATGTGGAGTTAAAATGGTTGGAAAAATAATATTTATTCTACTTGCAGTTGGATTAATTGCAGGGATACTTATCTCACAATTATATCTTCCAGTAGATTTAATCAAACCTTCTGGAGAATTTCCACCTGCAACTGAGGAAGATACTGAAGCACAGGAAAAGATATGGAAAGCTGGAGTAGAAATGGAATTAAAAAATATATGGGAGAAGATAAATGGCTGAATTTCCACCAGATGACCCAAGAGCAAGAGAAAAACAAAAGAGGATTATAGAAGCTGGTATTGATATTGAAAAAACAATAGAGGAAGGAGGAAAACTTCCACCTAATGTAAGAATATATGGACAATCTTCTGGTGCTGGAGATAGAGCAAGAGCTATTTCTGAAGCTGAACAAAAACTTAAAGCATTGGAAACTAAGAGGAAAGAAGATGAAAGAATCAGACAAAGAGAGAATATAAGAATAGATACAGAAATGAGAGAAAAGATTAATGCTGCACAACAAAGAAACAGAGAAACATTAAGCACTACTGCTGGGATTCAGGGAAGACAACAAAGACAAATAGAATTAGCTCAAGAAATTTCAAGGATACAAAATGAAGCAAGATTAGATAAACTCCAAGCAGGAATTGTTGAAAGTGTTACTGTTGGAGGAGTTACTGTTACCTCTCCTGCACAAGCTGCACTAATAAGAAAAGCAACAACATCAGGAGTTACAGAAGAAGAAGCAAGAGGATTACCTCAAGAGTTTAGAGAACAATTGGTATTTCCTAAACAACAAGTTGTTGATACAAATAAGATAGCAAGAACAGAATATTTTTTAAGCACAGGAAAAACTACTGCAGCTACTCCTTCAGGTAGAGGAACAGTTACTTTTGAAACTCCAACACCTGAAACTTTTACTAAATTTGATACAACACAAAAAAAACAACAAGTAGTTTTTGATTTTATTTCTGGAAAAACTTTTGAAGAAAATGTCTTAGCAAAATCTCCAAGTTATAAACCAAGAGATTTAAAAGCAGAAAAACAATTCTTCGAGGAGAAAACAGGGCTTCCCATATTTACTGCTGCAAAAGGTGCAGGTTTAGGAACTGTAAGAGCATCAGAGTTTATTACAGGACGAAAGATACCAGAACCTTTTAGAACTGCAACAGCAGAAACTATTGGAAATTTATATTTATTTTCTTATTTTTCAATAGCTATGAAAAATGCAGCTACAAAGAAAACAAAACAAAAATTAGAACAAGTGCAAAAGAAAACTTCTGGTTATACTGAAAAAGATTTTGAAACAATAGAGGATTCAATAAGACAAAATTTTAATGCTGGTAGAGTTCAAGAAATTAGAGAAGCATACAGGGCAGCATTAGCAACAGGAAATAAAGATACTGTAAGTGTTGTAGAAAAGATGTTAAGAAATGCATTAGGAAAGAAAGAAGCTGCAACAATAATAAAAGATATTAGATTACAAGAGGGAATAATTACTTTCAAAACTCCTTCACTACCTAAATCTCCAACAACTCCTACAACAACCATAACAACTCCTGCTCCAGTAGAATTAGAACAATTACCAATAGTTACAGGTTCAATCTATGCTGGAACTGGATTGTATGAAAAAGGAAAACCAACAGATAATGTTTTAGGACTTGGTTCGATTCCAAGAAGTATATTTGAAGAAGATTTAAGACCATCTGGAACAATAGATTTAACAAAAGAAAGCACAGGATTGTTTGAAGGATATGGACAGGAAGAAACTATGTTTAAAGACACTCAACCTTCTGCACAAGCACCAACAACTTTTGTTTCTCCTTTTCAACAACAATTTATTGATACTCAAGAACTACAAGCAGAACAATCTATGTTAAGACAACAAGAACAATTAAGACAAGCTCAACAGAATATGTTACAACAAAAATCAGGACAGTCTTCTATATTAAGAAGTGCATTAGTTTCTGCACAATCTTTACAACAGCAGCAACAATTAAGACAGCAACAACAATTAAAATTAAAACTACAATTAAAACTACAACAACCAACTGTTCAAATACAACCTCCAACAACTAAACTTAAACTTGGGATTGTATTTCCTGAACTTTCAGGAGGAGTAACTAAGAAAACAAGAATATTAACTTCTGCAATTAAAAAAGTTAAGTTTAAAGTATGGGAAAGAAGGAAAGGAGAATGGAAACCTTTTGCAGAAGCTCCAACAAAAGTTGAAGCAAAGTTAAAAGGGATTGAAAGAGTTAGAAGAACTCTTGGAGCATCATTTAAAGTTACTAAAGAAGGAAAACCAGTCAATTTAAAGGTTTCTTCTCCAGTATTTAGACCTGCAAAGAAAGAACCTTTTGTATATGTTCAGAAAAGAAAGTTTAGATTATCTACAGGTTCTGAAGTAAGTGAAATTCAAAAAGCAAAAAAGAAGGGAGGTAGAAAGTTAAAATGGTTATGAACCTAAAAGGACAAGCTATGTTAGTTGGACTTATGTTGGGAATAATGGGATTTATGGCAGCTATGATATTTATAGACCCATTGGTTGATGTTATCAGAGAAGCAAGAGCATCAGACCAATTAGATTGTTCCAATGCAAGTATTTCTGATGGAACTAAATCAACTTGTCTGTTGGTTGATATTACATTACCTGCATTTATTGGTGTAGTAATTGGTTTAGCAGGTTGGTATATAAGTGCGAAATTTGTATAACAAAATGGCAAACAAAAAAATGCTGGTGATGTTCCTAATGGGGATTATATTTTTTCTTAGTTTAGTTTCTACTTCTACTTGGACAGATAATTATGATACAGGATTACAAATTTATTTAAAGATGAATGAAAGTGCAGGAACAGACCAGTTCTATGATAGTCATAAAGGAATAAATATAACTCTTACAGATGACCATCTTGCAGGAATAATTGGAAATGGTTATGGAACAACTGCTGGAACAACAACTGGAAACACAACAATAGGACATTCAGGAGAGATGACTATATCTACTTGGGTTTGGCAGAATGGTTCAACAAGTGATTATTATTTATGTTCTTACCACGACGGAACAGAAGCTGGTAGTGTTTGCTGGGTTATGGATGCAAATGAAAAGATGACTATGTATGCTCACGATGGAACTGGATTAAAAAGTGTAAGTAATATTGATATTCCATTATCTCCACAACTTTGGACTATGACTGTTAATGATACAACTCTTGCAAGATATATTAATGGAACATTCAATCAAAGTGTTGCTTTAGACGGAAGTTTCCCAGCTTATAGTGTTCCCATATATATAGGTTCATCAAGTCAAGGAGCAAATAAAGGAACAGGTGCAAACTATGATGAATTTGCAATTTGGAATAGAACTTTAAATGATTCAGAGATATTAGGATTATGGAATAATAGTGCAGGTTTGACTTATGTAGGAGAACCATTAGTAGCTCCACTCTTTACAGAGAATTATCAAAACTATAGCATCTCAGCAGGAGTAAGCACTCTACAAAATTATACTTTGAATATAACTTATAATTCACATTTCTATAATGTTTCTGCTAAATTCTTTTTCAATGGAACAATGTATAGTGCAACTGCAACAAAAGATACAAACCAAACTATTTTTAAATACAATGGACTTTCAATTAAAAAAGCAATGGTTGGAAATCAACAATTCTATTGGACAATGAACTTTACAAACAGTTCAGAAACAGGAAACTTAAAGAACACAACTTTTTCAAATCAAACAATTAATCCTATGATTTTTGGATTATGTAATGCTACATTAACAAATCCTTATGTTAATTTTACATTTCAGGATGAATCAGATAATAGCGCACTGTCTGCAAAATTAGATACTTCAACATTTTATTATTGGATTACTACTGCATCATTGAATCAGACATATACTTATTCTCAAACAGCAAACCAAACAAACTATACTTTTTGTTTCTCTCCAATAGATTCAATAATTAATTTGGATGCTTCACTTCAATATTCCAATACAGGTTTTCCTCAAAGAAGATGGGATAACACAGGAATATATAGTAACTTAACAAACCAAACTACATTATATTTGTTACCAACAGCAAGTGGAATCTATGTTACTTATCAAATAATTAGTGCAGCAGACCAACCAATAACAGATGTTTATGTTACAGCAGAAAGAGAAATTAGTGGAGTTTGGACTGAAATGGGAAATGGATTTACTGGAAGTGATGGAGGAATTACTTTCTGGTTGAATCCAGATTATGTTCATAGAATAACAACTTCCAAAACAGGATATGATACTCAGGTATTATCTCATACTCCAACACAATCTCAATATACAATAGTTCTGGGACAAGTAATAACTACAACAACAGAAGACTTTGGTAGAGGAGTTTATTTTTCTACAAGACCTTCAGAATGGTTTTTAATTAATAATACTCATTATATTTTTAATTTATCATTAACTTCAAACTATTGGACATTAACTGAATTTGGTTTTGTATTAACAAATAGTTCAGGAACAAATTTAGGAAGTAATAGTTCTACAACAGGAACTGGAGGAATAGTAAGTTTGAATATAACAAGTGGAAACCATAGTAGAATCACTATGAATTATTATTACTTAACAGGAGGAAACTATACAAACTTTACAAGAACTTGGACTGTTGGAGAACAAGATTATGGATTTAGTATTAAAACCTTCTTTGATGATTTAAAAGTTTATATAGATGCTGGAATATTTGGATTAAATGATTTTTCAGTAACTTTATTAGTATTCATATTCATATTTATTACTGTGGGATTAATATCATTAACAACTGGATTTCAATCTCCATTAGCTATCCTGATTGAAATAACAGTATTGGTAACATTATTTGATTTTGTATTGGGAATGGTAAGCAGACCTTTTGGAGATGCTATTCCAATAGCAACTATATTAAGTTGGATAGCATTAACAGGATATGGTATAAAGGAGGCACTTATAAAATAAAATGGCAAAGTTTTTCACATTACTATTATTGATTGTTGGATTGATGGTTATGTTTAGTGTAACCAATCTTATAGATGGAGGAGTAGTTAATCAGATTAAAGTTCTTTCTATAGAAGGTTTAGCTGATTTTAGAACTTTAGATTTTTATAAGATTTTTTTAGATAACATATTATTATTAGCAGGGACAGCAGCAGGAATAGCTATTGGTTTAATTTTCAAAGCATCTCCAACAGATATATTGAGTGCAATTATAGCATCAACTATCTTAGGTGGATTCATTGGAGATTTAATATTAATATTCCAAAAAGTTAATGAAACAGGAAACTTTACAGGAACAGTAATACTGTTCTTTGCAGCTCCATTGGTTGTAGCTTATGTTATATCAATGTGGGATTGGATAAGAGGTAGAGATTAAAATGGCATTTACAGAAGTATTAAATTTAGAAAAGATATTTGTTAATTACTTTGCTGGTAGTTATCTTATATTCTATTTCATAGCAATAGCTTTCTTTGCATATCTTGCTGCAAGATTTAGATTACCAAACTTTGCAACATTAATGTTATTAGGATTGTTTGTTATATTTATGGCTAATTGGGTTGGAATAATAGTAGCATTGGTTTTATTTGTAGTTGGTGCAATCTCAGTTTTAATCTGGGCTAAAGTAATTAAAAGTTAAATAGAAAAATTATAAAAATAGTGAAAACAATAAAATAATATGGGAATAATACAAAACATCATCAGAAAAGTGAAAGAGAAGAAAGCTGAAAAAGAACAGTATGAGAATAGACAGAAAATTATTGAAGGATATGAAACAAGAAAATTAGACAGTAATGAAAGAGAGTTATTAAGATACAGAGAGGAAGCAAGAAAAGCTCGAATTAAAAAAGAACTTGAAACTATTAGGAAAAGAAAGAATGATGAGTTGTGGAGTGGTCATTTAGGAAATCCAGTAGATGCTCCTAATGTTACTGCAAATCATAAAGAGATATTTAAGAACGGAGAAAAGTTGTTTAAAGATAAATCAGAAATATTTGGAGGTAAGAGTATATTTTTCAAATGAGCATTGCAGATAAATTCAGAGAGTTTGTAAAGAAAGAAGATGAGGGAACAAAGTTAGCAGAGCGATATATACATCCTAAAGAATATAAAAGAAAACAATTGTTACAATCAGCTATAACTAAAATGAAAAAGAAAAAATCAAAACTTTCTTCAGGAATCAAGAAATTTGGTAGAGGTAGATTGAGAATAAAAAAAATAAGATTGATTCCAAAGAAAAGACTCATAATTAAATTAAAGGAGATTTAATATGGTAGAAGGATATTGTGTGAAATGCAAAAAGAAAACAGAAATGAAAGATATAACAGAAAGTAAGACCAAGAGAGGAGTTCCTATGAAGAAAGGAATCTGTAGTATATGTGGAACAAAAATGTGTAGAATTGGAGGTTAATATGGCAAAGAGAAAATATGGGTGGAAAGTTAAGAAAAAGAAGAAGAAAAATTAAATTTAAGGAGGTTAATATGAAGAAAGTTATCAACAAAGCACCAAAATTTAAAGTTTCAAGAGATAAAGATAAGTTAGATAAAGTAGCAAAAGAAACTGATAAAAGATGGCACAAGATTGTGAAGTAAGAAAGAGGAAAAAATATCGCTCAGTTTATAAAAAAAATTATAGGAGGAAAAATGAAAGAAATACTTCGACTTGCTCCAACAATGCAATCAGTAGCATTATTAGGAGGAACAAGAAAAAAGAAGAAAGGACAGATGCATAACATAGTTACTGGTGCAACTAAGATTCTTGTTGGAGTTCCACTAATAAAAGCAACTTCTGATGTAGTAGAAAGTTATTAAAAATAAATATAGGAGTAAATCTAAAATGGCAAGAAAGAAAAGAAAGAAGAAAAGAAGATAATAATCATCTCTTTTTTCTGCTCATAGAAACAAACTTCTCCTCATTTTTCAACAGTTTCTATGAGCTTTTTTTATTAATTCTGGTAACCTCCATTTCCTATGCAAAAAAATAAATTATTTTTTAAAATACCAAAATAAAAACTTACCTTTTGTATTAATATTATATTAATAAGTAATACATTTTATAATATATAATATACCTCAAAAAAAAAATAAAATAGTTTTTTGCTCTTTTTGTGTTTTTTCCTCATTAGAAAAGTTTATAAAGTTCCTTCACTTATTTATTGTAGATAAAAAATGGGTTACCAAAGTCAAAGAAATCGAATTTCTGAAATCATCCAAAAAAGTGTAATACAGTTTTTGAAGCAAAAAGACCTTGATTATTACAAGGTTTTAGATGAGGTTTGCAATGAAATTGGGTGTTCAAAAAGCATAGCAGAGGATGTTTTAAAGACCTTCATTTCCAGTGGAAAAATTAAAGAAATAAGAATTTTAACTATACCAGATGAGAAAGTTCAAAGTTGGTTTGAAGAAATGAGAGAAAGAGAAAAAGAAACTAAAGAAGATTTAAATAAAGTTGAGGAGTATGTTAAAGATGGTGGAGATAGTAGTTCCAAAAACTGAACCTGAATCTCATCAGAAAAAAGAAAGAAATCAAAAAAGAGGAGGACTTACTAAAGTAACTTCTGTTTCTGTTTCTGAAGAATTTAAGGATATTGTTGAAAGATATGAATTATCTCCAACCGAAGTATTTAGGAGAGGAGTTGCAGTAACTCTTGCAGATATGGATATTCCACCATATAATACTCCTATGAATAACAAGAGATTAGAAGCTGTAAGAAGTAAATTAGAATTAGATAAAATTGAAGAATTAGTAAAACAACTGGAAAATACAACAAAATCTATTAATGAAATATTAGAAGAAACAAAAGAATTAGGATAATATACTATGAGGGGTGAAATATGTGCTTAGAATGCCCTTATTTGCAAAATAAAGGGGGTAGAAGGAAGGTTTGTGTTAATAAGAATAATGTTAAAAGAAAGTGCAAATATAAGTTTTTAAGTGAATGTCCTTATATGAGGGAGAGGAGATAAGATGACATTACAATTTGATAAACAAGCAATTAAAAAAGAGAAAACACAACAAAGATTATTTAATATTTTAGAACCATCAGGGAAAGAGAAACCAAAAAATCTGAAAGTTAAGAAGGTTCCAGCTTCTTTTGTAAGACAATATGTTGCAACATATCATTATTCTAATGTTATGCCTGATAATGCTTTTGAATGTTTTGCTGGGTTCTATGGAGATAAATTAGCAGGAGTTGTTGTTTTTGGTAATGGTGCAAACAATCAAACTTTCTCTGCTTTAATTCCAGATATGGAACTTGAGAATTGTAGAGAACTAATGAGATTATGGTCTCCTGATGGAATGCCTAAAAATACTGAAACAAGATTAATTAAAGAGAGTATTAAACTACTTCCAAAAGAGGTTAATCTTATTGTTTCTTTTGCCGACCCTTCATATAATCATCAAGGAACAATTTATCAAGCATCTAATTTTTTATATTGTGGTATGAGTTCTCCTTCTAAAATGTTATTAGATAATGAAGGAAGAAAGTTCCATATAAGAACAATAGGAAGTTATAAAAGAAGACATCCTGAATTAAGAGAATTATCTAATATAGAAGTTATGAAAAAATATAAGTGGAAATATATTAATAGTTCTGGGAAACATAGATATGTTTTATTGAGGGGGAAAAAGTGGATTAAGAATTTAATGATGGAAGAATTAAAAGAAAAGGTGATTTCATATCCAAGATGCCAGTAAGAAATGATAGATTACATTATCCTTGCAGAGTATGTGGAAATATGTTTCCCAGATATAATAAAGAAACATTATGTAAGGATTGTTGGACTAAAACAAATGCTGAAAGAATAGCAACTATGATTGAACATAAACATTTAGGAGAATCAAATGCCAATAGTTAGTAAGTTGGGAAAACCTTGTTATCGTTGTGGAAAGATGTTTATATGGACTGGAAGACAATGTAGATTCTGTGATGATTGTTTGGAAATTTCCAGAGTTCAAATGAGATTAAATTCAGCAAAAAAAGCAGTTAAACACTACACTTCAAAATTAAAGAAATTATTAGATAAGACTAAAGTTTTATAACCGAAAGGTTTATATAGTAGGTTAGGTTAGTATTATTAACTAAAAAACATACTCACCTTATTGAAGGTGAGGGGAGAAAAACAAAATGGAAAAACAAAAAACAAGAAGCAAGAAAAAATACATAGAAGCTTGGAATAGTCATATAAGCAGTATGTATTTATTGTGCTGGGTTCATGATAAAGAACTTAGCAAAGAAGTAAATGAAACTTTAGACAAGTTGAAAGAACTTGTTGTTAAGGTTGCAGATGACAAGGGGTTAAAATAAAATGGAAAAAATAATACAAACAATTCAAGGAGAAGCAGAGTTTGTAAGAACAGATATAGAAGACATAAATGAAAGATGGGAAGGAATGAACCTTTCTATAAAAGATGGATTTTGGATAATCCATAATGGAAAGGAACATCACATCTATAAAGTAATGGATGTAGAGAACTAAAATGGCAACAGATATGACAGCATTGAATGTTGCTCTTGGAAAAGCAATGGTAGATATAAATGCTACTTGGGAAAAGAAAGCCAAGTATGTTGAATGGGTTAGAGAACAAGTGAAACAAAATAAATTTAGATTACTTGTTTATAGAATTGGAAAAATGTTTAGTTACTACCCAGAATACTATGACATCTGGAATTGTTGGTATGACAAGAAAAGAAAGAAATACCACATCTCTGTTAGTTCAAGAGGAATAAGTGAAGTGAAGATAATGTCTGCCAAGTTGAAAAGGAGAGTTACAGAGATAGATGAGGAGATTAAGAGATTGACAAAGAAAAGAAACAACATCATAACAAGGAGCTATGATAAATTAAATGAAAAAACACCAATTCAAATGAAACATATGGTTGAAAAAACCAGAGAGATGTTGAAGGGGTTTGGTGTGGATTAATACTCATCTCTCGCGAGATGATGGGCAGGGAGTTCCAAACTCCCTGCTCCCAATATTCAGGAGGATAAAATGAAATGTCCAAAATGTAGAAGAAGAAAATTTACAGAAGAAGATGAAAAATACCTTGAGAACACTGGGAGGTGTAAGGTTTGTGATTTAAGGATACACAAAGAAGATATGTCAGAACAATATTGGAAATTAAAACAAACAAAACCATCAATCAAAGAAATTGGATGGTATCACAAACCAAATAATGCTCAATAAAATGAGAGGAGAACAAGAAAATGAAATGGTTAAATAAATTGTTAGAAAGATTGTTTCCAGAGAAATACTGGGAATATTCAAAAAAGAGGAAGGAGTGGATTCTTCCTCTCTAATATTCAAAATGCACTCAAAAATTTGTAAAAAATGTGGAAAGTTAATTGAAGGTTATTCTCAAAGACATGTTGATTATCTTATGATGCAACATGAGTTGAAGCATCGTAATGAAGAATTAAATAAACAGGAGGAAAAACAAAATGGAAGAAACTCAACAGGAAATAGATTGGAGAAAGGAAATATCTGAATCACAAGATACCTTAAAAATAGCACCAGATACCACTGAAGTTTTCATATTCCATGATGAAGGGAAAGTTAATCATCATCAGGATTTTGGAACATCAATAGTATTTAGTGTCAAAAGAGAAGCTGATGAGAACAATAGAAATTGGTATGTTAAGAATAACAATTTTTCATTGTTAGGTCAAATTAAAACATTAGGGAAACTCACAGGATTAAAAGTTAAGGTAGTTAGGAAAGGAAGCAAAAGAAGTGACACCAGATACTCGATTCAAAAAGTATAATAGTCTGATACCAGACTCTGAGGGCGAGGTTCTGATTACCTCTTTTCCTCGCCCTCGATAATATTCATCTCTATTTTCCTGATGAAGAATCTGTGGGGATGGGTTTGGGTTATACACCTCTTTTTCCCACCTCACAGTTTCATAATAAATAAAATGATAACAAAAACACAGTTCACAATAATATTATTAATTGTTTTAGTAATTATTGCTGGAGTTTATATTGGTAATACTGAATTGGAAAAATATGCCGGAAGAATTTATAATCAAGGATTTACTGATGGACAGATTATCTTAGCATCACAGCAATTCCAGAATCAAGTTGTTGTGTTTAGCAATGGAACAGCAATAAGAACATTAAGTTTTGAGAAGTTGTGTGGAGGTGGGGAATGAAAAATAAAATCAAAGAAGATTGGAATTTAAGTGAAAAAAGAAATATGAGAACATTTTTGGATGGAAGTTTAATGTTTTATAAAGAAGATGATGTCAAAGAATTTATTAAGAGGTTGAAAGAAGAATTTAAAGAACATCACTGGATTGGAGAGATTTCACATAAAATAGATAAACTTGCAGGAGAAAAGCTAATATGAAAAATAAAATCAAAGAAGAAGTTTTAAGACAGATTGATTTTCCTATTGAAAGTTATGAAAAAACAATAGACTTAACTCTCCAAAAAGTCAGCGAAGTTTTGGATGAAGCAATAAGTGGTGTTCCAAAAAATAGTCAGACAGAAGCTGTTTTGGATGTAATTAAACAAAAACTTAAATTAAAATGAATAAAACATACCAAATTGGAATGTTAAGCGAACAAAAGTTCGTAGTAGAGCATATTATGCCGAATTTGAGTGGGGAACTCCAAAGAATTGAGAAACTTAAACTAAGAGAGGTTCAACCAAGATGACAAAATTTGAAGAATATAAGAAAGTAATAATATCTGATTTAACAAAAAAGGTAAAATATAGTTCGTGGGGTGCTGGATATTATGAGGGATTAACAGAAGGGTGTTTAATCCAACACGATTTTACTGAAGAAGAAAAAGAGAAGTTGTTAGAATTAGTAAGAAATCATTTTAAGAAAAATTATACTTGGACTGGAAAATTAAAAAAGGAGTTAGTATTTGATTAAAATGACTTGTTCAACTATCGTTCCCCCCACAAACTTTCCTTCGGAATTTTCCTACGGAAAACGGCATAATATAGATTTAGAGATTACGCAACAAGTTGCTCCATCCAAATCCGACAAGTCGGACTTCTCTAAATCCTTAATTAAACTCAATTCGCAAGTCCTCCTCCAAGCGAGGCAATCAGATTAAAATGGCTAATATAATAAAAGAAATCTTTTGGAAAGGAAAAACCGAGATGGGAGTAGTTTGGCTTATGTTTATTTTAGGATTAATCTTTGGGTTTTTCCTAAGGAGTTGTTAAATGATAAAGAAAAATAAAAATCCAAAAAGAGTAAGTATAACAAAATTAATGGTTTTTACTATGTATGCTTTTATAGTAGGAATTATTGGGGTTTCTTTACCTAAAACTATTAATTTTGTAAATGGACTTAGTGAAACTGCTTTTTATGGATACCTTGCTTCTTATTCAGTTTCAGCAATCCTTTTTTGGATTTTTACAAAAGATTTTAATTTTATGACAGAAAGAGAAAGCCATTTTAATCAACTAAAGAAAATCGTTAAAAAGTTATCGGAGGACTTGCGAACTAAAAAATGATAAATCATTTTTTCCCTTCGGGAAGTTTAATATGCGTTAAAGAGTTCGCCTACGGCTCACCCAAATTTTTTGCTACGCAAAAAACTTTCCTTAACGCTAATATTATGTCGAATTTGAAAATTT
>Ga0209986_10004049_pt1 | contig 12601 bp, 13 predicted proteins | sample BlataG_FD_183168 | JGI IMG/M metagenome (GOLD analysis project Ga0209986, IMG submission 183168) | Deep subsurface microbial communities from Black Sea to uncover new lineages of life (NeLLi) - Black_00105 metaG (SPAdes) (version 2) | ecosystem: Environmental > Aquatic > Marine > Oceanic >...
TCATGAGGGGGGTATCGGGCATCAGCCTTTTAAGGATGCGAGGCCTTTCCCAGGGGTCTTCATTAAGAAATCTGGTGGCGACATCAAAGGTGGCACCACCCCAGACCTCCATAGAGTAGAACCCTGCTTTGTTCATCTCCTCGGCAATGCCTTCCATATCCTCAGTTCGCATTCGCGTTGCCAGTGCCGATTGATGCCCATCACGGAGGGTAACGTCTGTGATTTTTAATGGGTTCCTTGTCATCTTCATCAGATTGTTTCCTTCTAGTTGGCATTATTTGTAGTTAGTTCAAAGTTTGACCCTTTTTGCTTTCATTAGTCTCTGTCGTCGGGAAATTTTCCACCGATTGGCTTTTGTTTTGGGCTTGACCCTGAGGGTTGCTGGAGGAGGTTGTTGCTCCGTCTGGATGTAGGCGGTGATAGCACCTATGATAGCGGCGGTTAGCTTCCTTTTATCCTCCATATCCTCCCCCCCGCCGCTTTACAGTGGAATATTCCCGTGTTTTTTCTGCGGGCGGGTGCTATCACTGGGGCTCTCAAGTATCTCCAGCGCCCTAATTAGCTTAGGGCGGGTTACCCTCGGGTCGATGACATCATCAATATAACCCCTGGCTGCAGCTATATAAGGGTTAGCAAACCTCTCTTTATATTCGCTGACCAGTTTCTGCCGTGTTTCATCCGGGTTATCTGATTTTGCAATAGCGTCTCTAAAGATGATATTCACTGCTCCTTCTGGTCCCATAACCGCAATCTCAGCGGTAGGCCAGGCATAGTTAATATCACCGCGCAGGTGCTTACTGCTCATCACGATATAGGCTCCTCCGTAAGCCTTGCGGGTAATAATAGTAACCTTGGGCACGGTGGACTCAGCATAGGCATAGATAAACTTGGCACCATGCCTGATGATACCACCCTCCTCCTGCTCGGGGCCGGGCATAAAGCCGGGGACATCAACGAAGCTGACTATGGGAATGTTGAAGGCATCGCAAAAGCGGACAAATCTAGCCCCTTTAACTGCGGCATCAATATCAATAACTCCTGCCAGGTAAGCTGGCTGCTGGGCTACAATCCCCACCGGTTTGCCATTCAGCCGGGCAAAACCGACAATTAAGTTGGGGGCAAAGTTCCGGTGAACCTCCATAAAGTCACCGTTATCTACCACGCTAATGATTATCCTCTTCATGTCATAAGACTTATTCGGCTCTTCAGGGATGATGTTAAGCAGGTTCTCATCTGTCCTGGCGGGGTCATCAGTAGGCGTTACGGTGGGCGGGTTATCCCTATTGTTCTGGGGCAGAAAGCTCAACAGGCGGCGCACCATCTGGAAGCACTCCGGCTCATTTTCAGCGATGAAGTGAGCCACACCGCTCTTCTCGGCATGAGCCTTGGTTCCTCCCAGCTCTTCATGACTTATGTCTATACTGATAACTGCTTTAACTACATCGGGACCGGTAATATACATCTGGCTTATACCCTTCACCATGAAGACAAAATCGGTTATAGCCGGGGAATAGACTGCTCCACCAGCAGAGGGTCCCACTACTACCGACAGCTGTGGTATAACCCCTGAGCACCAGGTGTTACGCAGCAGTATTTCGCCGACGCCATATAGGCTCATTACTCCTTCTTGGATGCGCGCCCCACCTGAGTCCCATATGGCAATTATAGGTGCCCCCTTCTTAACGGCTAAGTCCATAACCTTGCAGATTTTCTGGGCGCTTACCTCAGATATTGTTCCACCAAACACGGTGAAGTCCTGGGAGTAGATAAAAACAAGCCTACCATCAATCTTGCCTGAGCCGGTAACTACAGCATCGCCCAGATATTGTTGCTCAGCCAGACCGAATTCGGTAGCTCGGTGGACGATAAAGGTGTCTAGCTCTTCAAAGCTGCCCGGGTCGAGAAGAAGGTCAAGCCTCTCTCGAGCGGTTAGCTTACCCTTGGCATGCTGTTGCTCGATGCGCCTTTCGCCACCGCCAGCCCTTGCCTGTTTTTCAAGCTCGGCTAGTCTATCCAGTTTATCTTGCATTGTCATTTGAGCTCCCAATCTCTGAGGCAAGTTTGAATGATATAGATGCCAATAATCATATCATATTGGCTATGATATAGGCAAGTCTAGCTAGTAAGTGTTTATCACCCTCACCCCCTTAATCCCCCTCTCCTCGAAGAGTCTTCGACCTCAAGGGAGAGGGGGAAGAGGTAATAAAAAGAGGGGCTTCGCCCCTCTAAGACTCCCCTTTCAAAAAGTATATGGAGCCTTTACCCCTCCTTGAAGTTAAGGAGCGGAGCTCCTGTGGGTGGGGTGGGAAGTAAGAGATAAGAATCTCTTCTCATTCCTGTGGAAGGGGATTAAAAGGGGCGCAAGCCCCTTTAAAAAATTACTTTCCCCCTCCCTTGTAAGGGAGGGGGATTAAGGGGGAGGGTTGCTCAGAATTAAAGTGTCACCAATCTATCTGAACTAGCTCAGCCCAGCTAGTAACAGTGGCAAAAGGGTGCTACAATAGCGGTAGGATTTTTGAGCCGTGGAAAGTCAATCGCCATTAGCTACTACCCGCTGTGGGGGCATTGAATTCAGGTGGGGGGAGCGAACCTATGTTATGGGAATCCTGAACCTCAGTCCGGATTCCTTCTCTGGGGATGGGCTGGGTGATGATATTGAAGCTGCTGTAGCTCGGGCAAAGCGTTTAGTTGATGATGGGGCAGATATTATAGATATCGGTGGTGAGTCCACTCGTCCCGGCGCACAGCCGGTATCGGCTGATGATGAGCTGAGGCGAGTGATGCCAGTTATTGAAAGGTTGGCTGGCGAGCTATCAGTGCCATTGAGTATAGACACCTATAAATCGGCGGTAGCCAGTCGGGCAGTGAAGGCTGGCGCCATGATGATTAACGATGTCTGGGGCTTAAAACAAGACCCCCACTTAGCTCAGGTAGCTGCTGAGGCAGGCGTGCCTATTATCCTGGTGAGCTACCTGCAGGATACCGTCCGATATGATATAATAGCTGAGATTGTTTCCAGTCTGGAGAAAAGCATCGAGCAGGCTATGGAGGCTGGGGTAGCTTGGCAGAACATTATTACTGACCCCGGCATTGGCTTTGGCAAGAGCGCAGAGCAGAATCTGGAGGTTATTCACCGTTTGACTGAACTCAGGTTTCTGAATAGACCTATTTTGCTGGGAACCTCTCGTAAATTTATGCTCAGTCAGCCGTTTGACCAGCGCCTGGAGGCGACAGCAGCCACAGTGGCTATTGGCATTGCCAATGGTGCTGATATGGTGCGGGTTCACGATGTTCGGCAGATGGTGTGGGTATGTCGCATGAGTGATGTTATTATACGAAGGAGGCAAATTGGGGATTGAAGCGGTAGCAGCATACCTTGGTCTGGGCTCAAACTTGGGAGACCGCCAGGATAATCTAGACAGGGCGTTAGCCTTTCTATCGCGAAGGCTGCGGTTAGAAAAGGTTTCCTCCATGTACGATTCTGAGCCAGTGGGCAATATTGAGCAGCCTCGTTTTCTTAACCTGGTGTGCCAGGTCAGCACCAATCTGTCCCCGATGGCATTGCTTGCCCTGGTCAAGGGTATTGAGGCCAAGCTGGGCAGGTGGGGTGGCGCCTCTGATGCCCCTCGCACTATTGATATAGATATCCTGTTTTATGGCGACCAGGTTATTGAAACCCCGGAGCTGGTTATTCCTCATCCCAGGCTGACCAAGAGAGCCTTTGTTCTTGTTCCTTTAGTAGAGATTGCCCCTGACCTGGTGCATCCGGTAAGTGGTAAGACAGCTAAGGAGCTACTGAAAGCGGCGAAAGAGGTTCAGGGCGTATTTAAGTGGGAGGGTGGATGAAGGGGTGTATCAGGTATCGGTAGAGCAGCATTTTGATGCCGCCCATTTTCTCAGGGGTTATCGGGGCAAGTGCGAGGCACTGCACGGACATCGCTTCCGGGTAGTGGTGAAGATAGAATCCTCCGGGGTCGATGACATAGGCATAGCATATGATTTCAGTGAGCTAAAGCAGCACCTAGCCGATGTTATATCAAGGTTTGACCATACCTGTCTCAATGATGTGCCACCCTTTGACCAAATAAATCCATCTTCGGAGAATATCGCCTCTACCATCTATAAAGAACTCAAGCTGAAATTGGCTGGAGCCCGGGTCTCAATCGCCTGCGTGGAGGTATGGGAATCCCCCCACACCGGGGTAATCTATAGCCCCGATTAATAGATTATTTATAAACCTCACCCCCTTGGTCCCCCTCTCCTTATCAAGGAGAGGGGGAAATTTAATTATAAGAGAGGCTTCGCCTCTCTTTGACTCTCGTTACTCTGGGGGTAGTATTCAGGGAGTTTTAGAGGGGCTAGCCCCTCTAAAGAAATTATCTTCCCCTTCCCCTTATCAAGGGGAAGGGGATAAAGGGGATAGGGTTAATAAACAATCTGGACTAACTGCGCTGGTCTGGCGGCAATAGATTGGGAATGCTATCCACGATAGGGTAGTGCTGAGCACACTTGGGGCAGTATAGGGAGCCAGCGACCACCTCTGTTTCATTCTCCTCCTCCACAGTCAGTTCCAGCTCCCCATTACACACCGGACAGGCAAGGATATCCATCAGCTCTTTTTTCATAGCTCGATTATACCATGAGTACCTTGTAACGATAAGGGCTAGGCTTATCGCGCCTAGCCCATCTCACTCTTGGTAGCGGGGGTTGGATTCGAACCAACAAAGGCCGGGGGTGTAGTAGCCTTGACAACTACTTGGGCAGGCTGTAGAATTTCACAATCTGGGAGCAGCGTTAGGCGATTTCAACCCTTGAAATGCTTTTAGACAATAAGGAGGGGACATGATTGAGCGTGTTCATGAGCATATTATTACAGAACTCCAACAGAATGCACGCACGGACACGATTTTTATCGTCACTGCCATTCTTCTTAACCTAGTGATTCTCGCTGTCAATTCTATAACCGCTGGTGGGGATGAGAGTTTTACTACAACCATCGTGATGTTCATGTTTGTTTGTCTGTTGATAGTGGTCAATATCGTCGTAATATTTGGGTTGCTAAAAGGAAAGCAAACAAGATTAAAGCTGATAAATGGGCTGCTGAAGATGTACAAAGACCAGGGTGTAGAAGGGTATTATGATGCATCTCTTTTGAGCAATTACAATACTAGATACAATCTCTTCATTCTCGCGGTCGTTTTTATAGGCGTGATAGCTATCGTTGTACCCTTTGTAATCAGATAGCAGTGCCTCATCTTTTTTACATATTCACCCAGATGGTGACCCTGAGACCCCTGCGGCACAAAAAATCAGGGAGGGCACTATCGCTCCTCCCATCTCACTCTTGGTAGCGGGGGTTGGATTCGAACCAACGACCTTTGGGTTATGAGCCCAACGAGCTTCCACTGCTCCACCCCGCGCCGCTCTTTTTATATATTAAGGGCGAACTCTCAGCTTAATCTTGGACGAGTGCAGCGAATTCCTCCATTGGGAGCGCTGCCATTGTCTCATAGCGGACATTGCCTCCGTGGGCTTCTCTGGTCAGAACATACATCGCAGTTTTGATGTCGGGAGCTTCAAGGAGGACTAGGTAATCATACTGACCGAGCAGAGCATAGCTAGCCAGAATCTTGCCACCGCGTTGCTCGGCACGCTCCACTGCCCGCTTATGGCGAGCGCTCATCGCTTCCAGATTCTTTATCCCATCATCGGTTATCGTTCCTAGGGCAACGAAGACAGCCATTTCCCACCTCCCCTTCAATTTATTAACCTATAGGTCAATTCTCGGTGTTTTTCAGTATAATGTTTAGGGGATAACCTGTCAAGGCGTCTTATGAGATTTTTTATCAACCCTTCGGGCTTGGCTGAAGCCGGCGACAAAGAACTGGGTTACTTTCTGTCCGACCTCTTGTTCAAAACCCTGCCAAAAGTGGTCAGCCCCGGATATAAGCTGGCATTGCTTGGGTTCAGGAATATCCTTGATATATTGCTGGAACTGGAGCGGTGGTATAACGAAATCATAGTTGCCACTAATGAGAAACTTTGGTTTGGTGTATTCCCTTAGTTGTTCCCAGCCGGTGTCTGATAATGCTGGTGATACCAGTGCCAGTAGATTGACCCGCTCATCGTGAAGGGCAACAGGTAGAGCGACACCGGCACCAAAGGAATATCCCACCAGCCCTATTCTTTTTTGGTAGATATCTGGTGTGGCTGAGACGAAGGCTAGGGCTGCGGTAACATCTTCTTGCTCGGCAATGCCCTCGCCGAATGTGCCTCCACTCTTACCCACTCCTCGGAAGTTGAAGCGGAAGGCAGCAATTGACTGTTGAGCTAGTGTCTGGCAAATAGCAAGGACAATATTGTTTGACATATTTCCCCCGTAGAGGGGGTGGGGGTGGCAGACTATGACTGCCGGGGTGGAACCTGCGGCCTGGGGGAAATGCCATACCCCTTCTAATAAAATATCTCCGCAAGGAAATGTAATATAAACCTGGTTTAACCCTTCTTTCTCTTTTTAGTTTTACCCGGTTTCTCCTCCTGCCACCAGGCTTTGAGCCGGTCGGCAACCTGCTTCTCATATCCCTGGTCGCTTGGGGTATAATAACGTTTGCCTTGGAGGGAATGGGGCAGGTTCTGTTGCCCAGCGAAGTGCCCGGGGTAGTCATGAGCATACTTATATCCCTTACCATAGCCCATATCTTCCATTAACGGTGTCACTGGATTACGAAGATGCATAGGCACTTGCTCATCAGGTCCTTGTTCGATGTCCTGCTGAACCTGAGAGTAAGCCTGATACAGCGAGTTGCTTTTAGGGGCTGTAGCCAGGTAGACCGCTGCCTCAGCTAGAGCCAGGTTGCCCTCAGGCATGCCGATGAAGTGGACTGCTTGCTGTGCTGCTATAGCTAATACCAGTGCCTGGGGGTCAGCCATGCCTATATCCTCTGAGGCGAAGCGAACCAGGCGGCGGGCAATGTAGAGGGGGCTCTCCCCCGCCTCTAGCATCCTTGCCAGCCAGTAAAGGGATGCATCCGGGTCTGAGCCTCGCATCGACTTGTGCAGGGCTGAGATAATGTCGTAGTGGCGCTCTCCCCCTTTATCGTAGGGCAAAGCCCGGTGTTGGACGGCATCCTCAATGGTCGATAGCGAGATACAACGCTTTCCGTCGGCATCAGGCGGTGTAGTCGTGGCTGCTATCTCTAGAGCATTGAGGGCAACCCGAGCATCCTTGTTTGACACGATGATAAGGTGGAGCAGGGCATCATCATCCAGCTCTACATTTAGTTGACCCAGACCTTTCAATTCGTCCTTTAAGGCTCTCATGATTATGATCTGGATTTCATCCTCGGTGAGGGGATTCAGGGTGAGAACCTGGCAGCGGGAGAGGAGGGGGGAGATAACCTCAAACGAGGGGTTTTCGGTGGTAGCACCGATAAGGGTAATGGTTCCGTCCTCAACGAAGGGTAGAACTGTATCCTGCTGAGCCTTATTGAAGCGATGAATCTCGTCTATAAACAGAATTGTTTTCTGCTGATAAAGTTTACCGCGTTCTTTTGCCTCCTCAATTATCCGGCGCAGGTCAGCCACACCAGCACTGACAGCACTTACCGGGCTGAAGTGTGCTTGGGTGGCGTTGGCGATAATATAAGCCAGGGTAGTTTTGCCGCTGCCGGTTGGACCCCACAGGATAAGGGACGGCACCTGACCGGCTTCAATAGCCTTTCTTAATACATGTCCTTCACCTATCAGGTGCTCCTGTCCCACGAACTCGTGCAGGGCAGCAGGTCTTATCCTGGCTGCCAGTGGTGCCTCCTGGCTTTTCTGTTGCTTAAATTGATATTCAAACAAATCCATCATGCGCCTTGGTTAAACTCAAAATAATTCCTTCATTCTCTTATAGGTATCCTTTGAGCGTCTGGCTATCTTACCGACAACTATTAAATTATCTTTCTCAAAAACAGCGTAGACTATTCGCCGGTCGCCGACTCGGATTCTATATATAGGTCCTCTTAATTTTTTAGCTCCAGGAGGTCTGGGGTTATCTCTAAGCTGCTGTATGGTGGCTACTATTCGCCCCCGGTCTGCTAGGGAAAGTTTATCTAGCTGGCGCTGCGCTTGAGATGTTAACTCAAGCCGGTACATGCGCCTTCCTCTGGCGCAGATATTTCTCTAACTCTATTGCTGATTCAGGGTGAGTCCGATATTTAGTCAACTCCTCTTCCATGTCTTGAATATCTTCAATATCCTCACTATATACTGTATCAATGGCTTGCCTGATTAGCTCAGCAATTGAGGTATTTGCCTCAAAGGCTAACTTTCTGAGCCCTTGGTGAGTTTGCTCGGGTAGGTAAATCATAGTCCTTTTCATCGATTGCTCCTTCATCAATGGTAAATCAATATATTATAGCACATATATGCCGCTATGTCTAGGCTAACAATCTTCAATTCGTCGTTTTTGTTTCTTAAATTGATATTCAAACAAATCCATAATGCACCTTCCGCCTCAGATACTTGTTACTCCTCACAATGGCTTTTCCAATACTCCCAAACCTTGTTTACTTCAGCTACCCAAAACTCAAGCCTTCTAATTTCACTTCCATCGCTTACTGAGCTAGGCACACCTGATAAACCATAAAATCCTTTACCCGGCTCTTTCGTATCTTGATTAACTGCAACTGCTGAAAGCAAAGGTCGCCCACGTGCATACTCGTACTCGCTGACCTCTCCGACTACCTGTCCAATCCAACCTTGAAATCCTTCGCCAAACCACTCAGGCTCGACACCCAGTTTTCGCGCTAATTCACCATATGTAATGAACTCGCCTACCTTCGCCACCTTTATCAATTCACTCCTCGCTTCCTCTGCATATGCTCTCGGCTCATACATACTCTTTTCCCCTCTTTTTGAGGTACAATTCATTATCTAAATCTACCTCACCCCCTGTGTCCCCCTCTCCTTCAAAGGAGAGGGGGAAGGATTTGGTAAGAGGGGCTGCGCCCCTCTCTGACTGCCTATTTGCTTAGAATAATTTTTTTGGTTTAAACTCATCAGCTGGTGGTGGAAGATGGCAAGCGTGATGGAAATCTTCGAGATGTATAGTCCGTCGAGCACTATGCTTGTTAAATATTACTTGTAAATCATCGTAGAACATATAGTTAATCTTATTTTCAAGATACTGTGGATGCCCAATATAAGAAGAGCTTGTTAGCTCCTGGTAAACCTTTCTTCGTCTTGCTTTCGGCGCCACTATGGTTAATTGTCGGCTCTTCCCTAGCTCTGGTACTGCTGACAATAAGGCAACAAAGCGTTCCAAGGCGCTAAGGACTGAAGTGCTCTCTTCTATTTCAAAAGCCCAGATAGGGGTAGCGTCTGTCCCTGCCCAGATTATATCAATCCCCTCAATACGTCTTCGCTGGGTAGGGTCAGCTTCTACATTGAGATAAGTCAGTGGTTTAAGCGCCGCCAGCATAGGGTCATGCCTTTCCTTTTTGCCTATATAAGGTACAAGTCCCGCTTTCTGGCACATTATGGCAAGGCGGTAGATTTGCTGGTTGTGCTTAGTGCTCTCAGGAATTTCGGCAGTGTATTCCGGCTCCTTTTCGCTGATGAAAGTTTGTAACACTCCTTGTACCGCCAGTGTGCTTGGGTCTCTTAGCTCCCAGTTTTTACCATCATGTGAAACTGCTATTTCATTTAATACATCAGCAATATCTGCTCTTGTAGGGCGATGCCCATTTGTAAGTTTTGGGAAAATATTGGTTACAATATCATCAAGGTTGGCCTTGCCCACCTTACGCAGGTAGCCTATCACATAGTATTGAATACGGAGCCGTGGCGGAATAAAATTGCCAATCTGGCGCTCAGCCTTAATTCGCCACAGGTTATCTTCGCCCATTTCAAAATCACTTTCCAGAATCGCCAATATGTCACCTATATTCTTTGAAGCAGCGTCAAAGAACATGTCTTGGTCAAAAAGGTCCCCCTCTTAAATTATTCTCTATATCTATTGCGCTTGATTCGTGGGCGGAGTCAATATGGATATCCATAAACCCCAGGCTTTTGTTAGGCATTTTCATCAGTTCTATACATTGCCTCGCTATGTTCGGGTAACCTCTTCCACATCCGGGCAATAATGATGATAAAGACTGCTAATGAAGCCTCCAAGACCATAGCAACATGAGTGTGAGGCAGAAACTCAAAAGATACATTCGCCGAAGCATGTAGAATTATCGCTGTTAGCATCCCGCCGCGAGTCTTGTTGTACAGCCAGGTAAGAATAAACCTGACAAAAAAAGTTCCGATTAGTGCACGGATGAAAAATCCCAATTCGGGATTCCAAATCCCAGTGATTTGCATCGGGATATGCCACAGTATCCAAAAGAACCACAGTATTATGCTGGCAATCAATGGGCTGAAACTGGACTGCAACCTTGGTAACGCAAAACCTGTCCAACCTGTCTCTTCATTCAACCCACCAGCGAACACAATACCGTAAAGGAAGGACACGACTACCAGCCCGAGCAAATAAGAAATACTGGTAACCCTAGCAGGCTCATAGATAACACCCCAACCCAGTTGATTCGTGATTGGGATGCTGATTAGCTTAATAACCCAGGGCATTAAGAGTGCAAATAGATACCACCCAATATGGCCCTTTGGATTGATGATTGAAGAAAGGCTCTTCCTGATTGCCGGATATTTCGAAAACACAGATGCCAAAACCACAGCCGGAAGCAAACCTATGATTGCGTAGAACACTATAGCAAAGGGTGATGCAATCCCTGAAGTTGTTTCGACATGGAGAGTAAAGATAGCTGTTGTAGTAATCCATGTCACCAAGAACGTAATACGTCTCCTACTGCGTGGATTTGCGTCGGAAACAGGAGTGATAATACATGAGATAAAAATATTCACAAAAGCGGGGCAGAAAATACCAACAAGACCCAAGATTCCGAAAGTTTGTTCATCGCCTGTTAAAAAGAACGGTAGGAGAAGCAGCCAAGTAGTGAGATAGGTGAGAACGAAGAAAGAAATGAGCTGATGTTCTTTAACAATACTTCTAATTCTGTTCATTGGTTCTACTTCTTACTCCTGTCCAACTATTGACTGGGCCGCGATTTGTCTGTCCGATACCAATTCAAACATACTGCAAGAGTATCTTTCAAGCACTCTGTGCTGGATAATCTGATCTGCAGACTGACCCAATCAGCTACCCCCTCTCACTTCTTCAGATGTCCCAAAATACTATATTGTGAAGTATGCTATCTCATCTATATTTTGAACCCAAATATTGGAAGGAACATAGGCGAGGGCCGGATTGGATAGTTATCGAAGGTAACCGGGCTGTGTTGATAGAATGTCGGACTTCTATACTCAGAAAAGAAACGAAATCCAGAGCTGAGTTTGACAACGTGCAGAAGGATCCTAGCACAAATTCCCCATCCCCTTGTCTCAAATCCATTGATCTATACTCGAAACACCTTGGCAGGTGTGCCAGACCATGAGCGTCTCTGGAACATGGTCATCTCATAAGGCACCAGGCCCTCTTTAACCACCCTATCCTGCAATTCTAGAATGTCATTGAAGTCTATCTCACAATAATACCTGTGCCAGTCCTGTATCATGCACACCAACTGAAACAGGTAATCTTTATTGCCAAAATCCTTGTATTTCTCCTTAAGATCAGGATGCTCTCGCAGCATTCTGTTTGCCTTAGAGCCGGGAAAAGGTATCAAGCTTCCCCACTCAAACCTGTCAAAGTTATCAAATTCTGTAAGTTTCTTTAGAAATTCAACTGTCCTTTCCAGGCTTTCTTTGCTCTCACCCTCTACTCCAACTACAACACCAGCTATCACACCAATCCTGTATTTCTGCAACAACTCCATAGCTCTCATATTATCCTCGAGCGTTGCCCTCTTATTCATGCTTTCCAACATTTTAGGATCGCCTGTTTCCATACCAACAAAGACACTAACACAGCCAGACTCAGCAAGCAGCCTGGCAACCTCCTCATCTATGTCTTCGGCATCAACATAATTGGTGTAATGGATCTTTAATCCATTTGGTTTTGCCGCACAGAAAGCCTTGAACCACTCTTTGTCTCCTACAAGATTATCAGACGGGTCCCAGATGAAATCTGCCTGGTATTTCTCGACCAAGGCTGAGATCTCATCCCAGACAAGCTTAGGCTCTCTAAGCCGTAGATCATAATAAGGAACTGAGCAGAATACACAACCACCCCCTTCTTGTGAGCGCCACATGCATCCTTTCTGGGAATAAATGTTCATAGGTCTCTCAAATGGATCACAGATCGGATACTTAGGATCTTTACTGTTCTTAAAATACACTTCCATGTCCAGAAGATCCCTGTCTGGTACTGGAAGCTCATCAAGACATGGTAATTTTATAGGGTTTTCCTTGATCTCATGATTGTCGCGATAAACAAGATTCTCTATTGAACCTAGTGGTGCAGCTGCAACATACTTTGAGAAAGCAAGCTCACCATCATATCTGATTACAGCATCTACAAAGTCATAGTATCTTAAGATCTCCCTAGCAAGCGGAGTTGCAGCAGCTCCTCCCAAGATTACTCTTGCACCTCTTT
>Ga0209986_10004050_pt1 | contig 12600 bp, 6 predicted proteins | sample BlataG_FD_183168 | JGI IMG/M metagenome (GOLD analysis project Ga0209986, IMG submission 183168) | Deep subsurface microbial communities from Black Sea to uncover new lineages of life (NeLLi) - Black_00105 metaG (SPAdes) (version 2) | ecosystem: Environmental > Aquatic > Marine > Oceanic >...
CGGCCTGCCCATTACTGTCGAGGTCCGTCGGTCGGTAAAGTTGAATCCGCGCCCCCGTCACACTGGGGAAACCTATCGCCACGAGCCGAGTGGTGTCTGCAATATCGAAATTCCCCGTCACGGGTCCGGCCGTTATCGTATCACTGACTCTGGCATACAGCGGTAGCGGATGAGGTCGGCCCGGTTCAGGATAGACGCTCGCGATCGACGTATCGTAGTATACGGGGCACGTCTCACAACCGGTGACTTGGCGAAGGAAGTTCTCACCGGCGGTTGTGAAAACCAGCAGATTCTTTCCAGAGACAGCAATAACTTCAGCGGTACCGTCGCCATCGATGTCGTCGGCTATCGGCGAGAGCCCATAGCTGGGATACCCGGCTCGCACGGGAAAACCGGCGGCAAGTTTGTCCGTTTCAACTTCGAATAGCATAACCGAGTCAAGCAGGACGGGAATGCCACTAATGGTGTCTATGTCACGAGTGATATTGGTGATGTATATGTGCGTGTTGTTATCGGAGTTGTCGATGGCGGGTGGGTTTGTATTGGGCGTGAACGAGTTATTGCGGTCATCGCGGAACATATCTTCCTCGCTGCCAAAACCGGCGCGGTAGAAGCCACCGAAATTGACCAAGCCGTCAGCTTCGATGAGCGTAATGAATTTGCGGTCCGCATCCCACTGAAGGTCGTTGTCATCGAAGTTGTTCATGCCGTCTTCGTCATAGTCAAGCCCGGCTACGCCCTCATCGACATGAAAGATAAGCAGCCCGGAACCCGGCATGAGATAGTCGTACTCGCCGGTGAATTCCCGATTGTAGTTGACCGGTCCTTGAAAGACGTAGGTGACGGAATCGACTAACATAAAGGTCTCGCTGGCGTCGATGTCGACCAGACGGTTTTCGATCAGGTAGTATTCATTCTCGGAAATTGGGACGCGCGCGATTTTAATTCCGCTGGAGATGACCTCGGCAGCCACCACTCGAACATCGCTGCCCTGTCGAAAATCATGCACCTCAACATATCCCAGATACGCCCGGGACCATGCTGACGGATAAACTGGTATTGCCCCAAACACCCGTCCAATCGTGTACCCTACAAACTCGATACCGGTGCCAAACCCATTGTTGTCCATCAGAGCGAAGTCACCCAACTGCGACATCATCGTGCGCGTACTGTACAGATCAACCAGTCCCAGATGGTGGCCGAACTCATGAGCTATGACGGCATTTAAGGCTGTCGCCCGGTTGTCCTGATTGCAGGCTTCCGGCATCATCAGCGCCGTCCGCACGTAGTGAGTGCCGTTATCTACCGGCAGGGAATCGCCAAACTTGATGAAACCGCTGAAGAGGTCGGAACAGGTCTCGGGGAAGCCGATATCGTTTTGCCGGTCCGAGCCGGCATGGAAAAGGAAAATCGACTCATAGTTCGAAAACACTATTTCCAGAGAGGCGGTATCAACCAGTTGAATACAGTCGATAAAGTACTGTTCCAGTCCTAACACCACGGAGTCATAGTCACACTTACCGTAATAGCTCATCGGATGGGGAAGCTGATAGGCAGAATCCCTGTCGCGGGGGAAAATCTCCCAAGTAAGGGTGATCTTTCCTTCCGACACGAATTTCCAGTACCTGCTCAAAGCCTGCATGTGAGCGTCAAAAAAGACGGCATTATGCGGCGGGGGATCGATCAGGTGGCCGACTGTATCGAAGTATGCCGCGGAGTCGATCTGATTGGCCAGCGGGTTTTCTATATTCATCAGGCCGTTGCCGGTGGTGTTGGGGTCGTCATCAGGGCTTTCTTCCTGGAAATTAAACCGAAGCACCAGGATGTTGATGGTTTGCTGAAAATCGTCGGCCAGCGCCTGCTTGGGAAGAGACCAGGGGCTTTTTCTTTCCAGCAGGTCTTCACCTGGGTCGTACCGGTCCGGGGTCAAGCCTCGCTGTATTATCCGGTTGTCACCGGGGACCTCTTCGCTCTTTTGCTTTTGCCCGATCAGGAGTTTGTCTTCAGCGGCGGTGGCTGCCGCCGCCAACAGAGACACCCCCAAAAGGGCCACAACACCTGTCAAACACGTCCTTGTTTTCAGAACCCAACCCACTGGCAAGAGTTATGGAATCACAAGTGAAAAGGTCAAGGGCTTGATACCCTTTCGCGACTCGTTGCTGCTGCTGCCGAAGTAATAACCGAAATCGAACTTCAGCGTATTCTTCAGGTAGAGACCGACACCGAAAGTAAACGTCTTCAGCTTGCCTTCCTCGTCGTGAATGTAGCCGCCTCTAAAAGCAATGATATTGGCGTACATAAATTCCGCGCCGCCGTGCAGGGTTACCTGTTTTAGCTCCTCTCCAAGGCCATCTCCCAGTCCGACCATGATCTTGTTTACTTCAGTGGCCACAAGCAGACGGTAGAATTCGGACTGGAGGAGCTTGTAGGCGAATCCAAAAGAAAAGTTGCGCGGCAGATCATCAGCCTGGGAGGCGTCTATGTAGGCCATCTTGGGACCGAGGTTGGTCAGCGCGAGACCCCAGTTGAGTCGCGGGTTCATCTGGTACAACAACCCCAGATCAATGCCAAAACCGGTGGAGGTGCCCTGGCCCTGCTCAGCACCTGCCCCCTGGTCAGACAATCGGGAGTAGATCACTTTGGCGGAAATACCTCCTTTGAGCTTGCCAGATAAGGCCGTTCCGTAGGAGGCGGTGAAAGCAATATCAAACGAATCAAACTCTTCGAGCACGTCCGGGCTGATAGTGGTCCGGGCAAAGCGGCCATAGGAGATATAGGTCACATTGCCCCCAAAAGTGCCCCAACTACTGGTATTGGCTGTAAACGAGAAGAATCCATAATACAGGTCGTCAGCCAGTTCCGGGAGCCACTTAGCATACATCAGAGCTATCTCGGCGCGGCCGTTGGCTTTGATGACAACTTTTTGATCACTGGCCACCCAGAGGCCGTTCTCCTTAGCCTCGACATAAACGGCGTTGGCGCGGTCCATTTCCTGCTGGTACACATAGCCCCATCCTTCACTGTCAAACTTGAGAAGCCCGTCGGCGGTGGCGAAATAGACACGGTCTGACTGTCCACTTATTCCGTTGACTACAGCCGCGGCGGGATTGCGGGGGATTTTTACTACCTGACCCGTGATCAGTGGCTCATGCAGTTCATGCTCAAGGTCATTGAGATCACAAATGACCGCGGCATAGCTCAGGGCACTTACAAGATCTTTATGAGCTTTCATCTGAATCAGATGGTTCAACGTTTGATCTTCTTCAACTACGTGGTTGCGGTAACCGGGCAAAACCCATTGCTTGGTATTAAACACCATGACACCGAAATCGGTGCCAACCCAAACCTTGTTGAAGGACACATGAATTGCGTTTACCTTTCCCTTGATTTCAGCAAGGTAGGGAGCTCTGACCACCATCCCCGGCACCAGGCTCCCCGGAGCAGTGACTACTGTGGTCTCAGGTTCAGTCTGACTGTCAACGGTAGTATCACCTTCGAGACTATCTGGCTCTGGAATGATTTGCTCATCAGATGAGTCCGCTTCGGGGCTCATCTCAGGAACCACAACGCTGGAGTCATCGAGTGACTTCTCCGTGGAATCAGTCAGTGCCTGTTTGTCCTCAGCGCCTGTAACACCTTCCTGAAGATTTTGATTTATTTTGTGAAACTTCTCCAGGAACTTTTCGTGTTCCTCGGCGGTGCCATAAAGAGCAAATTTCTCAGCAATCTTTTCCGGGGTATCATCCAGAACAACCGTATACTCGAAACTGTTTGACCAGTTTTCTCCGTCCCAATGATAGAGGTCATTGTTCAGGGCGATCCATACATCGTCGCGCCCACCGGCTCCGATCGCCGTCACCGGTCCCTTCGGAAGTTGCTCGACACCATCGACAGATGTCACCTGCTGGCCGGCAAATTTTGCTAAGCCGCTGTCAGTGCCAATGTATATGACAGTAGGCGTGGCAAACAGACAGCGGATATTGTTGGAAGGCAGCCCCTCGTCATCGGTCAAGGTCCGCCAACGCTTGCCGTTGTAAGAAAACAAGCCGCCGGCCAGCCCCACCAGGAGAGCATCCTCGATCGAGGCAATGGCCGTCAACTCGGCACCGAACAGAGTCGAGTAAGGAATCACGAGTTCTTCAGGGATAAACCGGTTTCTTGATCTTTCCACGGCAAAGTTGATGCGGTCAGTTTCCATCTCGGTCAGCACGCTGTCTTTCAAACCATCCGCCAGCAGCTTCTCGACTTCTCTAACCTTTTCCCAGTTGATCAGGCAGCGCTGATATCCGGCCAGCAGGCTGTCAAATCCCGATTCGAGCGACTCATGGTCACTATAGTCATCCGGGAGGAAGGCCATAACGCTATCCCGCAGCTCTTCGAGAAAGCTCAGGCTCTTGGCATTATTGGTCTCCGCGACCGTCTGCACCATCTGCGCCAGGCGTTCCTCATCGTCCACGTTATAATAGGACTTGACAATCCCCTCAACCGTCTGGTCGGTTTTAGTACTAAAGACCTCCCCCAGGTGCCATTTCCGATGGTCATAGCGGACTAAACCTTGTGGAGTTATGCCCCAGATGTCATAGTTCTGGTACTCACTGCCGCCTTCTTTCTTCAAGGTTGCTATGGCCTTCAAGGGCCTGAGATGGGGAGGGACTTTCGCTTCCATCCATGTGTCAGCTAACGGATAGGCGCCCAGCCCGGCGGGATTCCAGTGGGTGGCGGTAGCATCGTCGGCAATCGCCACGAACGCTTCCCCCATGCCGGCGGCTCGGGCTCCCGGTGCAATTCTCAAAAAGAGCACCGCCGCATTGGAAATATCAGCGTAGCTGCTGGAAGCCAGCGCCAATATCAACCATAAGGCAGTCAAAGTAATGAAGAGTTTCTTGGTTACCATAATAAACATCTCCTGTCAAATCTAATTAATAACCACTACTTTTCCAAACGATTCAACTTTGTTTCCCCCAGCCACCGGAATCGCCGTCGCCTTGTATATGTACACGCCGGTGGCCACCCTGTCGCCGCTGTTGTCACGGCCATACCATATTATATCGTCAAAGTATCCCGGCGATGGACGGTGGGGGCCGAAAGTTCTTATTTTTCTACCGGAAAGGGTGAAAATCTCCAGCAGGAATCTCTCCACCGGGTGGCTCAGGTAGGCCGAGAAGCGTGTAGAATCCTTCATCGGATTAGGATAATTCAACAAATCGATGATCACCAGATTCTCCTCCACAATGACCTCGGCGGCAAACTCCACGGTTGCCGAATTATTGGCATTATCCCAGACCTTGATCTTGAACGTGTGTCTTCCCGGTTCAACATCCTCCAGCGGGTAGGCCAATTTGCCGCTGGTGTAATCATCTTGATTGTATTCAAAGCGGTCGGTGAGGTTAATCGTGTTCTCACTACGACCGTCCAACTCCAACGTGATCCCATGCCCAAGACCTCCGGTCAGGTTTATCCCGGTTGAGTCGGACAGGGTGACTTCCAAAAGATCTTTCCTGCTTACAAAATCGCCGGTGACAAAATTGGCCCGTCCCGGAAAGGCGTATTCGATGGTGGGGCCGACAGAATCGGCCAGGGCGACGATGCTATCTGAAACCATCAGGGAGTCAATCAAGCCGGCGGCATCGGTGGAATCAAATATAGCATACACCACGATCTTGGCGCCCTGGCCGCCATAGCCGATGTCAAGCGGAGAAACGAACTCGAAATTAAAGAAGCCTCCGATAATGCTTGCCGATCCGCGGAAAATGGTTGGGCCGGTGACGCTGTAATCTATTTTCTGATTTCCCACTCGATAGCTTTTTTTCCTTTCGGAATCGCAGACGTTAATCACAAGTGTGCCGTCGTGATCGTACGACTGACCTTGTTTATCGAGGACACTGCCGCTAATGTGCGTTCGACCCAGGGCGGTGAGACTGTCAGGAGTGTCGGAAAACTCCACGCCCAGTTGAGGCATGCCCAGCTTCACGTAGGGATCACCGAAAAAGAGGTACGCGCGATCGTTTTTCTCGGGCGACGGGACAGGCAAGCCCTTATACTGCCGCAATAGCTTGGCCGTATAAACGGCCTCGCCTATTGACAGAGAATCGTTGTTGAGCAGGACGTCATACACTTTCTGATTAAACTGAGCGTTGTCGGAAGACCACACCTGTCGCGTGGCGGAAACAACTCCTACCGCCCCGCCTGTACGATGAACCAGCAGATCTTCAGCCATGCCTTCCCGCTTGGGATCATCAAAAAAGCCGAGAGCACATGAGGCGTTAAAAAAGAGCGCCAGCCGGTCGTAGTTGCTCAAGCGGGGTAGATCGCCCATTCGGGTGAAGACTTCCTCATGAGCCCAGACATCGGGGTTGCCGTGACCCACAAAGTTGACCAGCAACGTTCCGTCATTGATGGCGTTCACAATCGCGTCATTGACGGTCGGCTTCTTCCAATTCACAAACGGATACTCCCAGAGGTAGATCTTGTTCCGATGAAACAAAGGAGGAATATGTTCCTTTTCAAGCTCCTCCGTTTGAGTTGTATGAAACGCCTCATTAAAAACATGTACATTGTTACGGACAAAGTGCTCGTCGTCTGCTACCAGCGAAATGTTCGTTCGCCAGATGCCGAGGTTTGAAGGAGACTCATACCTCTTAGCCTTGGCTACAATGACGTTGATCTCATCTCGTGAGCGGACCGGCCACCGGGCAATAGTCATATCATAACCCCGATCCTGTGTGACGTAGCTGGTATCGCTGTCCAGAATTCCGTATACACCGAAATAAACGTAGTTGTCGTCGGAGGCCGACTCGTCTTCGGGGTGAATATAGGGTGGCACATAGTTCGTGACACCGGTCCCGAGATGGTCGAGAAAGTCGTAGTTCCCATCCCCCACCAGCAGGACGGCCGAGGGAGCAGGCAACGGGTAATACTCGTACGCGTGCTTGAGAAAATCCCTTATAGCCGTGGGGTCGTACAACCCATAACCAAAATTGTCCATGATGTCCTCAATGCTCACCACCGCAATTGAGTATCCCTGTGCACGGCGATAATCAAGGTATTCATCCATGGCTTCGGCAAACTTTTTCGGGGTTACAATCAGCAGGTCAACCTGTTGAGTGGTGTCGCGGAGGTCGGCGGGGCTGACCCGTTCGATCGACAAGGGACCCAACGCCTGTTGAATCGTCGCCAGATAGAAGCGGTTAGGGCTTTCAGTCGTCAACTGGGCGCGAAGCGTTATCTGTCCCCCGGCACGCTCGTAGCCGGTCAGGACTGCCGGTTGCAGAGGATTCGCGAGATCCAAAACCACCACGGGGTAATTGAAATTATCGACCACTTCTATTTGAGCCTCTCCAGCAAAGGTTCCCAGCGTGATGTCAAGTACGTTATCCTGCGGGATTAGTCTGCTGGTGTACTCGATGTTCATATAATCGAAATGGGGTGGTGCATTAACATCCGGCCACAGCCTCAAACGTACTTCATTAAGGCCCTCAACCAGAGCAGTAGTGAGATGGCTGCATCTATATCCATCACAGTACGTTTTCACCCCCCATGTCCCGTTCACGTACAAATCTATAAAGCCGAGCGTATCATCCGGATCCTCGTTGTCAGCCGTTTGCCCATACAACCAGATATTAGCCGTGTCCCCTTCAACAAGACCGGGGGTGGGTACAAAAAAGGTCAACTCCAAATCGTTTGTCCAGTACCAGGTGTAGTAGTCGGTTATTTTGCCATTGCTCAGGCGGTGCAGAAGGTTGTCCTGTTCCGAGTGGACGCGCTGCCGGAAGGTCGTGATTATCGTATCGACAGGGCCGTTGGGCGCGGCGTCAATCTGGCTCATGCGCCGCCCGGCCTGTGAAAAGCCGGAAACAGCCAGCCAGTATATATTGCGGTCGGTGTACGGGTTATTTACAAACCGAGGCGGTTGATCCGCTGTGTACAGCCACCGGTCGACTGGCTCACCATAGAAGACAATGTAGTCGCTGCTGTTAAAAACGCCGTCTCCCCCATCTTCGACCAGGATAGCAACCTCCGTAAACTCCGGACGGGGGTTGGCATTCTGCACTTCCAGCGGCAAGCCACCGCTGTTGTACAGATGTATTGAGTCAGATTGGAGATTATCCAGCACCAGTCCCGCCTGCTCCAGCCGAACCCCATTGACCTTGTAAAGACCACTCTGGTTGACGGCGATCTTATACCAGGTTGTAACCGTGCTAAAAAGTGTGTCACCGGGCTGCGCCGCTTTTGGAAGAGCTCTGGGTGGCACCGGCCAACTTTTGAATTGATCGAAATTAACCAGGGTGGCCTGGAAGATGCGGTCAAATCGGGGGTCGTTAGCGCCCACTCCGCCGGCAGTTAATCCTCCCGCGAAACCGAGCTTTATCCCAACCTCACGGTACACAGCCTTCCCCATCACCGGAAAGATTCGCACGGCGACAAACTGCCGTCCGCGGACAGTGATCGGATCGGAAACGACCGCCAGGGGATAGGAGCGCTGGGATATTTTCTCAAGTTCGCCTTTATCACCGGGCACCGGTGTAAGCGAGTCGCCCTGAACAGATAGCAGGGTCACCCTTGCGCCATGCGGGATGCCGATGTGAACGGTCCTGAAAAACGTTACCGAAGAATCTGCTTCAACCTGTTTTTCAAGGCCGGCCAGCCGGTTCTTGATCCGAAAGTGAAACTCCGTCTCATTGGAAGATAGAACGGCCAGTTCCTGGCCGAGGTTGTGCCCCAGTGTGATTTCAGCCAAGCTGAAAACAAGGAAAACAGCCAAAAATGACTTACACGAAATCTTTTTCATAGGAGACCGAGTACTCCACTCGGCCCCGGAACCGGGTAAAATTACAGCTACGGTTTTAGGGCCACTAAGTTACTGTCTTTCACAGTTGCTTTGTCAAAAAATCAATAAACCGTTAACCGTAGGGCTATAATTTTTCCTCCATTTCGTATAAGTCATTCAAGTATGCAAGGTTCCATAGAAAAAGTCAAGTACAGAACACACTTACGGGCATAAACGGCTGCAATTTTCCGGCCAAAAGAACCGGATAGATTGACAGGCGCAACCTAACATTATAGCTGGCAACAGGTTGTGGCAGTCTTTTCGACAGTGGAACCGCTCGAAAAAACTGGCCTGACTACGTGAAACTGCCATGATTTCTGAATCCGGTTTCACATTGACGGCGGTTGGCCTGCATCATGGTCAATACCGGTCAAGCTCGGTTTTAAGCCGGATACTGAGTGATTCTGTTTCGAGCCTTACCCTGTTTAACGTTTCCTCGTATTCCTCGACGCTGCCGGAGGGATAAAAGACTGCGCTGTACACTTTATAGTATTGGTCGGCAAACTCGCTCAGCAGGTCGAGCAAATCCTGGCCAAAATAACCGGTCTCCTTGATTTGTTCCAGTCCGTACTCAAGGTTGTCCTCATAAGCCACCAGGATCGGCTGCTGCCTTTCGGTCCAGACAGCCACAACTTCGCGCATCTCTCTGTCCGGCACCTTCTCACCCCGTCCGGTGTTGCCTTCGTGCCACTGGTCGGCTACATCAAAGCCGAAAGCAACGTACCACGCGCTGACGGAATCGACGTGGCGTGAAACCAGTCGCGCCATTTCCAGCGGTGTCGCCTGCTGAAACCGGTTGGCCCAGTCAGAGCGGATCTGCTTTGCCCTTGCCTCCGCCGACTGAACGGCTTCTTCTTGCGTCTGGCCGGTTTCTATCTTAATCGCGCTGCACGATAACAACAGCCCTCCCACGACCAGCGTCACGAGCAATCTCATTGGCTGGTAACAATTCATCCAGCTACTTTTCCACTTTAACCTGCTCCGGGTTTGCCGGCGCAAGATCACACGTGAAAGGCCACAATAATTACTAATTGACTGTGGAATTGTTGGCGTTTCGTTTTTTTTGACTTCTGAAGTCCTTGTCTGACATATAGTAGTTAATTAAGATTTATAAATCCTTTTCGATAGAGATGAAAGCTCAACTCAATTTCAGCACGTCCTTGTAACCTTCCATGTCCAAGAATCCGTGGCCACTTATATTGAAAGCGATAACTCTTTCTATTCCTTCTTCTCTTGCTTTAATCGCTTCATCTATGGCACATGCTACTGAATACGCTGATTCTGGTGCCGGAAGGAAGCCTTCTGTTTGGAGGAAAGTTCTTGCTGCTTCAAAAACCTTTTTTTCATCAGTTGGGTAAGCGACTGTTTCGATATAGCCGTGGTGCCTTAACAAGCTGAGAATGGGTGCGCATCCATGATACCTTAGCCCATCTCCTCTAATGGGCACCATTTCTTTTTTGTGGCCGAGGGTGTACATTTTCAGCAATGGCGTTAGTTCTGCAACGTCGGCAAAGTCATACCTGTACTCGCCTTGCAAGTTAGGGGCGGACTCACTCTGAGCAGCAATAAATCTTATCTTTTTGCCTTTGGTCAAAACATCCCCTACGAACGGAAGCACAAAGCCGCCGAAGTTTGAGCCGCCTCCGAGGCAAGAAATCATCACATCTGGATAATCCTCGAATATCTCAAACTGTTTCTGAGTCTCTAAGCCGTTAATCGTCTGATGAAGCAATACATGGTTTAAGACGGAGCCCAGGCAGTAGGCAGCCCGTTCATCCCCTAAAGAGTCCTCAATACCCTCGGATATGGCAATTCCTAAGGAGCCCGGGTGAGATGCGTCTACTTCAAAGAGCGTTCTCCCGTACTCTGTCTTGTCGCTTGGAGAAGCGGTAACATCAGCAAACAACATCTCCATCAGGTTCTTTCTATCCGGTTTCCAATCATAAACTGCTCTGACCCAAAAAACAGTACATTTTATGTCGTTCAAGCTGGCTCCCAGCGAAAGGGCTGTTCCCCACTGGCCGGCGCCCGTCTCTGTGGTTACCCGTTCAAATCCTTGGCGTTTGGCATAGAATGCTTGTGCAACTGCTGTGTTTACCTTATGACTACCTGTTGGGCTGAAGAGTTCCCCTTTCCAGTAAAGTCTTGCGGGGGTCTGCAGTTTTTCTTCCAGACGTTTGGCCCTAAACAACGGACGTGGCCTTCCGATCTGTTGATATAATGATATAATCTCCTCGGGGATATCGATCCATCTCTCACGGCTCATCTCCTGGTTTAAGCATTCTCCAACAAGGAATTTGGGAAGCCTTTCAATCCTTGAAGGCCCTTCTTCAGGATCTTTTGGAGGAGGCATCTCCATCCCTGCCGGCAAATCACCGACAAGGTTATACCACTGCCTTGGAATATCTTTAGGTGCTAAGTTAACCTGCCTTGTTGTTTCTAATGCCATTTTGTTACCCTTTATTTATTCTTGTTTATTCTTCTCTCCTATGATCATTCATATCTCACAAATAAACATCATGAGATTAATAATCAACAGCAAAGTTAATAGGTTTCTCGTCGCTATTGTCTGCCTTGCCGTTACGTTTTGGTGTCAGCAAACAAAGAGGTTTTGTTACGTGACCCGTTTGACCCGGCGGCGATGGTACTTAAGACCAAGGTGAGCATGGGGGAACAGTCTAAGATTAGGCATACTATCAACCTTCCCTTAGCTCAAATTATGTTACAATCCTGCCGGTGACGATCTCCCGGCAATTGCGGACTTCAAGCGTCTCGTGCCTTTTCAAGTACGGAAAATCGTTGATGTCTATACCATCCACTCGGTATACCTTAGCTGCAACCTCAACCTCGCCGGCTGAGGCTACCGTAGCAGCCGCCGGGGTTGTAGCGGGACTGGTATAGTTGAACTGCCGCTTCATACCCCTAATATAATGCCAATCACAGGACTGTATCGTCTTTTTTTGTGAAAAAGAGGTGGTATCAACGTCACTGACGTAGGTCGGGTTCCGAGAAGCCCGACAATAACAGCTCACCCATTCGGATGCAGCTCATAACTTGTAATATAACTCAGAAGAACCCCATCGAGCCCCTTTTTGATTTCGTCTTTCATCCTTCCCACCACTTCGAATCCGTGTTTCGCGTAAAATGAAAGGGCGGCGCTGTCCGACTCAGATACGATTAGACTTATCTTCCAAAAACCTTTCTGAATCGCGGTCTTGATGATAACATCCAAAAGCAACCGACCAACGCCAGCTCTCCGATGTCTCTCATCCACCACAATTTGATCGATCCACCCTCCTGCGGGCCATGACCTCAGATTGCAGTAGCCGACAACCTCCTCCTCGATCTCGGCCACAGCCACAAACGCCTTCCCCGACGCAGAAGCACTAAGAAGCGCTTGCGCATTTGCCTGCCAGTTGAACTGATAGAAGTCACGAAAACCCTCCTCAGCAAGGCGAGCAATAGCGGGCACATCCGAAAGGACTATCACTCTAATCAGAACTTCAGCCATGGCACTTCTGTCGGTGAGGACTCGCATAGTCCTGACGCTTCTGCATACACATTAACGAAACGTCAGGATTACCTATGACAGAGCTGTTGTCAAGAGAGGATTTCCTCTTTTTGTCCGTATGGCTATGAAACGGGGTTGCCCTGAAACACTGTATGACAGTCTCAGAGTCGCGGAAGGATCAATTCAATAAACATGGCTTGATTGCTTACCTCGGCGCTCTGGTGGAGTACGTCACCGACTTCAGTTTCTTGCGGCCGGGATA
>Ga0209986_10004051_pt1 | contig 12598 bp, 12 predicted proteins | sample BlataG_FD_183168 | JGI IMG/M metagenome (GOLD analysis project Ga0209986, IMG submission 183168) | Deep subsurface microbial communities from Black Sea to uncover new lineages of life (NeLLi) - Black_00105 metaG (SPAdes) (version 2) | ecosystem: Environmental > Aquatic > Marine > Oceanic >...
AGAATGCCCGCAAATTATTTCGTTTTTTCGATTGATGATAAAAGAAAGAAAGAAATTGTCAATATATTTAGAGATGTTATTAAAGATGATGGCGTAGATGTGAGATATTACTAGATTTATTTTTAAACAGTTTTTTAACGTGAAGTTTTTTCATATTTATGCCATAATTTGGGAAATAAAGCCCCAGTTCGTTGTCGATATTCACAATATTTATCTCCAAAACGTTTAATGAGATCTTTTTCCTCGTAGTGAATCATAATTGGAACATATGTTAATATAAAAATAAACATGATTAATACGAGAAACCATGAATTAACAGCGAAAGCAATAGCAACAAATATTGGAAACTCACCAAGAGATTGTGGATGTCGAACATAATTATATATTCCACCATACATTTCTGTTTCTTTTGACGGACGTAGAGACTCGGACCCAGCATCTTTCACACCTTTAAACATAATTATTAAACCAGGAACAACAATCGCAATGCATATACCTATACCCACCACAATATTCGGATGTATTATCCAATTTAATGAAGGAATAGAAAACCATATCCAGAGCAAGATATTAACGACAGTAATGAATTCAAAAAGTCCAGCTAAAGATCGCAATATCATACAATCCTTCCATGCTCGTTCACCTCTTTTTTCCTTTCTTTTCATTGGTTGGATGCTTAACATATAAAAATAACAAAAAATGAGAGCACTAAGAATCAATGAAATGAAATTTATCCATTCTATCATAACAGACAAATTATAATACTTTAAGATTTATTCTCCCAACAAGGAAGACATTATATAATATATTGATACATATTTAAGTATGGTTTTTATAAATTCCGAGGGGAAATTTAATCCTAATACCTATCTTATTGATGGACAACTATATCGAACGAGCGGAGATATTGCCATTTATGTAATTGAGAACAAAGGTATGCGGATGATGGTTGATACATCAGCAGGAACTTCAGCAAGAACGATTGTTAAGAAGTTAAAGGAGTTTAATTTATTTCCAATTCATAAGTTGTTATTAACCCATTCTCATTGGGATCATGTACAAGGTGTTGGTAAGTTAAAGAAATTAATTGGGGATTTTGAAGTTTTAGCTTCCAAACATGCTATAGATGACTTGAAAAATCCAGAAAGGGTAAGTAAACCCTATGAATCTAATGTGAATTCAGTAGAAGATGTTATATCGTTAAAAGAAGGAGATATAATTGATTTAAACGGTTTAGAATTGGAAATTTTCGAGTTTTTTGGACATTCAATGGACTCTATAGCAATTTTGGATAAAGAAAATAAAAATATTTTTCTTGGAGACGCAGTTATTTATTGTTTTGATAAGGGGATTTTCGTGCCTATAACTATGCCACCAGATTTCAATGAAGAAGTACTTCTTAGGACGTTCCAAAAATTCAGAAGTATGAAAGACAATTTTAATGCAATCTCTCTCCCTCATTATGGAGTATGGAAAGATATAGATTGTGATGAACTGGTAGACAAAATAGAGGAAATATATTACAAAACAAAAGAAGAAATTGTTAAATGGTATAGTAAAAATCCATCAGTTGAATATATAATAAAAAAATATTATGAAACATTTACGCCAGAATCGAAAAAAAATGATATACATATCATCCCAAGATTGGAAGTAATGATTCCGTGGGTTATAACAGGTTTAAAAATGAGTGGATTTATTAAATAAAAGCACCTAATATTAAAAATTTTTAAATTTTAATTAAAGAACAATTTTGTGATTATAATGAGAGACCAATATATTTGCGGCGTAGATATAGGTGGAACATGGATAAGAGTAGGAATTTGTTCGGTTAATCTTAAGGAGGAAAAAATAAAGCATGAAATTGCTAAAACTGGAAAAAATAGTCCATATTCTATTAGTACTTCAGTCTGTGAGATATTGAATAAATTATTAATTGAAAATAATATTGAAAAAGAGTATATAATTGGAATTGGTTTAGCTTCTGCTGGTCCCCTTGATTTAGATAAGGGTGAAATATTTAATAATGCAAATTTGGGTTTTAAAGTAATACCATTAAAAAAGCCAATAGAAGAAAAGTTTCCGGGAATTCCTATATATTTGATTAACGATTGTAATGCTGGGGTTTTGGGAGTTCATTATTTTGAGGCAGAAGCTTTTGAGAAAGACAATTTAGTTTATATAACCATATCAACCGGAATTGGTGGTGGTGTAATTTGTAATGGTCGTTTACTACTTGGGAAAGATGGAAATGTAGCAGAGATTGGGCATGGAATAGTGGCTCCAAAAAGTAAAAATAAATGTAACTGTGGCGCTTATGGTTGTTGGGAAGTTTTTAGTTCGGGAACTGGAGTAAAAAAGAGAACTTTAGAAGCGATTAAGAAAGGAGAGTTAAATTCAGAGATGTTGTTAAAAATAGTTGATAATGATTTATCTAAAATTACTGCTAAAGAGATATTTTATGCAGCTCGGGAAGGTGATGCACTCTCAAAGAAAATTGTTGAGGATTGTGTATTTTACTCAATGGTTGGATTTGGGTTGGTTAATAACTTTTATGATTGCCAGACTATTTACGTGGGAGGAGCAATGATGAAAGACCATGAGCAAATACTTCCTCCAATAATCAAGCAATTTAAAGAAAATCCTATTATTTTCACAGTTAATAATCCACCTGAACTAAAGCTTACAAAATTAGGTGATGATGTCGGTTTAAGAGGGGCTTTGGCCTTAGTTAAATATAAGACCGAAAAACATAAAGTAATTTCTTAAATTTAAATAAAAGTTATATTATCATTCATCTTTTAATTCATATTGCTATGAAAAACGATAATTTAATAATAACACCTAGTGGAATCCGGGGAATAGTCGGAGAAGGATTAACTGTTCCGACTGTTATTAACACAGTTTCTGTTTTTGGACAGTGGATTCAAAAATTTGGGAATGAAGTAATAATTGGAAGAGATACTCGCATTTCCGGTGAGATGCTTGAATCTGCAGTTATCTCAGCTCTGGTTTCAGTCGGGTGTAAGGTAATTAATTTAGGTATATGTCCGGCTCCAGTTATTATTTACACAAAAAATAAATTAAAAGTACCTGGTGGTATTATTATTTCTGGAAGCCATAATCCTCCAGAATGGAATGCTTTAAAATTTTTATCCCAAGAAACCTTTCTTAGTAAAGCAGAGTTAGAAGAAATTACAGAAATATCTGACTCTGATAAAATTAAATATGCCTCTTGGGATACACTTTCACAAATAAAAGTTATTGATCCCATTAACGATTATCTAAGGGATTTACTCAAGTATTTAAAATCAGATTCAATAAAAGAGAAAAATAAATTAAAAGTAGTAGTTGATACAGGAGCAGGCGCGGCAAAAGTTATTGTTCCCAAAATACTGGAATCACTTGGTTGTGAAGTAAAAGTAATTAATAATGAATTATTAGAAGGAAATGATTTTCCTCGAAATCCAGAACCAGTTGAATCAAATCTTGAAAGCTTAATAGAAATAATAAAAAATGGGCAATTTGATGTTGGTTTTGCATATGATTGCGATGCAGATCGATTAGGTCTCGTTGGAAATGATGGTCAATGGTATCAAGAAGACATTGGTCTTGCTTTAATTACTGAACATACTTTTAATGAATTATCAGAAGAAAAGAAAAAAGGAATATTTGTGACGAATGTTGCTTCATCTTTAATGTTTGATTCAATTGTGAATAAATATGATGGCTCAATAATAAGAACTCCAATTGGTGAAAGATACCTCGCAGAGAAGATGTTTTTAATAGAAAAGAAGAAAGCAGAATTGAATATTAGTAAAGGCTCTTTTATTTTTGGTGGGGAGGGCTCTTGTGGGGGTGTTATGTTTCCATCATTTAACAATGCTAGGGATGGTATCTTTGCGACAGCGAAGATTATCGAAATTTTGGTAAAATCAGGTGAAATAATTTCAGATTTAATTAGTAAGTTACCAAAGTTTTATTCAAAACGTGTGAATATATCCATTCATGGAAAAGATTTAGAAATAATAAAACACGAATTAAAAAATCACAAAATAACACAAGATAAAGTTTTTTCTGAAATAGGTCAAGACATAAAAATATTATATCCTGACCAGTGGTTCGTTTTAATACACCCATCAAATACAGAACCAGTAATTAGAATAATTAGTGAGGCGAAATCTGAAGATCTAGCTGAAAAACTTGTTCAATTTATTACTCAAATTGTTCAAAAAACCTCAACTATTTCATAACTATAATTTTTTCTAATAAATAAAATAAAGAAAATTTCCAACTGCTATTCTTATTTACTTTGAAAAAAAAAGATTGTTTTATTTTTTGTTAATACAATTATGTAAGAGATAAAGATAACCATAGATAAATTTATTAATACATATATCAAATTACTAAATATTTATTTTAAAAAAATATTTTAGTAAAACAAAAAAAGGGAAAAGACTTTATGAAAAAAAAAAGCATAAATTTAATCTTAATTCTAAACTTTCTACTAGTCTTTACAATGTTTCTAAGCGTAAATATTGTCGTAGCAACTAACACTCCAAATACATCTACATCGGATAACATAGATGATCCTGCTAATGATGTAATAAAATATGATAATCAAACTAAGACTTACGAATTAACATCGCTTTACTCTGAGATTGATATTGATTCAATGGTTCGTTCTGGTCAACAATTTACTGTTACATTATTCGAATCATTTCCACAAAGTGGTGATTACACATTTTGGTTATCCATAAAGGATGGAACAGATCTATACTATATAATGTATTTCTCTGAAGATATCTCCCAAGAGTTATATCTTATGTCAGGGGAGGGTTATTGGAATGGTACAGAATTTACTTTTTACATGTTTGATACGCCTCCAAGTGTAGGTTCGGTATCTGGTAAAATATTTAGTGTAACTATTCCAACTGCAGCCATTTCAATTACTAGTTCGATGGAATGGATTTTTATATCTAATTATTATGATTCTGCAACTCCCGATATTATGTATGCAGATGTATGTCCAGATTCATATTTCTCTGAAGCGTTCCCTACTGAAAATGGAGATGTAAATGGAGATGGAGATGGAGATGGAGAAACTGATGGAAATGGAGAAACTGATGGAAATGGATTTACAATTCCTGGATATGAAATACCAATTTTATTAGGAATTACTGCCATGTTTACAGTGGGGCTCATTTATTTCCAAAAGAAGCGAACCTAAATTAAATATAAAAAAAAATTTTTTTTTTAAAAAATTTCAGTTTTTTTTTTTCTTTTTAATAGAATGTTAATTTTAATTAAATTTATTGATTTATAAATAAAAAAATTATATTAATCATCCATCTAATATTGAACCAATTATTAGAATAATTTGCGAAGCAAAATCAGAAGAATTAGCTATTAAAATAGAACGATAAATTTCTCAAATAGTAAAAAAACCTTGGAATTTTTTTATAATCTTTTACTTATGTAGAAAAACCCCATTAAAATCTACTTTATGCTTTTCACATTGATTTGCATAAAATTTCTTTTATTTCGATTTTATATCCATCCCAATAATTTTTTGATTGTATTTTTTAGCATTGATTTTGAAATAAACATTTTAAAAAAATCATTTTACTTAATTGCGTAATCAACTGCAAATTCTGCGTGAATTTTTGTTGTGTCAAATAATGGAACTTCAACATCTTCTTGCTTAATTAGTAAGGGAATCTCTGTACAACCTAATATAACTCCTTCCGCCCCTTTTTTAGCAAGATTTTTTATAATTTTCTTATATTGCTCTTTAGATGTTTCTTTTATTTCTCCCAAACATAGTTCGTTATAAATTATATCATGGACAATTTGCATCTCTTCAGAATTTGGTATAATTACTTCAATACCATGTTTTTCAATAAGCCTCCCCTTATAGAAATCTTCATTCATTGTAAATTTGGTTCCTAAAAGTCCAACCTTCTTAAAATCTTTTTCTTTAATTCTCTCAGCTGTTGCGTCAGCAATATGTAATAAAGGAATAGTAATATTGCTTTCGACATCTTCAGCCATCTTATGCATTGTGTTAGTACAAATAATAACTAAATTTGCACCTGCTTTCTCTAATCTTTGAGCGCAATCTATCATTATTTTTGTGAGGTCTTCCCACTTTCCCTGGTGTTGTAATTTTTCGATCTCATCGAAATCAACTGAATACATAATACATTCGGCAGAATGAAACCCTCCTAATTTTTGCTTTACGGTTTCATTAATAATTCTATAATATTCAAGAGAAGATTCCCAACTCATGCCTCCAATAAGTCCTATTTTCTTCATAGTTCTAATGAATTAATTTAAATTTTTATTTTTTTATTCAACTAAATTTATTTAAAAAGTTAAAAAAAAGGGTAGATTTAGATATTTTTACTCCATAGGTCTCTTATTACCTTATCTTTAATAAGCGGCTCAACTGTAATATCCTCTTCCACATTTGTTAAGCAACTAAAACAAGATTTCCCATTGACACGGATTAAACATCTTTTGCAGAACCCCAATCTACAGTTAATAAAAAAAGCTAAACTTGGATCTTCATTCTCTCTTATATAAACCAGACAGTCTTGAACATTCATTTTTCCACTTATTGGGACTTTAAAAGTATCATAATAAGGTTTTTCATCTTTCTGTGGATCAAATCTAAAACATTTTACTTTTATTATTTTTTTCTCTTCCATATGATCCCCTCATTTATTCTCTCTTTAAAGAGGCAGTCGCCACACCTATAGCCTCTTGATACGTCAATTTTCCTTTTGGCAAAGAAATTTTAGTTACAACAGGTTTTTCAAATTTAATATCCAATTCACCGTTTTTTTGTTTCGTAACAATTGTTTTGAGCCAATTGTCGTGATCAGTATGTTTATAATCTCTACGATAAAACTCACCACGACTTTCCTCACGAATTAGCGAAGATTTAGCTGATAAATATAAACATGTTAATATATTTCGTAATTCAATAGCCTTAATCCACTCATCATTCAATTCTTTGCTTTTAGTAGAAGTAATGCAGAGATTCTCAAGATCATCATTTATTATTTTCTCCAGTTCTCCAATCGCTTCTTTTAATAGGATTCCTTCCTTGATTAAACCAACTTTTTTCCCAGAAATTTCATGCATTTTTTTAGTAAGTTCATTTGGTGTAATTCCCTCATCTCTCATAAATGGTTTATTTATTCTATCCAAAATCTCTCTGACTTGATTCTCATTTATCTCAGCCTGTTCGACTTTTTTAACGTATTTTGGAGCAACTCCACCTGCAATTATTCCTTGAACACCAACCTCAGTACAAGCAGAGGCAACTCTTACTGCCCCCCACAGACCGCCAGAGCATTCTCCTGCTGCAAATAATCCGGGGATAGTTGTTTCTGTATTTTCATTGACCTTGATTCCACCACCCATATAATGTGCAGCATTTCCCACCTCTATATCTTCAGTTTTACATTTTTCTATCAATTCTGGTATGAGAGTTGTAAATTCATAGCGTGTATCTTTAAGTTCATTTTTAATACGGTTATTGGCGATTCTAATAATTGCATCAATAAATTTTGTCCGTAAATGTTTTAAGGAAAGAAAGATACCGCCATGTGGCCCCCCACGGCCATTTTCAACCTCTAATTCCGAAGCAATTGATACTATTTCTTTAGTACTTTGTTCCAAATTTATTGGATCATATTCTTCCATAAATCGTTCACCCTTATTATTTACAAGTTGGATATATTTATCAAAAGGGTCAATACAGCTAAGGACATAAAGTGCTATACTCCCTCGGTCTTTCGGGGGCCAGACCATTGTTATAGGACAGAATTGTACCATCTCCATCGAAATTAATTCTGCTCCGGCTCGGTAAGCCATTCCTATACCATCACCTGAGAGATCATATGAGCCCGTGTTAAATGAATATGCTCTATGCCACCCTCCGGTAGCTAATATGATTGCCTTGCACTTAATCAGGACGGTTTCTCCAGATTTAATGCTTAAGGCAACTGCTCCAGCAATTCGTCCATCGCTTACTAATAAGTCTATAAGCATTGTATCTTCCAGCATTGGAATTTTTAATTCTTTCACTTTTTTTCGGATAGCGGCAACCCATAAAGTACCAGCACTTGTGATACCACGAGCCATTTCCTCCGTGTGGACTGAGTCATATCCGTAGATACGCATTCCCCAATCCATAAGATCCTTCATAGCTTTAGGAGCATACTCAACGTACTTTTCAACCATTTTTTGATTATTTAGATATAATCCTTCTCTAACAAGGTCTTCAAAAAATCTCTCGGGACTGTCGCGATCATCGCCATCAAAACCTAACATTTTAGCTGTTTTCCCATCTACATTAAAATCTACTCCCGCCATCTGAGAAGCCCCACATTGCCCAATTTTCCCCTTTGTTACTATTAGAACATCAGTTCCATGACTATGTGTTTCTATTGCTGCGTGACCTCCTGCACCTTCACTTCCAACAATCAATAAATCCGTGCTTATAATTCTATCACATAATTTTTCTACTTCTCCCATATTATACCATCTCTTTAATTTTTCACATAAATTAGATTATTCAACTACTTTTTTTAACAATATATCTTAGAATACATTTTTTATCTCCCTTTGTTAAAGTAGCGGGTACTTCAATGCGAAGGTTTGGATTATATCCTTTTAAAGTAGCTTTATCAATATATTCGCAATAAATTTTTCCATATTCCAATTTATCCCAGTCCTTGCAACCATTACAAAAGACACAATCCTTAAGTTCAATTATAACATCTCCATCAATGATTTTTGGTCTATATTTTGCTGTGTTTTTTATATCTAAATCACTGTAAATGAAAAAGTTTTTTAAATTCTTCTCTTTTCCCACAGATTTAACGAGTTCTCCTACTCTTCTACCCCTTTCTTCTCCATAATTTTTTACCGCCTCTCCTATCGCATCTCTACCTTTATCTCCAAATTGATTGATTATTTCCTCTGCAATAGTACAGAATAATTGGGAAAACATAGCAAAGAAGTGAGTCTTATATTTATTGCCCACTTCTTTTTGTCCTTTAAGAACTTCCATAATATCTTCATTAGTAAATCCTTCCGATTCGTCTAATATCGTTAATCACTTCCTAAATTTTGATTTTTTTTTTATTTTAAATTTTTTTGATTACTATTATTTTTGGGATTATCAATAATAAATATTAAAGATCCTTTTCTTATTGTAAATAAAAATATTTACATCTCTTTATTAATAAAGTAGGTATAATTATATTCACTTGAATCTTTATGGTAGATTTAGAAGTTCAGAGAAAGAGTCTTCCTCATAATCCGGGAGTGTATTTATTTAAAGATAAAAATGGAAATATACTCTATGTAGGGAAAGCTATCGATTTAAATAAGAGAATTTCCCAATATTTTCAAAAATCGACTTATAGAGATCCCTATTTTGGAGAAAAAATTAAAGATTTAGTCAGTCACATTTCGGATATTGACTATATAATAACTGAGAATGAAAAGGAAGCATTTATCTTAGAGAATATTCAAATTAAAAAACATCTTCCAAAATATAATGTTAGATTTCGTGATGATACAACTTATCCTTTTTTAATGATAACCTATTCTGAAAAATATCCTAGAATGAGAGTTATTAGAGGTCCACACAAATATAATCAAAAAAATCTGTTTATCGGACCATATACAGATAAAAAAGAATTAAGACGTATTCTGAGATTTATACGTAAAACAATCCCATTTTGTACTTGTAAGAGAAAAGTTAAGGAAAATCAAAAAAAGGCTTGTATGTATTATCAAATAAAATTATGTCCCGGTCCATGTATTGGCAAAATTACACCTGAAGATTATTTACAAAACATAAAACAAGTAGAATTGTTTCTTAAAGGAGAAACCGAAAAATTAACAAATATTCTTAAAAATAAAATGGAAAAAGCAGTAGAAGAGCAAAATTTTGAATCTGCTGCAATATGGCGTGATAGATTAGGTGATTTAACTCGTGTGACGATTAAACATACAATAATTTCTGGAAATAAAAAAAATCAAGATATTATTAGTTATTATAAGGATGAAGAATATTCGGCTGTTTTGATTTTATTAATAAGAGAAGGAAAGATATCGGGAAAAATTCCATTCATATACGATTTGAAAGGTAAACTTATTGAAAAGAATGGAATTATACCCGCCTTTATGAAACAGTATTATCTTCATCCAGCAACAAAAGTCCCTAACGAAATAATTGTAAGTGAAATACACGAGGATGTTGAGGTATTAAAAGATTTATTAAGTGAAAAAATAAAGAAAAAAATTATAATTAAAACTCCAAGTGATCATTTCGAGGAAGGGTTTTTAAAAATTGCTAATAAAAATGCAAAAGTAATTGTTGAGCAAGAAAAAATAAAGCAAGAATTAGAATTAGAAAGCCCTAATCAAATAAATCAAGCTCTTAATGAGCTGAAAGAGGTCTTAAATCTCCCTAATATACCTCACATTATTGAAGGATTTGATATTTCAAATATTCAAGGTACTGATCCAACTGGATCTTTAGTGTCTTTTCTTGATGGAAAACCCAATAAAAAATGGTATCGACATTACAAAATAAGATCTAAGTCTACACCTGATGATGTAGGCATGATGAAAGAAGTAGTGTATCGTCGCTATAACTCTTTAATTGAAAAAAATCTAGAATTTCCTGATTTAATCCTAATAGATGGAGGTAAAGGGCAATTAAATGCCTCTTTATCTGTTCTAAATGATTTAGGACTAGGAAATACACCAATATTAGGATTAGCAAAAAAATTTGAAGAAATATATATCCCTAATAAAAAAGAACCAATCAGATTGTCAGAGGATTCAGCGGCTCTCAAACTTTTGCAACGAGTTAGAGATGAAGCCCACCGATTTGGGGTGAAATTACATAGAAAATTAAGAGAAAAAAGACTTTCAAAATCAATTTTAGATGATATTCCCGGAATTGGTCCTGCTAAAAGAACAAAATTATTAGAAACTTTTGGAAGCGTAGATGGAATAAAAAAGGCAAAATTAAATGAAATTGAAGATGTTGTAGGGGAAAAATTAGCAAAAATAATTCAAGATTTTTTATTAAATAATTAAATTTTTCTGTAATATTTAATTTAAGAATAGGTATTATAATGCCGAAATCTGTAAAAATTTGTCCTAAATGCCGTTCAGCCAAAGTTCATCTTTTAACAAACGTATCTGGCTGGTTAGCTCCTCAAAAGTTTGTATGTAGGGAATGCGGACATTCTGGTCCTTTTTTTATTGATGTAGATCTTGAGGATTTAAAAAAAGAGCAAGAAAAAAAAGAAAAATCGTAAAAATCGATAATTTTATAATAAAATATATTAATTCTGAATTTATTGAAAAAGATAAAAGGCTATTTGTGTAGTAGTTATGAAACAATTAAAAAAAGATGCAGAAAGAATTAGGTCTTTAGAAATTCAAGGTGCAACTAATGTATGTTTGAGTGCCTGTGATTTTTTAAATAGTTTTGCTCAAAGAATACAAGCAACGAATAAAAAAGAGATACTAGAACAATTATATAAGGCAAAAGATGTATTAATTGATACTCGCCCTACAGAACCAGCAATGAAAAATGGATTGAAATATATTCTTAAAAAGCTTGAACTTGAAGCAGATTCTATTTCATTATCTGATATTCTTTTAAAAGTTCAACAATATAAAGAGGAATATCATAAGAAATTATTAAATTCAAAAGAGAAAATCGCAAAAATAGGTGCCAATCGTATTCCATATGAAGATCCAGAAGGTTTTACTGTAATGACGCATTGTCACAGTACCATTGTTTCTGCAATTCTAATTGAGGCTAAAAAACAGGGAAAAGAATTTAAAGTTATAAATACAGAGACTCAGCCGAAATTACAAGGAAGAAAAACGACAAAAGAACTATTAGAAGAAAATATAGAGGTAATTCATATAGTTGATTCCGCGATGCGCTGGGCAGTTAATCACTTTGAAGTAGATTTAATTTTAATTGGGGCTGATTCAATTACTTCAGAAGGAACTGTTTTAAACAAAATCGGCTCAAGATTATTAGCTTTGGTTGCACATGAAGAACATGTACCATTTTATGTTGCTTCACCGCTACTGAAATATAATCCTGAAACTTCATTTGGATTATTAGAAAAGATTGAAATGAGAAACCCTAATGAAATATGGGAGAATCCCCCAGAAGGCGTACAAGTAATGAATCCTGCCTTTGAAACAGTTAGTCGGAGATATATTGATGGAATTATTACTGAATCTGGTATTTTTGCTCCTAGTTATATCCATATATATTTCGAAAGACTTTATCCAGAATTAGTAGGATAAAAATTAAACTTTAATATCTTTCCATTTTTCAAGTGCTTTTTTCAATTTACATGAATTTTTTGCATTCTCGATTAGATAAATATTCTCCAATAAGAGATGGAGTATGTAAATAAAAAAAGAGAGCATTACAGATAAAAGAAAAATTTAAAAATCTACTTTAAGATTAAATTTTAAATAATTGCACTCATCTAACATTTTGAGAATGGTTTCTTTGAATGAAAAA
>Ga0209986_10004052_pt1 | contig 12592 bp, 10 predicted proteins | sample BlataG_FD_183168 | JGI IMG/M metagenome (GOLD analysis project Ga0209986, IMG submission 183168) | Deep subsurface microbial communities from Black Sea to uncover new lineages of life (NeLLi) - Black_00105 metaG (SPAdes) (version 2) | ecosystem: Environmental > Aquatic > Marine > Oceanic >...
CTGGGCTTGGATATAGGGGGAACAACCTATCCCTTGCGGGCACCCACCAATACGTGGCAGTATTCGGTTGCGCTTTGATCATAGTATAGCACCTTTTGTCAAGGGGAAAGTAGGAGAAAACAACCACGCCTCGGAAGTGTTGTAGCATAGCTGGCAAAGTCCAAAGCTGGGCGATCCTCAGGGTTCCCCACCGAGAGTTCGACGGAAGTGCTATAAAATTATCTCGACGGATGGCTTGGCCACGCACCGGTAACCAATCCAGTGCAGCAATAGTAATTCAATCTCTAGGCTCTATGGAAGATCCTCAACTACATTCATTTCGCTAGAGAGACTATTCCCACCGCCTTTTCCCCAGCATGAGTAGCAAGAGCTGGGCCAGCATCAACTTTTGGAATCATACCTCTGAAGATTCTGGCTAGAGACTTTCTAACCTCTTCAGCCAGTACAGAAGCGTTGGTATGAAGCACTGCCACTTTCGCCAATTCACCCCTATCACCAACCATCTCCACTATCCTTGCTCTAGCTTTTCTTGGATTGCGGGCCATTCCCACTATATCCAACTTCCCCCTTTTAAGTCCCAGTATTGGATGAATTGATATCGTTGATAGCATAGAAGCAAGGTGCCCCTTTATTTGCTCTGCCCGTCCCCCCTTCTTGAGATTCTCAAAAGTTTCCAGCACGCCCAGAAGTTGAATCTTGGGAATAATCTCCGAAACTTCCTCTATAATCTGACTTAATCTAGCCCCTTTCTTTGCGACCCAAGCCGCATGTTTGGCCACCCACCACTGCCCAATGGATAGTTGCTTTGAATCAGCCACAGTAATAGAAAGCTCTTTACCAGTCGCTTTACTAGCTTCCTCGGCGCCAACACGTGCCGAATTCCAAGCTTGCGAGTGGGCTTTGGTGATATGGGTGGAATATACAGCCTCGACCCCTTCTCTTTCAAAAAGCTTAAGATAAGTATCGCAGGCGATGCCGGGGTTTAGACCGGATGTTTGAGGCAGCTCTCCCTCTTCATCGATCATTCTTGCCATTATTCTGTAGAACTGATCCGGCTCAATCTCGGTCTCTTGCTTAGCCTTCCATTGCCCACCTTCAATAATGGAAAGCTGTAGTGGAATTAAAGTTACTCCACTTCCTGCTACTTCTGGATCACCCGGCCTGTATGAGCAGCCAGTATCTGTAACGACCCTAACTCTTCTCTCTTTGCTCATAAGTTAACCTCTCCTCAGATCCGTGCTCGTGTTGTTATGCCACTCCACCATCAGAAAGCGAAATGACCTTACGACATGTGCCACTTTATACTTCGTAATTACATCCAGCGCCATTGAAACACATACACAAGTGGTTTTCAAGTATTGATAGATAGGACCTCCTGGATGCACCCGAGGTATACTCTCATTCTATTCCCTAGGATTGAATCATTGCAACTGGCCCCTGAATTTTATGATGCCAAGAATGCTATGCTTACCCGGCTGGGCAAAGCCGAGACCCCATAACATATGTCACTAATGAAATGTTGGACCAGGTTGTTGAAGCCATCACTGAGGGAATGAATGGGTTGATGAACGAGTTGAAGTGCGAGTAAAATGCGCGCTTTGACAGGCTGGAGGACGGCTAGGCTGATCTGAGAAGGTGGCTCACGGATCTGAGGGTGTTGAAAAACAGGTGAAAGTTGAATAAATTAGTCTGATTAGGTCAGTACAACCGGCGGTAAGGCTTGATTTGCCCGTTTCCAACTCAAAATTGACCCATCTGGCCGTAGCCTACCTCAGCTTCCGAAAAAGTCAACTCCACATTGCCGCACTGTCCAACTTTCGGGGGTCAGCACCTTGGGTCTAGAGGTCAATTTTGTACTTGTTTTTTCAACACCCTCAACTATATAATGGAAAAGGGTGACTACTCAGCCTACCCTCCCGCAGGTTATGACTGAGAGCATTTATTGGTTTGAATATCCGGTCGAGATGCGATTCTATATCAAAACAACATCTAAACCTGCGGGAGGGTGAGTAGTTACGGAAAAGGTAGTATTTAATAAATAGAACCATCTCGTTTGATCAACTATTCTTCCTTTTGCTGCTTGGAGGTGAACAATGGATCTGCTTCAAACGCGCCTGCAGTCGTATGACGAACTCCTCCAAGCTGCCCGTGGAGAGATCCCGGTCGATCTGGTGATCGAAGGCGGCCGTATCTTAAATGTCCTGACGGGCGAGATCCTGGAAGGCGATATCGCCGTCCACCGAGGGTTTATCGTCTCGATGTTCTCGAAGAACCCCCAAGCCAAGCAGCGCATTGACGCCCGCGGGAAAATCGCCATTCCGGCCTTCATCGACCCACACGTCCATATCGAAAGCTCGATGGTGCTGCCCCCGGCCTACGCGGAAGTCGTGGCTGCCTCGGGTACCGGCACCGTCCTGGCCGATCCGCATGAGATCGTCAACGTCATGGGGATGGACGGGTTTTCCTTGATGGCTGATAACACTACGGACCTCCCCATCCGCCTCTTCTTCGATATCCCCACCTGCGTTCCTTCCAAGCGGCAAGCTGAGTCGAGCGGCGCTGATATTCAGGCCCCCGAGATCCGTGAAATGGCCCGCCGGGGAGGCCGTAAGCTGGGCGAGTTGATGAGTTATGATGAGATCATCGCAGGAGAGCCAGTGATGACCGGCATTGTAAAAGCCGGTTGGGAACTGGGACTGCCACGCGACGCGCACTTCCCCATGATCAGCGTCCTGGGGGGTGTTTTCAACGCGCTCAGCCCGCTTCAGAAACTGGGCGTTATCGCCGGAATGCTCGGTTCCAAAGTATTCGGGCCGGCTGCGAACGCCCTGCCATCCGCCATCTTTACGAATGTGCTGCGAAAACAGGAATACCGCGACCTGGATGCCTATCTGGTGGCGCTGGGTCCCACCGCCGATCATGAGACCTACGGCCCGGAGATCCAGATCAAGCTGGACCATGGCATGCACCTGATGATCAGCTCGCACATCTTCTTAACCCTCCCACAAATGATGCCGGTGCTGCTGCAAGCTGTCCGGAAGTTGAAATACAAGGATGCCATCGGGCTGTGCACCGATGATCTTTGGCCGGATGACCTGGTTTCGATGGGTGGGATCGCAGGTGTGCTGCGTTTCCTGGTGAAAAACGGCATCCACCCGATCGATGCTGTCCGCTTTGCCACGTTAAATAATGCCCAGCGCCTGGCGCAGGCCGGGATCGCGGAAGCCGCCCTGATCGGTGCCCTCGCTCCCGGGATGGCTGCCGATATTGTCCTGGTAGCGGATCCTTTGCAGGAATTCAACGTGGATCTGGTGATCCACGAAGGGGTGGTTGTAGCGGAAAACGGGAAGCTGCTGCGCCCCGTCCCGGCCCCGCAGGTCCCGGCAAGCGCGCTGGATTCGGTTCGTCTTTCGGCGGTCACCGCGGATACCTTCCACATCGCCGCGCCCGCAGGGGTCCGAAATGGAACGGCAAGGTTGCGCCTGCTGGAACTGCCCAAGCCTCCCGCCTTGCCATTCCCTGATCTCATTGAAGCCGATGTTCCCTTCACAGACGGGTACTTCGACACACATGGATATGCCCTGATTGCCGTGTTCAATCGTTATGGCAAGGGAGGCGAGCAGCCGGTCATCGGGCTGATCCGGGGATACAGCTTGAAAGAGGGGGCGGTCGCCAGCACCCTGGCGCACGATTCACACAACCTGATTGTCCTAGGGACGAATGCAGCGGATATGGCCCTGGCCAGCAATACGGTTCTCGGCATGAAAGGTGGCATGGCGGCAGTCCGCAACGGAGAAGTGCTGGCCAGGCTGCCCTTCCCGGTGGGCGGCTTGATGTCAACGGGGCCAGCCAGGGAGATGGCGCCCCAGGCCAAAGCTTTCCGGGCGGCCATCGGCAAGCTGGGCCTGGATCCGAAGAACCCTATCCTGCCGTTTGCGGTCTTCTCTCTACCGGCTGGTCCAGGAGCCAAGGTAACCGACCGGGGCATCTGGGACGCGGACAAGCAAGAATTAGTACCGCTGCTGGTATAAGCAGCTGCCGCGTTTTTCGGGAGGGCTGAAAAGATAGACCTTGACCTGTCTGCCAAGAATACTATGCTTACCCGGCTGGGCAAAGCCGAGACCCCATAGCATATGTCACTAATGAAACGTTGGACCAGGTTGTTGAAGCCATCACTGAGGGAATGAATGGGTTGATGAACGAGTTGAAGTGCGAGTAAAATGCGCGCTTTGACAGGCTGGAGGACGGCTAGGCTGATCTAAGAAGGTAGCTCACGGATCTCAAGATTGACAACCCCACCAGCAAGGAATTCTTCCACCTAAAATCCAGGGTTGATTAATACCATCCCCTTTGACCCCGTTTTTTTACCCCTCCAAGACTCCCCGTGCAATAGTACTTGAACGTTTGGTTGACCGGCAACGTTCGTCATCAAATTACGACTATTAGACGCCTTAAACAACAAGCGACCACACGGTCGCTTGTGTGCTGATATGTAACTTGCTGCCGAACGATATAGTTCAGCTTCCGAAAAATCGCGCCAGCTATTTTGAGGTCAGCCACAACGACCAGTTATGCAGTAATAAGAACTGCCCTTTTTTCCATTACATAAGGGCCGTACTGAAATAATGCTCAGCGCGGTCAGGAAGAACAGTGGCTATATTCCCCTTAATCCTGCGTGCCAGCTGCCACGCAGCCCAGACATTCGCACCCGAAGAAATTCCTACCAACAGGCCATGATCCCTGATCAATTGTCTGGTCGTATCAATTGCATCCTCATCGGTAACCTCAATGACCTCATCCACCAGAGATATATCGAGGATCTTAGGTACGCGCCCATGCCCGATGCCCTGTATTTGGTGGAGCCCTGGCTCATGACCGAGAAGCGCGGAAACACCCTTTGGCTCAACAGCTACAATCATGACGTCCGCTTTGTGTTCCTTAAGAAACTTGCCTACGCCCTGTAGCGTTCCGCCACTGCCAACCCCTGCAACGAAACAGGCAATGTCGCCCCTCATCTGCCGCCACAGCTCATGAGCCGTCTCTTCATAATGAACGAGCGGATTATCAGGGTTCTCAAATTGCTGGGGAACAAAAATTCGGGGGTCCTGCTCCGCCATCTGACGGACGCATTCTATAGCCCCATTAATACCATCTTGGGCAGGGGTAAGTACAAGTTCTGCTCCCAGAGTACGGATCAACTTTTTGCGCTCTTCACTCATGTTTTCCGGCATGACGATTCGGACCTGGTATCCCTTTAATCGACCGACCAAGGCGACACTAATGCCTGTATTGCCTGATGTAGGCTCTACAATAATTAAGTCACCGCTAAGACGGCCATCCCGCTCGGCACCTTCGATCATTGCCAGTGCGACACGGTCTTTGATGCTTCCACCAGGGTTTAAAAACTCTGCCTTTGCAAAAACGTTCTCGCCTTTTAATCGAATCAGTGGAGTATTACCAATTCGTCTACATACAGTCACAACAAAGAATGATGATCCAATAATTCTTGCATTGGATTGAGGAATTAGGCTTCAAGCTTGCGTACAGACATTTGTTTCCGTTGTTTCTGGTTTGTCGAGCATAATTCAAGAGGCGATCTTCGTCCAAGGTTGATTCTTCAATTGCGACCGGCATTTGGCTTTTCGCTATCTACGTCATTATTGGGTTTAAACAGTTCACTTTTGAATTGCAAATGACATTACAAGTGTTAAGGCTTGACATATGTTGCATAAAGGTGTAGTGTTGCGCGTGATGAGCAACACTACTTATTTAGGCAACACTCTCCTAAATCAAGCCGTTGAAGGTCTCCGTTCTCGCCTCCCTGATGGCTGGCAACTCACGGCCAGCAAGTCCACACGAGCGCGGGTGTTCCAGGCGGATGCTCGGCTCACCGTACGAGGGCCGGACGATACCAGCGCCGTACTGCTCGTGGAGATCAAGCGAAGAGTGTCGCCACGCCAGGCAGCAGAAATGGCGACAAAGCTGGCCGATGCGGCTCAGGAGTCAAGGGTGGCTGGCGTTCTCCTGCTATCGGACTACTTGAGCGAGCTTTCCCGCAAGAGGCTTCGCGCGGCAGGCGTGAACTATATCGACCTGACTGGTAACGCATGGATTGCACTGGAACGTCCAGGTCTTCTGATCGAGACGCAAGGCTCTGACCAAGACCCGTCGCCACCTCGCCGGGGGATCCGATCTCTGAAGGGCGCTAAGGCTGCCCGAATCGTGCGGGCGCTGTGCGATAATCGCCCGCCCTTGGGGGTCCGCGAGCTCGCCCGCCTAACGGGTAGTAATCCCGGTTACGTCAGCCGCATCATCGATCTATTGGTTTCTGAGGACCTGATCCAGCGCGGGCAGTCTGGTCAGATCGCTGAGACCAGTTGGCAGGACTTGATCCGCCGATGGAGCCAGGACTACTCACTCACCAGGACAAACCGTGTCGTGCCGTTCCTCGCACCGCGCGGCGTGAATGCTTTCACCGAGCGGCTTCTCACATTCAATAAAGTGTATGCCCTGACGGGGTCTCTCGCCGTGCCAGTGGAAGCCTTGGTTGCAGCCGGCCGCCTGGCTACTTGCTATGTAGACGATCTGGAGCAGGCCGCCGGTATCCTTGAGGTGCGACCGGCCGAAGCGGGCGCCAACGTCTTGCTGCTCGAGCCCTTCGACCGCGTGGTCTACGGTCGAGCTCGCACAGAAGATGGACTCGTGAAGGTGGCTGTCAGCCAGTGCGCAGTTGATCTCCTCACAGGGGGCGGACGAGGCCCAACAGAAGCCGACGCCTTGCTTGCGTGGATGGCCACGAACGAAGATGCCTGGAGATCCTGATCCTCTCTATGTGGCCGCACGCCACGTGTTATTGGATGCACTCGAAGCTATCGAACCGCATCTGAGCGCCCTGGTGTTGGTCGGAGCCCAAGCGGTGTACCTCCATGCGGGAGAGGCGGACTTGGCAGTTGCTCCCTACACGATTGACGGTGACTTGGTCCTAGATCCGGCTCGGCTGGGACCAGAGCCACATCTCGAAGTATCCATGGAACAAGCGGGGTTCAGGTTGCTAGAGGGTGCCGTGGGCATATGGCAGGGGGAGGTGGATATAGAAGGAGTCAGACATACAGTCGGGGGCGATCTGCTAGTTCCCGAGTCCTTGGGTGGTCCGGGGCGTCGGGCCGCACGCATACCGCCGCATGCCAGGCGGGCCGCCCGAAAGGTCGCAGGACTTGAAGGTGCCTTGGTCGATCGAGATCTGCACATGATGGGGGCTTTGGATCCTGGGGACAGAAGACAATTCGATCTCATGGTCGCAGGCCCGGCAGCTCTCATTGTGGCTAAGGTCCACAAGATCATGGACCGGGAGAGGGATGCCGATCGGAGGAGCGACAAGGATGCCCTTGACGTGTACCGTCTTCTTCGGGTGGTTCCTACGCAGGACCTTGCCCAGCGATTTTCTAGGCTTTTATCCGATCCCTTGTCACGACAGACCGCAGAAACGACTCATATGCAACTGCCGCATCTATTCGGAAGGATCAACGCGCCTGGTACTCAGATGGCAGTTCAAGCCGCCCATCCGATTGAAAGTGGCGAAATACTGGCAGCCTCACTCATTGCGTTAATGCAGGACCTACTGCACGAACTTCGCTGATTCTGATATCTCGGCTGAGAGCCTTTCAAGATCATAATATTGAGGTTGGTGACACTCCGCATCTTTTGTTGCTGCGGAGTGTCACTTGTAAGCTCTTTCCAAGAGATCAAGCTCATTCACTCAAATATTTATACTACTCATAATTAAGCTAATTTGCCGTAGGTAAATTATGCATGAAAATATTACCGCAAGGAAAGTGAGTTTACCTGAGCAGAAATGCCTCTGTTGTTTTAGTAGTTTGCTTTAGGGAGTTGACGTGTGTGTACCCAGTAGGATTGCATGTACAAGGAGACGCTTCCGCTTATTAGAGATATCGGAAACATGCCAAAACCTACCAAGGGAGTTGACGAATTAGTCAACTTCCTTGGTTTGGGTCCCAATTATTCATGATCATAAAAGACATTATGATAAGTTAATTCAGACTGGAGAAGATCATATAGTATGCGAAAACAGTCGCGATCATGAAATGTGGGGCAGACAGAGATAAAAGATGCACTTGGCCTCACCTCTTGGCGAGTCCATAAACTGGGGTGCGCATCGTGAGTTCATTGCGGATCTAAAAAGCGGTCAAAGAAGATGGCGATCGAGGGAATAGTACTGTCAGATTTGACCGAATAAATCATCCATGGTCTGCTCGTTAAACCAGCGTTTGACACGTCTTCTCGTGCGAGGAGAATCGCGAAGGCCTCTTTGTATCGTCTCAAGAAGATCTGAGCCAATTGGTTTATGGATCTTAGCTTTTCCCTCTGAGACCAATCTTTGGATGTCGACGATCGAGACAATATCGGCGAACGCATAATTAATATAAGACCGGTCACCGATGAAAGGGTGACATCCAGCCTCTAATTCGCAAGTGCCATCATATGGGCTATCCCGAATCGTTGAGCATGGAACGCTGACGGTCAATTGCTCGGGGTCGATTGGATCCAGAAGAACGACAAAGAGATGGCCCTTTTCCTTGCCATCTCTGTCAATGCCAGTATATCTCCAGTAGCAGTCCCCCGCATTAATTGGAGAGGTCAGGAATTCATTAGCTGAAGAAGTCTTGCATCTTCGGCGATATCTTCGTTGATCTGATTTATTTTCTCGTCGCTATATCCGACCGCGCTCAGGATCTTAGAGATGCTTGTCGGAATGCGGGAAAGACCTGGATTCTCCCATTCTGGAAAGAGGTCCGGGTCGTGGTGTTCTTTTTCAATATCAAATGGGCTTGCTTCGCGATACTGATCGGCAAGCTCCTGGATCAGCTCGACCTCTGCGTCTGAAAGTTCACCATCATCAATTTCATTGATCAAACGGGCATTGTAACCAGAGGTTCGAATATATTCGTCCCAGTAAGATGGCAGGATAGGGTCTGATGTCTCTGCTTTATCCAAGGTGATGCTTAAGACCAGACCGTGCCGGAGCGAAAAGGCCTCATCATAGGTAACTGGTCGCCCCCATCTCTTGAGAGATTCACGATCGAGGTTATATAGAAGCTTTACGAGCTTCATGTACGGCATCTCATCGCCATGAAGCATCAGAAACAGGGCAGCGGCCTGTGTAGTCTTTTGCTCGTTGTATCGTGGACGCTCAGGTTTGGGATACGTTCGGCGTTCCATCTTTCCATCCTCCCCTTAGAACACGTGTTCAATGAACACCCTTGTCCTTTCAGTAATTATATACAATTTTACGTCCAGAAACGGAAGAGCAGGAGAGGGCGAAGCCCTATTTACCGAAATACCGGAATCGGTAATTACAGGCTTGCCTCGGGGAGACCGTTCCTCATGCACATTTTTCGCTACCAGCATGCTCAAATGAGCGCACGTCAGATCCCCTGATCAGGAAGCCAAAAAGCATTGGGCTAACGATTACGAGCTGAAGCCCCGGAAGGGTGAAGACTAACTCAGGATAAATGTTTTCAACCTCTTGCGCGATCAATCCAATTTGCCTTCCTTGGGGTGGTTGCAGACCAGGAAAATCTTGTTGGTTCCAATAAAATGTGATGCCGTGCAAGGCAAGAGTGTTTTCGAGAGCGTTTTCTATGGGAGTTGTGTTAATCTTGAGATGAAGGTCTGAATACGGATGACTGTGCGCCCACCTATTGGCATTTTCAGCAATTGCGGCCACTGATGAAAGCCACGATGCCAAACCGTCGACGCTAGTGGCTAAAGATAATATGCTCGCATTATTAGCGTCCACCCTTGAAGCTTGCGTCGATATACTTGATTTGTTCGTGTCCACCCGTGAAGCTAAAGTTATTATTTTTTTGGTGGGAGTAAACTCATTAGGTAAGTTAATGCGACCAACTTCAATATAAAGCCACACAACAGCTAATATCAGAACAGTATAGAGGGAAACTGCAATAACGCGAGAAAGATATGAGGTTTGGCGAGGTTTTGAGCTAGAGATCGTATCGAAATCAGCCATTGGAATTCTCCTGTTCGGATAAGTTTCTTCTTCGGCAACCTCAGTCATTTGTAACACAGTTTCTTCCTTTTCAGCCTGCTTATGCAAACTGTATGTTCGGATGCCTTCAAGTGCATGCTTGTTCTTCGGATCAATCTCAAGAACCTTCTTAAAACATTGAAGCTTTTTTTCTCGGTCCTGAAAACACCTTGACATCCATAGCCATGCCCAAACATTGTCAGGCTCCATATGGAGAACCCGTGCAAGACTAGCTTTTCCTGATGCTATGTCACCGTGTTTGATTGCTGCCGCTGCACTATCAAGAATTTCTTTGATTGTTGGTTCGGTGTTCTGAGTCATACCCTTGTCCCTTTCTACCTCGTTGGCGTTAGCCTCAGGAAGATCAATCGCTATTAAAAATCCCGACCTTCCGCGAAGTCGGGTTTGTTTTTTCGATGAGAGGGCCTGGCTCCAACTGCGCCGAGGCTGCAATCTACGGCTATAAGCTACATAATGCGACCCAATATTTCAAGAGTACAAAGGGCACAGCCCCCAATCTGAGGGGGTCAGGCTGGGGGCTGACGCGGGCTTGCTTGTGCTCGCAAATGAAGCTTGAGAGATTCTATAGGCAATCAGGGTTTAATCTAACTCCCATAATCACGGATTCCACTCACATGCTATTCCATCTTTGTCGCGATCGAGCCTATGAATATCTCCATACCCCAGGCTCTTGCAGTAGTTGTAACAGGCCTGAGCCTTAGCCTGAGTGCTAAAATCTGGGCAATTGTAGATGTTTCCAGAACAACTACACGTACCTGATCCAACCGGTGGCGGAGGTTTCGTGGGACCTTCAGTCGCAGTTGGCCATCGCGTGATAGTTGGAGAAGGCCGATATCTAGTGGCGGTTGGGGTTGGGTCGGGTGTACTAACTGGCAGAATTCCGACATCTCCATCTATGTCGAAATATTTAGAAGCAACCCAACCATGAACAGCCATTCGCCAATCACGAGACGTAGTCCGGATCCACACTCCATCACTGCTTCTCGCATCAACCCTAATACAATCTGAGTTTATTAGACCACCAATGATGGAGAATTCTGTGCCAGGACCAGAGCGAACATTCACGGCTCCTGTGGCTACACATGCATTGAGGCTCGTCTGTGGTTTTTGAGTCTTGGTGCTAGTTGGGAGCCTTTTCGTCGTGGATGTTGCGTCTTGGGTTGAAAGCGATCTTGTGGTGGTTACCCCCACAATAACAGTCTCTACAGGTGGTTGAGAGCAACCTGTTTGGATAAGAACTATAAACAAGAGTAACAGTAGCAGCTTCCTAATATGTCCCAGGCACCCAACTGACAGGCTAACATTCACTCCTTGCCGGCAACAAGCCCTACCCACTTTCGCACCCGATGCCATCATCATCTCCATCAAACCCATGTGGGTCGGGTGGAAGAACCTTAAATCTCCTGTAGGTGATGTCCTTGCAGTCCAGGTCTGGTGGGTAAGGCGGTATGCACACAGTAGGATACGATGGATCGCAATTGGCCTTCGTCGGTGGAGGTGAGGTTGGGAAGGGAGTCGGTGTTGCGGCCCAAAGCCCGGCTCCCTCAGTCGCGGCCGTATTTTGAGCTTGAGCAAAGAATTCACTGCATGCCACGTCTGGAGGATATGTAGAGGCCATTGCATATCCTTGTCTTACTAGCTCGTAATTGGCGAATGTATCCCCAACAAGCACATATCGAAGGATGCGACCATATTGATCGGTCTCGGACATATCCTTGACTAGTGTCACTGTCTGCCCCTGAACAAATCCCGCATTCTTTGAAGTCGCTTCTTGGAAATATGGTTCGTCGGTCTCTGGGGTATCGATACCGATGTATCTCACTCGGAAAGAAACGCCCTCAATAGATACATCAATAGTGTCGCCGTCCACAACATAGACGACAGACGCAACTTCCCTGGTTGTTCCTGTAGGGATGCACTGGGCAACACTAATGGCTGGCATCGTTGGGAGAGGAATGATTGTGCTTGTTGGAACAGAGGTTTCTGTTGATGTGGGTTCAGTCGTTGACGTGTTTGTGGGTTCAGACTTAGCGGTTGGCATTGCGACATAGGAACTGAAGTCTATCTCAATTCGCGAGACCTTTCCATCAAGGCCGTTCACTTGATGAAACACGACCTGGACAACCTCATCCTCGTAGTTTTGCTCAAACGTTCCTACGCAATAGACATCAAACTCTTTCTTGATAAATATCTCGGTCCAATCATCATCCCGGTTACCTTCTGGGCTGTCGAAGATAGTCAAGCGCGATCCGCCCTGCACATTGAGTAACACCAATGATCGTGCTTCATCATTCTTGAAGCTGTTCTCTTGCTTCAAGTTAATTCTCTGGCCATGCATATCGGACATCTCACCAACGACATCCTCCATGCAGTTGTTGCCCTCTAAGAACATCAACGTTCCGCCAGCTTCGACCTCAAGCGGAGTTAAAGCAGGAGCCTCGGTTGGCGTTGGACCTCGACCGCAGGCTTGCACGATGATTGCCAAACCTGCGAATATTAAGACATACA
>Ga0209986_10004053_pt1 | contig 12588 bp, 9 predicted proteins | sample BlataG_FD_183168 | JGI IMG/M metagenome (GOLD analysis project Ga0209986, IMG submission 183168) | Deep subsurface microbial communities from Black Sea to uncover new lineages of life (NeLLi) - Black_00105 metaG (SPAdes) (version 2) | ecosystem: Environmental > Aquatic > Marine > Oceanic >...
CGCAACCGAGAAGAATTCTCATGGAACCCTGGCAGTATGCAACAACGGTAAGTTCATCATCCAGACTTTCAGCACTCACGATTATGCCATGGAAGAATCAGTACCTTTATGGGAAAATTACATCCATAATACCCTCAAGGCAAAATATTTGAACCCGTAGTTACTACATAGTGAGGGATAATATGAGATTTCATCCTGGTCGTCTCTATCACGCCCATCCTGCGGGCAGACGGACATTCTATTTTCTGGGATTGCTGCTGTTCGTATTGAGCATAAGCTGCAGCATAACGATCCCTGGCGGCGAAGCGAACATAGAAACCCAAACTGCGTTGTCCATTCAGCAGACAATTTCAGCCAGACAGGCTGAACAGGTAATCATCGAACCATCAGAGAATCAAGATGGGACGGTGCAAGCCCAGGCTGCTCTGGATAAGCTATCCCAAGACGCTACTCAAACCGCTCAGCAAGCTGGAGAAGTGTCTGAGGTTTCGCAGGCAACCCTTGATTCTAAAACTACACAAGATGCAGAACAAACGGAAGCGGCTGCCGCTCAGGTTCCCACCGAACAAGCAGCCCCTACTGCAACAATTGACATGTCAACAATGTTGGCTTCAGCCAATATCCTTCTCTTTGAAGATATGGTCAATGACCCCACTGTCCTGCGTTATTACCGCGACACATTAGAAAGAATGGGTCTCAATTATACCGATGTTGGCAGCGCCAAAGGTAAACTGAAAGCTGAACTTTACTCTGGTGCACCGGATGGTAAACCGTGGGATTTAATCATCCTCGCTTCCGAGTATAAAGGGAGTATTTCGGGAGAGTTTTTTGATTATGTGAACGATGCACTGGACAAAGGATCTTCAGTGATTCTTGAAACCTGGTATCTAGACAAAGTCCATACAGGGACTGCCAGGTCTATCCTGGTACGTTGCGGGGTTGAGTATGAAACCAACTGGATCAGGGTCCCGCCCCAGATGATGTCCATGTATCCCTTAGACCCGGATCATCCCATTCTTCAAGAACCGAATTCCGGTTTAACCTTTACGGATACCACCAGTCATTGGGCTTATGACTATGATATTGGCGATTATATGAAATTAAGCCAAAAGGATGATGCAACGTTAGTTTTGGGCACAAGAGCCACCGATAAGACCAGCCGAGGTACTGTAACCGTCTGTATTGATGACCGTATGATTTTACAAACTTTTAACTCCCACAATCTAACATTTGACAAAATGCGGCCTCTGATAGAGAATTACATATATAACACATTAAAAGCCCGTTTTCTAGAAGCCCAATAAATGGTTAAATTTCTTTTCAACGCCCCTATTAAATATAGATTGTAATAGGGGCGTTTGATTAAGGAAAAACTGCCTGGTTCCGACTGATCTCAGTCAATTGTCTCCCTTTCCAATTAATAATACGATATAACTAAATCTTGTAAATTATCCCAAGAAATTTCTTATGAAAGAATTAGCTGATGCCGATATACTTCCCCTATCCCTAAACCATACTTTCTGGACCTGGTCTGCTCAGGCTAAAGTATCTCCAATTTCAATTAAACGCGCCAAAGGGGTCTATTTCTGGGACGTGGAAGGTAAGCGCTATCTTGATTTCAATTCAATGGTGATGTGCGTAAATATCGGTCACGGTGACGAGCGTGTTATTAATGCGATCATCGAACAGGCTCGCTCTTTGCCTTTTGCAGGTCCCCCAATGGCGACTTATCCTAGAGCATTGTTGGGAAAGATGCTTTCGGAAATCACACCTGGGCGGCTTGATCGTTTTCTTTTTACTCTTGGTGGTGCTGACGCAAATGAAAATGCCATCAAACTGGCACGCGCATACACGGGCAGGCATAAAATCCTGGCTCGTTACCGCTCTTACCATGGCGCAACTACAGGCGCAATGGCTCTAACGGGAGACCCAAGGCGACTGGAATGGGAGCCGGATTTAATGCCGGGCGTCGTTCACTTCCTTGACCCCTACCGTTATCGCTCTACATTTCATCGCACCAATCCGAACATCAGTGAAGTAGACTTCGCCCAAGATTATCTAAATCACCTGGAAGAAATTATTTGCTACGAAGGTCCTGGAAACATCGCAGCAATATTAATTGAACCGGTAACTGGCACAAACGGGATCATCATACCGCCTTCGGGCTATCTTCAGGGGGTTCGAAACCTGTGCGACCGCTATGACATACTCCTGATTGCAGATGAAGTGATGAGTGGTTTTGGACGCACTGGAAAGTGGTTCGCTGTTGATCACTGGCAGGTCGAACCCGATTTGATAACGATGGCAAAAGGTCTTACTTCAGGCTACGCCCCGCTTGGGGCAGTAGCAATGAAGCCAGAAATCGCCGAATACTTCAATGATCGAGTCTATCAGGGAGGTCTTACGTACAATTCCCATCCCATTTCCTTATCTGCCGCTATAGCAAACATCAAAGTTATCCACGAAGACCGTCTGGTAGAAAGAGCAGCGGCGATGGGTCCGGTTTTTAGACGCTTTTTGACCGACCTTGGTGAAAAACACCCATCTGTTGGAGAGGTGCGTTCGATCGGTTTATTCGGGGCTATCGAGCTCGTTCGAAACAGGGGCAGCAAAGAGCCCATGGCTCCATATAACCAGTCAAGCCCTGAGATGGATAAACTCCGCCGATACCTTCTGGATCATGGGGTGTATCTATATACACATTGGCACACTGTGCTGATCATTCCCCCCCTGATTATCACAGAAGAACAACTCGCAGAAGGTTTCAATGTGCTGGATTCAGCCCTGGAAATCACCGATGAAATCGTAGAAAAATAATTCCTCCATTATTTGCTCAGCTAATGAAGGCGAATCTGCTCAAGATGGAATATGCGTCTGATGATCGCCAACGTAACCGCATAAGTTGAATCAATCCCGTAATAAGAAAGACTACCTGCACCTAAATTCGCACCCTTACTCAGCGGTGTGTCCGATGCATAATGAACAATCCCCAGATCGAAAGGCAGCTCGTACATATTGATGATCTCGTTGATCGGGTGTCTGGTGGGACGGTACATCTCATAAACAGCCGATAAAAAGGGGCCCGCTTCCATCTCTATATCTGTGTAACCCTCACGGTAAAAAACATCCATATAACGAGCATTTTGCAAGAAAGTACCCCGAACGGTAACAGCTTTTTGGTTATCAAGAACTGTCCCATACACCAAATCAGGAATAACATCCGCCGCATCGATACAGTTCGGGAACAGAAAAGTGTTTTGAGAGTGTTCATCATGCACCACATTGGAGATCATGACATCACCTATCACACCATTTAATGTAGCAGCTTTCCCCATTATATATATCCCCAGGATAGATCCTGCTTGTGATGATACCTCAGATAAAATATTATACGCAGCCATCCCCAGAGGGTAATCAATGTTCAAAATTAATGCATCGCTCTTTTTCAGCCAATCTGTCGATTCCTCTCCATCCAACCGGGAATCCAAAAACTCTGGATTTAATTTAGATAATTCAATCACCTGAGCTTCGACATTAAAAGAGCGTTCACTATATATTCTGTGAATCCCAAGCTCTTTTTCGTGTGCTGCCTGCTCAGTAATCAGAGAATGTCCCCCAGACGTTTGCTGGTACTTTTTCATGATGTAATACATAAAATTCTCATAACTGGAATTTACTCGCTGAGCTTGGATGTCGTTCCATTCATTCAATAATCCTGCATTTCCCGGAAGCTGTAAGTAATGGATCAGATCCTCCTGGTGCTGTTTCGCAAACCCGGAGAGGATATTAATGATGCTGTGAATGTTACTTGATACAAAATAAACGGGTCTGGTTGCGAGATGCGGGGAAATGTCAATTACATTGTCCCACCAGGCATGGGTTGCGCGCCGGTATTCGCTCAATGACCCACTCAACAATTGGACCCGTAAATCGGACATTGAGGATGCAATTTTTTCCAGATATGAACCAAAATCTTCATCCCATATGGCATACAGGCGGTCAAAATCCTCCGCAGGAATTTCTAAAATCTCCGCTAACAGCGAATAACCGGCTTCGCTCTCACACATCTCTTGTAATGAGGTTTTTTCCGGTATACGCTGTAAGCGATGGTGCAGCTTATTCCATTCAATCTGGAAGGCTGATAATAACGGAATCATGTCATCAATATCCGAACGGCTGGCAATAAAACATGCCAATGTATCCACTTCATTAAAATAACATCGCCTTCTCCTGGCAACAGCCGAGGTTTCCTTCCAGGAACTGATATCTCCAAACCCTGACCGCGCGAATACATCAATGCTCTGCCCAAGGACCACTAACCTGACGTGTGGTATTTGGGGGGGTAATCGCAGCAGGCTGTAAATAAATGCCGACATATCAGGTCGGTCTTCACGCGCCGTCACATGAAGCAGAGAATTCATACCAGTGTGGACTTCTCGCAAAGTGCGTATTTTAACTTCAGCAGTCGAACGCAGTAGAGAATAATATGTCCTTTGGTAAAGCTCAACTTCTTCTGATTCAGTACTAGGGATTGTCCTTTCCATTTAGATACCCAATCTTCCTTAAACAGATAATGTGTCTCCTACTTCAATCTAACTGGCTGGCAAGCTCGATCGCTTGGATGATTTTATAGTAGCCTGTACAGCGGCATAGGTTGCCTGTAATTGCATGCTGTATCTCCTGGTGGGTAGGATGGGGTTTTTCCTCAAGCAGCTTTACACCAGACATAATGAAACCTGGTGTGCAGTATCCGCATTGAACAGCTCCAGCATCGATAAACGCTTGCTGGACAGGGTGTAGATTGTCATTTGACGCCAATCCTTCTATGGTCACGATTTCAGCACCGTGGGCACGCGCCGCTGGTACCAGACAGCTCATCACTGCCCTACCGTCCAGGAACACTGTACAAGCACCGCATTCACCCTCCGCACAACCTTCCTTTGTTCCGATTAATCCAGCATCCTCGCGAAGCAAGCGAAGCAGTGTTTTATTGTGCCCGGCAGAAAATTTATATTCTTTCCCATTGATCCGTGTTTTTAGTGCAGACCCATCAGTATGAACAATGCTTTCCTTCAATCGGGGGAATACATCCTCTGCACGCTTCCCCCAGAGCATTACCGGTTCATCGGGGTAGCCCTTTCTCTCCTCTTCCTGGGAAATTGCACGCAGACCACGTTCCACACAAACCCGCACCATTTCATTCCTGTATTCAGCCCCGCCACGAATATCTGCGATCGGCTTTGCATCCTTCTTCGCCAATTCAGCGGCATATGATATGACATCCTGGTCTAATCGGCGCCCTTTTAAATATCTTTCAGATTGGCTGGCGTGTATGATCGTCGGAGCAACTGCCCCTAATGTGATAACCGCATCCTCAATTTGATGGTTTGGTCCCTCAGAGCTGGAGCCGTCCCTGAAAGTTACGACCACAGCCGCATTAACAACAGATATTGCCTGAGCACGTCTTAAGCCGAGCTTGACAAATGCCCCTTTCTGATTTCTTTTCATAGCAGGAATTGAAATATCGATCAACATTTCCTCCGGCTGCATAACTGTCTTACGCACACCACGATAAAATTCAGAGAGTGGCACAACGCGTTCACCTCCTCTGGATTTCAATGTGACTTGGGCTCCCAATGCCATCAAAGGGGGAATCGTATCATTAGCCGGCGACGCTGTAATCAGGTTCCCCGCCACAGTCCCCCGGTTTCGAATCTGGGGTGCGCCAACTTCCCAGGCAGCTTGAGCCAGAGGGAACGCTCTCTCCCCTATCAACTTGGACGCCGCACATTGATTGTGAGTAATCAGGGGACCCAGATGTATCACTCCATATTCATCGATCTCTATACGGTCAAGACCTTGAATTCGAGTAACATCAATCAGCGTTTCAATCCCCGAACGTACGCCGCGCTCAATTTCCAAAATTAAATCCGTCGCTCCAGCGACTATTCGTGCGCCTTCTCTCTGCTCATCCAGAGTTTTTAGTACCTCATCGACGCTTGTTGCACTCTGATAATTACGCCACATAGATCTCTCCATGAATAATATTACTTACTGTGTGTGTATTTTAAATCGAACTGTCTGTCAGGTCTAGTTTGTCCATCAACAATCGTCTGGCGTGCCTCATTAATGACCCGATTCTCCAATTCACCACCGCCAACCGAGCCCATTGTCTTACCATCCGGATAAACCAACATCTTGCTCCCGGTACACCGAGGCGTGGAACCCCTGCTGCGTACAATTGTGCACAGCGCCCCGGCTTCATTACGTTCATCTAATTCTGCCAGCGCCTGGTAGATCGACAACGTCTATTCCTCCAGCAAACCAAGAACATTCGGTAGAAGTTGTTTTTTACGGGATACTACACCCTGTGCTAATCTTGTCCCATCAGGTTGACGAGGATATGGCAAATCATCCAGAATAAGGGGCGCGTTCACAGATAAAAGTCGGCTGGTATTACCAACAACATCCGTTACCATCAACATGGAGAAATCTAACCCTCGCTGCTGGCGCAAATCATTTAGTGCCTCCAATAATTCTTCTCGATGCTCTGACAACTGCATCAGATCAGTAACTTCGACCTGAGCAATAGCAAACTTGTACCCACCAGATTCGTACAACTTCAAATCTGTGCTGACAATCTCCTTTGGATCACGCCGCGACAATCCAGCACCCGCTTTTAAGACCTGGTCCCCAAATGAAGCAATCGTTTCTCCATCCAAAGGTCCGTTATGGACAAAAGCCCAACGAGACAAGCGATCTGCCGCCAGTTGGTCGCGGTCGGTCGCAGTAGGCGATGTAAGAATGAGCGTATCTGAAAGCAATCCCGCCAAAAGCAAACCTGCGATCTCAGGTGGAGCGCTTAATCCAGCTTCCTCAATTCTTTCTGAGACAAGGGTGCTGGTGCTGCCCACAACATCAACGGAAAAACGTATCGGAATGTGGGTGGACATATGCCCAAGGCGGTGATGATCTAAGATTTCGACCAGTTCAGCTTCCTCGAGTGCTCCTATTGATTGGCTGGGTTCATTATGATCAACTAAAATTACCTGCATGCGGGGAGGGTTTAAGGCATCTCGCTGCCTGGTTACACCTAAATAGACACCATTCTCATCAACGATTAAAAATTCATTATGTTCCTCACGTAATATGCGGTTGAGAACATCCCGAATACGAGTTCCAGCTTGGAAGCGAGGGACGTTGGTATCGCATGCTTCATGACACGGTTGATCCAGCAGTTCAGCTAAACGCATTTCCTGACTGCGTGGATGCGGACCAACGTAATTGCTTAAGTAGTTAAACAGACTCAAGCCAGTGATCAGACCGTCCGGTTTCCCATCTTCGGGGTTCACAATTGGAGCGACACCTCTGGTGCGGCTCAATATCGCCCATGCCTCTCTTAAGGGACTATCAGGAGCAGCCGTGTCCAGACGCCTTGTAACCGCCTCAAAACGCGGTGAGGCATCAGTAAGAAGAACCGGTGCATCAATATCCAATCGCTTGAGAACCCAAATGGTTTGGGGATTCAGCGCGCCTGCCCGGGCAGCGACAACATCCCCACCCTCGCTCTCGTGCAGCAACCAGGCGTAACCTACTGCTGATGCGATCGAATCTGTGTCTGGATTTACATGTCCAACAACGTATGTGAGACTCATTGTGATTATTCTCTTAATTTTCTATTTTTCCGGGAGCTATCATACCGTTTCAGTAAAAGGTATGGGTAACATATAATTGGTTAAACTCCACTATCCCAATGCTTATGAAAACGGTTGAAAAGAGTTTACCATAATGGAAATATCAATCGGCTTCTTTTGGATTATTCTGCATGGCTTGCCAAACTTTTTCTGGGGTGATTGGAATGTCATCCATCTGTATACCAAGCGCATCAAGAACGGCATTGCCAACTGCAGGGGCTACACCATCCATCGGGATCTCAGCCACGGCTTTTACACCAAATGGATGAGAGGGCTCAAACGTCTCAACAAAAATGGTCTCCAACTCAGGCATTTCATGAGCTTGGAAAATATGATAATCACGCAGATCGCGTTCGCGCGCTCGTCCTTCATCATCATACAGCATCTCCTCACAGACAGCGTAACCCAGTGCCTGGGTCATGCCCCCTTCAACCTGACCTGAAGCTGTGATAGGGTTGACAATCACTCCTGAATCTACCGCCATAACAAGCTTATCCACAACAATTTCACCAGTATCAATATCAACCGTAACTTCCGCGAACTGAGCAGCAAATGGAGGAGGGGAGACCGGCGACACAAACGAAGCCACACCCATTATTTGTTCCTGGTTTTCATGGTGAAGAGCGTTATGCCCAATTTCTGCCAGGGTGAATGAGCGTCCATTGAGCGCGATGGCTTTCCGATCAGTCAAACGGATGTCTTGGGGGGTGATACGACCGCTCCGTTTATCGCCTTGTTCTTCCACTCCGTTTATATCCAAGCCATTATCCTCATTCATCATATTGGCTGCTCGAATACGGATACGCTCAGCAACCTGTTGAGCAGCTTTCACCACCGCAGCGCCTGACACATACGTCGTGCTGGATGCATATGCACCTTTATCGAAAGGAGTGAAATCGGTATCCGATGAATACACGATGACATCATCTATTGGTACACCCAGGACTTCGGCCGCCATTTGTGCCAGGACAGTATCCGAACCAGTCCCTAAATCAGTTGCTCCAACTAAAAGGTTGAAGGATCCATCATCGTTCATCTTGATGCTGGCGCCACCCATATCCAGGTAAGGGATAGCTGTGCCCTGCATGACAAGTGCTACACCAATTCCACGCCTCAAATGCGGTTTTCCAGGAAGTTTCTTCCAACTCGAATTGTAATACTTTTGATCCCAACCAATTGCAGCTTTCCCCTGCTGTACGCATTGTTCCAGACCACATGTTTCGATTATCTCCGGTCGTGGTTCCCTTCCTTCGCTCCATGCTGTACTGAAGGGGTGCAACTCCCCTGATCTTAATGCGTTCTTCAATCGAAACTCTAAAGGATCCAATTCCAACTCGCGTGAAATTCTCTCCATATGGCGTTCCAGCGCCCAGAAACCTTGTGGGACACCATAACCGCGATATGCTCCTGCTGGTGGATGGTTGGTGTAAACGATATCGGCATGGAAACGAATGTTGGGTGATTTGCGATATGAGCCGTCTCCAACATAGAGCGCCATGGATTTATGACCCGTGTTCCCTGTAACGGTAAGGGCATGACAGCCATAAGCGCCGGTATCAGATAGTACGATCATCTCGTTCGCAGTCATTGTGCCATCTTTTTTAACACCAGTTTTCATGTGTATGCGCATTGGATGCCGTGAACGGGCGGCGATGAACTCTTCTTCGCGTGTGTACTCATAAATGACAGGACGCCTGGTTGCAATCGTGAGATGCGCCGCCACGTCTTCAGCCAGCACTTCTTGTTTTCCTCCGAAACCCCCACCAATACGCGGCTTTATCACCCGGATGCGTTTGATGGGCAATTCGAGTACAGGGGCTAATTGGCGGCGTACATGGAATGGAACCTGGGTGCTGGTGCAAATAACCAGACGATCGTCCTCATCCCAATATGTGAGCACAACATGCGGTTCTATGTGAGCCTGCTGGACCTTCGGCACCTCGTACTCGGCCTCAATAATGTGATCCGCCTCAGCAAATCCCTTCTCCACATCGCCAATATCGATATGGATTTGAGCTGCCAAGTTCTTCGATGGGTCTGAATCAGCGAAATTTACATACTCCGGCTCGTCATGCAGGATGGGAGCTCCCGGTCGCATCGCCTCCGCCGGGTCCAAAAGATGCGAAAGAGGTTCGTACTCGACTTCAATTAATTCCAAGGCCAAATTGGCGATCTCTTCGGTTTCTGCAGCCACGAACGCCACGCGGTCCCCGACAAAACGCACCTTCTCATCCAGGGAGAAAGTGTCCAATGGTCCAGGTATGGGGTCTGATTGTCCTGCAGTGGAATACACCACTCGTGGGATATCCTGCCAGGTCAATACCGCCGCTACACCTGGCAGCTCGCGAGCCCTGCTGGCATCAATTCGTTTAATCCTGGCATGTGCTAGGGGACTATGAAGCACCTTAGCGACCAACATGTCTCGCTTCTCAAAATCGGCCGTAAAGGCAGGTTTACCTTGAACGAGTTTAAGCGCATCTACCTTCTTTTCTGGTTTTCCGATAGTGCTCCAGGTCTCTTCTTTGGGTGTTACCTGAATGCGCGGCAGTACACGAGTTCGGGAAGCGATATCTACTGCAGGGGACGCTGAAAGTTCTCCGATATCGGGTGGTTCTCCCCCACTACCGGGAATCCATTCTGGGGGCACAGGTATCGCTCCTCCCTCAGGCTTAAAGTCTTTAATCGGCTCAACGGCTTCTCCTCGCAGCACGGCGGCAGCCCGTAAGACTGCCTGAACGGGTTTCACATACCCCGTACAACGGCATAAGACACCTGACAGCGCATCACGTACCTCAGTTTCATCGGGTTCAGGATTACGATCCAACAATTCTTTAGCAGCCAGGATCTGTGCTGGTGTGCAATACCCACACTGCAGCGCTCCAATCTCAACAAACGCTTGTTGGATTGGATGCAGCCCCTTCGATAACTTCCATCCCAGTTCCGGATGTTCGCCTATATCCTCAATTGTCTGGATATGATGTCCCTCAGCCTGAGCCGCCAGGTACACGCAGGAATTAATCGGTTTACCGTCCAGAAGAACAGCACAAGCCCCGCACTCTCCGGTCTCACAACCATGTTTTACACTGAATAATCCAAGCCGGCGCATAACCTTCAACAAGTTTTCACCCGCATCTACCTGTAGATCATGTGAGACTCGATTTACATTGAGACTGATTTTCATAGGAGTTCCTTTCAGATCACCTTCTTAAATATATTATTGCTCTAAGCACCGTAAGGCAAGAATACCGGCAATTTCTTTTCGATAGTTTGCGGATGCCCACTCATCTTGTGCTTGACTGTAAGCGCTGATCGCAGCTGCTTCGACACCCCCGGATTCCGGACCATCGAATGCCAATACAGGTTCGCTGCCAAAACCACCCAGCGCGACACGTGTGCGCCCGGAAGACCACCGGCTCACCGCCGTACAAACAATGGGTAAATCTGCGGGTGTTCTGGCGACATATTCGTAAGCTAAGGTTGTGTTTAGCGGTATTGTCACTTTGGTGATTAAACGACCTCTCAACATCTCGGTGCGAAATGGTAGTAAATCACCCAGACTTACCTCTTCAGCTTCTGCCTTTTTGGATGCTGATACGATTCTAATGCTCGCATCCAGAGCTAACATCGCAGTCGTAAATGGTGAACGACCACCAGCAGAGACCAGCGTTCCTGCGACGGTCGCAACCTGCCGGAGATTATATGTCGCTTCGTGCTGGATTGCCTTTTTAAACGCTTCCTGTAATACATGGTCATCTGCAACTGAGGAATGGAAGAAATCTAGAAGAGTTTGCAGCGTCAGCATCGCACTCAGGTCTAAATAATTTGCACGTTTGCTGATGGTATCCAACCCCAGAGACTGGAGATCGACTGCAGCAACCGCTTCTGCTGATGGGCGATTTAGTGCTGAGCCGCCTGCCAACGGCAGGGTTACAGGTTCAGTGCGAGCCAGAAGAGCAAGGGCATCTTCAATAGTCTGCGGTCGGTGATATTCGATGATCATAGAATTGTCCTCTATTAAAATCCAATCTTGGATAAAATCTAGAAATTAAATATATCATGTCTTGTTCCTTTCTTCCAAATCCCTCTCGCCTTCTTCATAGACCTGCCAACCTAGTGCGTTCAAATCCACCGATTCTAAAACATCCGAGGGAACATCTACCAGCAGCGCTTCCGCTTCGGCAAGCAGCTCTCCATGCGGTCCGTAAATTACACTAGTAGCAGTGGCAGTCCGCCCCCTGCTTTTGCCAATCCTGCCCACCATGCGGAGAAGTACACCGGTGGGTACATGATTGCGATAACGGATGTTCAAACGGGCGGTGTACATAAACCGGGGAGGGTCGCCACCCATATGAGCTCGACCTGCCACTTCATCCAACATGGCAGCGACAATGCCTCCATGAACAACCCCGGGATAGCCCTGATACCTGTCAGGAACTTCGTACTCGGCTGTGACTTCACCCGGTCCGGTATCATAAAATTTCAACTGCAAGCCAAAATCATTGTCAACTCCACAAACAAAGCATTGATAGGAGTTCGGTTGTAAATTTTTCACGATGCATCCTCTCTCTGATATAGATTACAACTCGTAGTGTTTAAAAGATATGTCGCTTACTTATGGAAAGCTTTAATCGGAGGGGAATTCGTTTGAGATATTTCAATTTCCTCCTTAAACCTTACTTGTAAAGCGACTCTAATTATACATGTAGATAGCTGGCTTCTAATGCCATCACTGCGGTATAATAATCTCCTACAAGTAATAATTTCCCCTTAGGAGGTGCACACTAATTAAATGCTACGGAAAGACAGCGCAAGGACCAGGCTAGTATGTTGATCAATTGGTTAAATAGTCAGCATCCAATAGAACTCCATCGATTGGCTATAGATTATCAGGCGA
>Ga0209986_10004055_pt1 | contig 12587 bp, 9 predicted proteins | sample BlataG_FD_183168 | JGI IMG/M metagenome (GOLD analysis project Ga0209986, IMG submission 183168) | Deep subsurface microbial communities from Black Sea to uncover new lineages of life (NeLLi) - Black_00105 metaG (SPAdes) (version 2) | ecosystem: Environmental > Aquatic > Marine > Oceanic >...
ATACCTGGATGGGGAGGAGTGAGAATTGAGGACACTGTTGTTATAGAAAAAAATAGTTGTAAAGTTCTTACGAATTTACCTAAAGATTTGATTGAGTTATAGAATCATATATAAAGAAATTGTTTAAATGCTTAACCAGTTTTTATTTTAATAAGGAAAGATAAAAGAAAAAAATTTAAAAAATAATAAGATTTCAATGGAAGGAAGTAAAAGAAATGAAAATAACCAGAATAGAAAAATTCCCTTTGAATTTAAAGCCCGTTAAGATAGGATATAGGAAAGAGGATGATCTATCTACTGTTGCAAGGGTTAGCACGATTATTATTCGTGTAAATACAGATAAAGATATTTCAGGACTTGGTGAAGCTGCTACAATACGCTCTTATTTTAATCAAACCATGGGAACAATGCAGGATTGGCTGGTAGCATATGAGCAGATATTAATAGGTGAAGATCCCCGTGATATAATTAAAATTCATCGTAAAATGGATTTGGTTTCAGGAGAGAAGGCGCCAGGTTGTCATCCAACTCGTGCAGCTATAGATATGGCTATGTACGATATTATTGGTAAAACATATAATTGTCCCGTCTATGAAATTTTAGGTGGTTCATACCGTACAGAATTTGAAATGCTAACAAATTTATATGAAGATAGTGCAGAAGAAAAAGCTCAAGCTGCCCGCGAATATGTTCAGAAAGGGTTTCGCGGTTTAAAGGTCAAAGTAGGTGATAGCATCATTATGAGTGGCTTTAGTACAGAAAATTTCAAAAAAGAAAAGAACAAATTGATTGCTACCTTAGAAGCTGTCCCTTCTGATATATATATTGACGCTGATTCGAATCAGAGTTGGGGTAATGCAAAAATTGTTATTAATATTGTTGAAGATATATTACATAAGAATTTTTATCCTAATCTCGCCATAGAACAGCCTCTTCATTATCTTGATATTTCTGGTCATAGTTACCTACGTAATGTTCTTAAGGTACCAATTATTTTGGATGAATCTGTAGTCTCTCCTGAAGCAATGCTTCAGATAGCTAAAAATGATGCTGCAGATAGAATTGTGTTGAAAATAAATCGTGTGGGAGGATTTTGGAATTCTCGTAAAATAGTAAATATTTGTGAAGCAAAATCGATAGGTATTAGTTTTGATACAATGCCTTTCACCATGCTTGGTGATACTGCTTTATGCCATTTGGCTGCAACGGTAAGAGATCCCTATCCCGTAGATGCAGAAGGTCATTTATGGTTTGAGACAACACCTTTTAAAGGCGGTATAAAGATAATGAACGGCCGGGCAATACTTCCAAAAAGCCCTGGATTAGGTGTAGAACTTGATGAAAAAAAATTAGCAACAATGGTAATAAGTTAATACAGATTTTTTGAAGAAATTACAATTAGAATATTATTTTTATTTTGATATAATGGATTTCCTAAAAACTTATAGTAATGCTAAAAATATAAATAATAAATATAAGCACATAAGCACATGAAAGTTGTGATATTTTCTAAAAGGTAATGTTAAAAATGAAAGTATTTGATTACCATTAATTATTACTAATTATTTTACTTTTAAAGATTGTTTTAAGGCTTATCAATATATTAATAAGAAAAAGAATGAAACTATGAAGGTTATGATAAAAGTACAGATAAAATAGGAAAATATATCCTATTTTTCTCAAAACTAATAAGTTTTAAGTTTGCTTACAGCTATCTATATTTCTTGAATCATTACAATTGTAAAATATGAAATATTGTATAAGAGGTAGAAAATAATTATGAATAATAATATGAAGTTATGGTATAAACAGCCTGCTTCTTATGGGAGTTGGTTACATGCACTTCCTGTAGGAAATGGTCGTCTGGGTGCGATGATATATGGAAGAGTTAAGAATGAAACAATTCAATTAAATGAAGATACTGTTTGGGAACGTGGGCCAGTAGATAGGAATAATCCTGATGCTTATAAATATTTACCGGAAGTTAGAAGTCTTTTATTAGACGGTAAGGTACAAGAAGCACAAGATTTGTGTGAGCTTACAATGTTTGGAATACCAAACGTGCAACCATCCTATCAAACATTAGGTGAACTTAATTTAATATTTTTAAAGCAATATGAACAAGTATGTGATTATTATAGAGAACTTGATATGAATACTGCAATTGTCAGTGTTAGCTACAGAATTGGTGAAGTAAATTATAAGAGAGAGATTTTTGCAAGTGCGGTTGATAAAATGCTTATCATTCATTTAACATGTGATAAACCTGGGATGATAAGCTTGGGTGCAAAACTATTTAGAAAATATAATGCTAGAACTAAAAATTTATATCCTAATAAACAGGCTTTATATGGTCGTTGTGGTTGTAATGGGACTAGATTTTATGCATTACTAAATGCACTTACAGATGTTGGTAAAGTAAAAATGGTAGGTGATCATATAATTATTGAGAAAGCAAATGCTGTGACATTATTTATATCAGCATCTACTGATTTTCGATATGAAAAATATAAAGAACAATGCGAACTGCAATTATTAAAGGTAATTAAAAAACCTTATAAGGTTTTAAAACAGGATCACATTAAAGAATATCAGGAAATGTTTCAGCGTGTTAAATTTGAACTTTATAATAATAAAAAAGCTATTTCATTTACTAATCTCCCGACCGATGAACGTCTTAACCGAATTAAAAATGGAGAAGAAGATCTGCAGTTTACCCCATTGTATTATCAATTTGGGCGTTACCTTTTAATTTCAAGTAGTCGGCCTGGTAGTATGGCAGCAAACCTTCAAGGAATATGGAACGATAGTTTTACTCCTGCTTGGGATAGCAAATATACTATTAATATTAATGCGGAGATGAATTATTGGCCCGCAGAGGTATGCAATCTATCAGAGTGTCATTTTCCACTATTTGATTTGATTGAATCGATGCGTGAAAATGGTAGACGAACCGCTAAAATTCACTATAAATGTCGAGGATTTATGGCACATCATAATACTGATTTATGGGGAGATACTGCTCCACTTAATAATGTTTACTGTGGTATGTGGCCTATGGGTGCTGCCTGGCTTTGTTTCCACCTCTGGGAACATTATGAGTTTAATCTAGATAATGAATTTTTAAAAAATTATGCCTATCCAATAATGAAAGAAGCCGCAGAATTTTTATTGGATTACTTAATAGATGACAATTGTGGAGGACTTCTTAGTGGACCATCTCTTTCACCGGAAAATTCATATAGAGATTCTAATGGTTTAAGATCAGGTTTATGTATGAGCCCGGTGATGGATACCCAAATAATTAATGGTCTTTTCACAAGATGTATTAAATCTAGTAAAATATTAAATATAGATGAAGATTTTCGGAAAAAGCTTATTAGTGTACAAAAACGTTTACCTAAAATGCGTGTAGGGAAATATGGTCAATTACAAGAATGGATGGAAGATTATGATGAAGTTGAACCGGGTCACCGGCATCTTTCCCATTTATTTGGTCTATATCCTGACAGCCAAATTACATTAAAAAAGACTCCTAAATTGGCAGCTGCTGCTAAAAAGTCGCTTGAGAGACGATTGGAATATGGAGGTGGAAACACCGGTTGGAGTTGTGCATGGGTAATTGCCCTTTGGGCTCGCTTAAGAGAAGGAAACTTAGCGTATGAAAATTTATTAAAACTTTTCCGTCAAAGTACTGAATTAAACTTATTTGATATGCATCCACCACAAGGTTCTAATAGAATGACGGTTTTTCAAATCGATGGTAACCTTGGAGCAATTGCGGCGATATCTGAAATGCTTTTGCAATCACATGAAGGAGAGATCAAATTACTTCCAGCATTGCCAAAGGTCTGGTTAAATGGAAAAATTAAGGGTTTAAGAGCCCGAGGTGGATTTGAAGTGGATATAATTTGGAGGGATGGAAACTTAGTTAAGGCAGTGATTTATTCACGGTTAGGAGGTAAATGCAAGATCTGTTCTGATAAACAGATACAGGTAAGGTCTAATAATATATTGTTAGAACTAGATTATCCTGAACCTACAATAATGGCTTTTAAAACAATAAAAGGTAAAAGTTATATTTTAACGGTAAAATAAATTAAACTTTAATATAAGTAAGCTTATATATACATTGGCAAATTATTAGGATGTTAGGATCATGCTCACAAAGAATATTATAGTAAAAGGTAGTAACCTGTGATAAATAAATTTTTTTATTAACCTGAAGGGCAGAATACTACTAGCTTGCCCGTGGGTATCTACAATAGTAGGGATTGGGATTATAAATATAATTATAGCTTGAAAAATGGCAAAGGTAGAAGTTAATTGGTGTAATAGTAAATGTATCAACAGCAGATTTATATGGATGATTACCTAGATTAGTTTTAGGAACTGTAAAGGAAATGAGGTTGAGTGATGATAAAGCTGATAAAGTAATGTTATCTGCGGTAATTATAGGGATTTTCACCTTCGAGGATGCTATTTTTACAGCAAAAGTTTATGGTTGTCAAGAGAAAAGCGGAGCGAGGATGCATGTATATAATTGAGAGAGTATTATGGTACATAGTAATAAATTACCGTTCAATATAGTGATAATGATTTTTCCAAATGGTCCAATTTGTAATTTGGATTGTGATTATTGTTATTATAAGAAAAAAACATCACTTTACCCACATACAAAGAATTTTCAAATGACAGAAGAACTATTGGAAGAGTTTATTTGGCAATATATTAAGATACAACCAGGCCCGGTAGTAACTTTTGGTTGGCAAGGTGGGGAACCTAGCTTAAGAGGTATTCATTTTTTTAAAAAAGCAGTAAAATTACAAAACAAGTATTTGCCTAAAAACTGGAAGAGCCAAAATTCATTTCAAACAAATGGTACTTTACTTACAGATAGATGGTGTAAATTTTTTAAGGAAAATGATTTCCTTGTAGGTATTAGTATCGATGGTCCGTCCGTTCTTCATGATGTTTATCGTAAAGATAAGCAAGGGAGGCCAACTCACACAAATGTCCTCAAAGGTTTACATCTTCTTCAGAAATATTATATTGAATATAACGTACTCTGTACTGTAAATAATATAAATGTTCAGTATCCTTTAGAAGTTTATCATTTTTTTAAAAGTCAACAAGTAAAATATATTCAATTTATTCCGATAGCAGAGTCTTTAGGTGAAGGAAAAGTGAGTTCTCGAACCGTAAGTAGCAAAGATTATGGACGATTTCTTATAACTATTTTTGATGAATGGGTGCATTATGACTTTGGCGATATTTTTATTCAAAATTTTGAAGAATGTGTTGCTGTCTGGTTAGGTATGAGAACAAATTTATGTGTTTTTTCTGAAACCTGTGGCCGGGCACCAGTTATGGAACATAATGGAGATTTATATGCTTGTGATCATTTTGTTTTTTCGGAATATAAATTGGGCAATATACTTGAAACTCCTTTAAATAAACTAATTCAATCTTTGAAGCTGAAAGAGTTTGGTTGTTCTAAAAAGGATGATTTGGCAGAAGTTTGTAAGGTTTGCGATGTTCGGTTTATTTGTAATGGTGGTTGTCCTAGAAATAGAATTATAAATATGGAAGGAGGAAAGAAATTAAATTTTTTATGTGAAGGGTATAGACAATTTTTTAGGTATATTGATCCTTATATGAACGAAATTGCTAAGGGGATTAAACAAGGGAAATCACCGAAGATGATTAAAAAAGATTTGTATTTATTAAAATAAAAGTAGGAATTAAATGCTCTCTTTTTACTTAATTAAAATGTAGTACTTGTTTTTTATTATTATATTATTAAATGGGAGAAGAGAAAATGGAATATACAAGCTATGAAAGAGTAAAAGTAGCTTTAGAGCATCGAGAACCTGATCGTGTTCCCTTTGACTTGGGAAGTTCTGGTGTAACTGGAATAAATATCAAATGTTTAAATAATTTAAGAAATTATCTAGGACTTGAAAAAAAAGAATTAAAGTTCTTTGATGTAGTTTCACAAACAGCTATAGTTGATGATGATCTGATTGAAAAGTTAAAAATTGACGTGAAAAGTGTTCCTCCCAAATTTCCAATCAAAAAAAATATATCAGAAAAGAAAGTGTGGAGTGAGGCTGATCATTACAAATTAATTGACGAATTTGGTATAGGTTGGAAAATGCCAATGAAGGGTGGACATTTTTTTGATTTATATAAACATCCTTTAAAGGATGCTGAGACTATGGAGGATATTGAAAATTACCCCTGGCCAGACGCTTTAGATCCTGGAAGATATGCTGGTCTCAAGAAACGTGCTGATTGTATAGTCTACAAGGGAAAAAAAGCATATATGCTTGAGAGACATTTTGCTGGAATGTGGGAAACAGCGATGTGGATGACTGGTTATGAAAAATTTTTTATGGATATGTATTTTAACAAAAAGCTTATTCATGCGATAATGAATAAAATGACTGAGTTGAAGATGTTATACTGGGAAAAGGCATTAGAAACTGTAGGAGAAAATGTACTGGTTGTATCCACAGCAGATGATTTAGGTAGCCAAAACAGTTTACTTGTTTCACCTGAGTCATATAAAGAATTAATATGGCCATATCATAAAAAATTATTTCAGTTTATAAAGAAAAAAGCAAAATCAAAGGTATATATATTTTACCATTGTGATGGTGCAATAAAAGAAGCAATACCTTTATTATTAGAAGCTGGAATAGACATACTTAATCCAGTTCAGGTTCAATGTAAAGGAATGGATACCAAGATATTAAAAAAAGAATTTGGAAAAGATTTAATTTTCTGGGGAGCCCTTGCTGATTCGCAAAGTATACTACCTTTTGGTACTCCTGAAGAAGTTAGGGATGAAACTAAAAGAAGAATAGATGATTTAGCACCGGGAGGAGGTTGGATTGCTGCTCCTATACACAATATTCAATCTGAAGTACCTCCAGAAAATATTATGATAATGTGGGAAACTTTACAGGAGTATGGTGTTTATTAATAATTTGGCTTTTAGAGATGTACATTTTATAATTAATGATAGAATGAGATTTTTATGCTGTAAGTAGTAATGAATGACAGGAACATGTAAGATTAGGTTTTATGATATTCATGTCCCGGAAGGAAAAGAAGGATAGGTTCTCGTAAAAATTATGAGAATCGGTATATATGGTTCAGATATTTTGTTTGCCATAACAAATATTCCTATACCTACTGTCTGGTGGTTTAGGCTACAAAATATCTGAAAGAAATGTGAAGTTAGGCTCTCGTTTATCAAATTCTAAGCAAGTTATAATAGACAGAGGTTCTATGAAGTAATTTAATACTTTGGTTATCTCTTTTCAATTACTATAATAAGGCAATCAGATAATGCGTAATGTTTATTTATGTATTAGTTTAAATTTATATTATAAATTAATAGGAGCGAATAATGATATGAAGCGCTATGGAATGGTAATTAAAGTTAAGCCGGAAGGGCTTGAAGAGTATAAAAGACTACATGCAAATCCTCAACCTGAAGTTAATAGAATTTTAAAGGAACGTGGATTCAGTAATTTTTCAATCTTTGAGAAAGATTATTATCTCTTTGGTTATTTTGAGTTTGAAGGGGAAGATGTTAATAAAGCCCTGAAAGAGATGGAAGAATATCCGATTTATAAGAAATGGCTTAAACTTTGTGATCCTCTTCAGGAACCTCTTGCTACTCGAAAGGAAGGGGAATGGTGGGCATTTATGGAAAAAGTATTTCATTTAGATTGATTAGGTTTTTTGTAAAAAACTCATCTCAGGTGAACGTTCTGCTGAATTATTATCGAATGTTACTTTGAAATCATGCATAAATCTCAAAACTTTACCTGGATGTTTTCCTAAAAGTAAATAAGCCAAAGATTTTTATAAAAAGTTCTATTACTTATTCAAGATTGGGTTTCCTTAATGTGTTGGAGAAATTGTGAATTAAATTTGAAAGTATAAAAGAAGGGATGTTTTATTAATGGTTAATGGTTATGCAGGAAAGCTATTAAGAGTTTCTCTTGATAAAAAGAAGGGTAAAGAAGAAAATTTAAATTTTGATGATTTAAGAAACTATATAGGTGGAGTAGGATATGGGGCTAAACTTCTGTATGATGAACTTAAAGAAGGAATTGACCCTCTAAGTCCTAAAAATAAGCTAATTTTTGCTACCAGTCCTTTAACAATGAATACTGTGCCGGGTGGAGGAAGTATAGAGTTATGTTTTAAATCACCTCTAACCAATGGCTGGGGAGAATCCAGGTGTGGCGGAGATTTTGGGCCAGAAGTAAGGAAAGCTGGTTATGATTTTATAATTATTGAAGGAAAAGCGGAACAACCGGTGTACCTGGTTATTCATGATGGGAAGGTGAGCATTAAATCCGCCGATCATCTGAAAGGCAAAACAGTAACTGAAAAAATAGAGAAAATAAAGAAAGACCTGGGTGGTTCAGATTTTGAAATTATGTGTATCGGCCCAGGCGGAGAAAATTTGGTAAAGTATGCTACTGTGATGTTTGGAGGTCGTGCTGCAGGTCGATGTGGTGCCGGTGCAGTAATGGGCTCTAAAAATCTACTGGCAATAGCGGTTAAAGGGACAAATAAAATAACTCCTGCTCAACCTGAAGAATTTAAGAAAGCTGTCCGGGTAGCAATGAAGGTGGTAAAAGAAAATCCCAATACTACCGCTTTTAAAGAACGCGGAACTATAAGGGATATGCCGGGGATTGATGTTGAAGGGGATTTTCCTACCAAAAACTGGCAGTCTAATTCATGGGGAAAAGGAGAGGGAATATATAATTATTTCTCCCACAATAATCTAATTAAAAATAATATGTGTTATCAGGGTTGTCCTATAGCATGCGGAAGAATTGTACAGGTTAAAAATGGACAATATAAAACCCCTGTACATGAAGGGGCAGAATATGAATCAATAGCCGCATTTACTGCTTTTGTGTTAAATGAAAATGTTGATGCAGCGGTTAATAGCACTTATTTGTGTAATGAATATGGGATTGATACCATTTCAGCTGGTGCATCGATAGCTTTTGCTATGGAATGTTATGAAAAAGGTATACTTAATCAAAATGATGTTGATGGTTTAGATTTAACTTGGGGTAATGCAGAAATTTTACCGATTTTGGTTAAAAAGATCGCCTTGAGAGATGGAATTGGATCACTTCTTGCTGATGGTGTCAAACAAGCTGCCCAAAAACTGGGAAATGGTTCAGAAGAATTTGCCATTCATGGAAAAGGCTTGGAGGCCCCTGCTCATGATCCTAGATCGGGGAAGGCTTTAGCTATTACCTATGGAACTGCAAATCGGGGAATGTGCCATATTCATCCATTGGAGGCCATGGCGTATGATTCGGGGAAAATGGATTTCGGGATGATAAAGTATGGTGTTCCTGATCCAGAGACAGTGGATAGATGGGAAGAAAAAGGAAAAGGTAAGATAGTAAAATTATTACAAGATGGTTTAATTATACCAGATGTTTTAAATATTTGTAAATTTGTGATGTACGTAGGTTGCACATTAGAACATCTAGCAATGATATTATCTGCCATTACTGGATGGAATATATCTGATAAAGATTTGTTAAAAATTGGAGAAAGAGTATATAATTTACAGAGGTTATTTAATATGAGGGAAGGCTTCTCTCGAAAGGACGATTTATTGCCGGAAAGAATGAAAAATTTACCCCAATTTGGTGACTACAAAGATGAGGAAGGCTGTGAGATAAAGAATTTTGAAGAGATGCTGGATGAATATTACGAGGCTAGAGGATGGGATAAGCAAACTGGTAAACCATTACTTGAAAAACTGCATGATCTTGATATTACCTAATCTAATAATCAATGATTATCATAAAATCATTATTTATGTTATAGAATAAATTTAAAAAAGGCTGAAAATAAAAATAAAATTAAATTTAGGGAGGTTTTTTGTGAAGAAAGAAATAAAAGAATTAAAAGGGACTTTTGTCGTAATGATTACACCTTTTGATGAAAATCAAAATATTAATTTTAAGGCAATGGAAGAAAATATTGAATGGTATATTGAAAAAGGTGCACATGGATTGATTCCTCTGGGTAGTACTGGTGAGTTTGCTAGTTTAACTGAAAAAGAGCGCTATGAAATAGCTGAATTTGTGGTTAAGGTTACAAAAAATAGGGTTCCCGTATGTATTGGGACAACTTCAGAAACAACAGTTAAAACATTAGAATATACTCAGCATGCTGAAAAAATTGGTGCAGATGCAGTACTTATTCTACCACCTTATTATTATAATCCTTTACAGGAAGAAATTATTTATCACTATGAGACAATATCAGATGCTGTCAATATTCCTATTATGATTTATAACAATCCAGGGACATCTGGAGTGGATATCCAGTTAGAAACAGTTCTTAAATTAGCAGAGAAAGAAAATATTAAATATATTAAAGAATCTAATGGGGATATCATTCGTTTAAGAGAAATCGAACGGCTTGGTCATGGAAATATTATTACTTTCTGTGGTAGTGAAAAGCTTGTATTCGAATCATTTTTTCTGGGAGCTCAGGGTTGGGTATCGGTAATCAGTAATGCATTACCTGAACTATCATCGGCAATCTACGAAGAAACTGTGATCAATAAAAATTATAAAAGGGCACGTGAAATTTATAATGTTATTTTGCCATTATGTAATGAGTTAGAAGAATCAGGTAAGTTAGTGCAGGTTGTAAAATATTGTATGGATAGAAGAGGAGCAAATGGAGGCAATTTTCGTTCTCCCCGTTTACCATTAAGCAAAGAATACTGTAAAAAAATTGATCGATTATTAGAAAAGGCTGTTGAATTTATGAAATAAAAGAAGGTGATTTTATCAAAAAACAACCAGCCAGTATTTTTAATGATGCTATTGGGCCGATTATGAGAGGCCCTTCTAGTTCTCATGTGGCTGCTTCGGTCAGGATTGGTAATCTTGCTCGTCAGTTGTTAGGCGGTAAACTAAAGCATGTTGTGATTGAATTTGAAAGGCATGGTGCTATTGCCCCCACTTATCATTCTCAAGGAACCGATATTGGTCTTGCGGCGGGATTGTTAGGGTTAAAACCGGATGATCAGACTATGCCTATTTCTTTGGAGAAGGCAAGAGGAGAAAATATAGATATAAAATTTAAAATTACCGATTTTATTGCTGGTCATCCCAATACTATAAAAATAACGTTAGCCAATCAAGAAGACAAGAAGATTCGTTTAGAAGCTATTTCGGTTGGTGGCGGCATGATTGAAATTCAAGAAATAGAGGGATTCGAAGTTGAGATTGCCGGCGATTTTTATGAAACATTGTTATTTTATTCCGGTATAACAAGTAAAGAAGCCAAAAAAATAGTAGAACAGATTAAAAATGAAATTAAAGAAATTGCCTATATCGATTTATCGGAAAATAGTAAGCAAGAGCAAGGAATTATTAATTTAAAATCTAGTTCGAAATTATCTCCGTCTAAAATTCTTTGGCTACAAAAATTAAAAAATATTTTATACATAAGACAGTTGGATCCTGTCATGCCGGTTGTGTCGGTAAAAGATTGTTGTATTCCGTATAATACTGCTTCCAAAATATTGAGCTACTGGGAAAAAAATGGTGGAGAATTATGGGAATTAGCTGCATTATATGAAAGTAGTCGGGGAAAATTAACACAAGCTAAAATATTTTCTAAGATGAGGGAAATTGTTAATATACTAAAATCATCTATTAAGACTGGTTTAAAAGGTACATTTTATCAAGATCGAATTTTAGGACCTCAAGCCTGGTTGATTGAAAAAGCGAATCGAGAAAATAAGTTGATTCCCGGAGGTGTATTGAATCATATTATTTCTTTTACCATGGCAATGATGGAGGTAAAGAGCTCTATGGGGCTAATCGTGGCTGCCCCTACTGCTGGTTCCTGTGGTGCTGTACCTGGGGCAATATTTGGTACAGCTCAGTATATGAATTTAGATGATGATAAAATAATCAAAGCGATGCTTGCTTCGGGAATTATTGGTGTTTTTATTTCAGAGCAAGCTACTTTTTCTGCAGAAGTTTGTGGGTGTCAGGCAGAGTGTGGTGCCGCTTCAGCAATGGCCGCAGCTGGTTTAATCCAACTAATTGGGGGGAATGTTAAACAAGGTATTGATGCAGCTTCAATAGCCCTGCAAAATATGTTAGGATTAATATGCGACCCAGTGGCCAACCGGGTCGAAGTCCCTTGTCTAGGGAGAAATGTAATGGCTGCTACTAATGCTTTTGCTGCGGCTAATATGATTATTTCAGGTGTTGATGTGGTGATACCACTTGATGAAACAATTAAGGCTATGTATAAGGTAGGTGTTAGTCTACCTGCAGAGTTGCGCTGTACTGGTAGAGGGGGACTTTCAACAACCGAAGCAGCACTTAAAATTATGGGAAAAATGAAAAGCTGATAATGTGTCAATAATGATGTTAAGTTTAAACATCTGACATATTTTTTAATTGACCTATTACCCATTATGGGGTAGATATGTATTTCTAAAACTTTATAAACTTTGTCAAGGGGAATAGTTGTCTGACGCAGTTTTA
>Ga0209986_10004056_pt1 | contig 12584 bp, 13 predicted proteins | sample BlataG_FD_183168 | JGI IMG/M metagenome (GOLD analysis project Ga0209986, IMG submission 183168) | Deep subsurface microbial communities from Black Sea to uncover new lineages of life (NeLLi) - Black_00105 metaG (SPAdes) (version 2) | ecosystem: Environmental > Aquatic > Marine > Oceanic >...
CATAGTGATAATAACTCCTCTAGCAATCCGTCCAATCCTGTGTCCACTCCTGCCTACACGCTGAATCAACCGCGTAACCTGCCGAGGGCTCATATACTGGATAACCATGTCAATACGGCCAATGTCGATGCCCAACTCCAAAGACGACGTTGCAACCAGTCCTCTAAGCTCTCCACTCTTCAAACCCCGTTCAGCCGCAATCCGTGAAGGTTTAGCCAAAGACCCATGATGGATAGATATAGGGAAGTCTATGTCCCAAACCTTGAATCGGCTTGCCAAAACCTCCGAGATAGCACGCGTGTTGGTAAAAAGAAGAACAGACTTCTGCTTCTCAAGAAACTTGCGGATTATGCGGAGTCGAGCAGCTACCTCGGGACGAGTATAAAGCGTTGAGGCAAGCTCGTAGTCTTCAGATTTAGGTTTCGGAAAAAGAATCTTCAATCTCATAAGCCGAGCAACAGGGACTTTCACGATTTCAACGTCACGTCCATTACCAACGAGAAACTGAGCAACTCTCTTTGGGCTGCCAATCGTAGCGGATAAGCCGATCAGCTGGAATTCTCTGCCCGTGACCCATCGAAGTCTCTCAAGAGCCAGCGACAGCTGACTTCCTCGTTTGCTGTCCGCCATCTCGTGGACTTCGTCTACGATTACCCATCTGACTTGGCTGAGGTGTTGGCGCATCAGTCTGCCGGGTAAGATGGCTTGTAACGTTTCTGGCGTTGTGATAAGCATGTCTGGTGGGCTGCGAGCTTGTCTTGTGCGTTCTTTTGTGTCTGTGTCACCGTGTCTGACCGCCAGTTTAACGTCTAGGTTGTTGCACCACCATGCGAGACGTTCAAGTATGTCTCGGTTTAATGCTTTGAGTGGTGTAACGTATAAGATTTTGATTCCGTACGATCTTTCCGGTGTTTTGATGAGCATGTTGAGAACTGGTAGAACCGCTGCTTCGGTTTTTCCCGTGGCGGTGGGTGATATGAGGAGAACGTTTTTGCCTTCTAGGATTTTTGGTATGGTCTTCTTTTGGGGTTCCGTTGGAGCCTCAAATCCCCTCTGCTCAATCAGCCTGCGAATGGGTTTAAGCAGCGTTTTAAAAGGGTTCTTTGAAGATTCGTCCAAGAAGACCAGCAACCCTGAAGCACAAAAGATACAGCAGAAGCATGTGTAAAAGTATTTTGGAAATCTAACACAAATGCAGAGTCGTCTTTCTCAAAGGTAGTCGGATATGGCAAAGCAATGGTCGGATACTTAAATAAGCTTCACTTTCCCATATAATCAATGTTAAGTTAGAGGTTTTTGGGGCAATGTAAGGGAAAGTTTTTTATTCAATATCATTCAAACCATGATGAATGTTTATGATGGAGGAAAATGGCATGGCTAAATGTCCAAAATGTGGAGCAGACGTTGCTCGCGAAAGAAAGTCTTGGAAGATGGCTGGTCGCCCAGACAAAATGGGAAAGAGAACCGAGCTGACCATAGGGCTCTTCGACTGCCCCAAATGCAAGAAAGCCTTCAGGACTGTCTTAAGCAAAAGAAAGATTTAAGACACTGACACTGCCCGGGTCAATGCACCAGGAAATCGATGATAGCGAAAGTATAGAAACTTCAACCCCCCTCCTTTTTATTTAGTTAAACACTAAGTTTTTAGCATGCAACAACTAACAAAACCTTCCAGAAAAATACCCCAGATTACAGGGGCAAACGACAGGTGAAACAATTGAAACTATCAGAAATACTCAAGAGGGAATACGTAAAAACCGCTATTTTACTCGCAGTAGTTGTAGTTAGTGTTTTTGCTTTCTGGATTGGTTTAACAACGGCATTAAAGACGGAGTACCCAATGTTGGCAGTTGCCTCAGGAAGCATGGAACCCACCCTGTACAAAGGCGACCTTATTATGGTTCAAGGAGTATCGAATGCTTGTGATATTATAGTTGGCCGGGATGATGCTGTTCCGCCTGGTGACATTATTGTTTTTCATAAGCCCACAGACCCAAGCGAACTTATTGTGCACAGAGCGATAGATAAAGAGCTCAGAGGTGGAACGTGGTACTTCCAAACGAAAGGGGACGCCAATTTTTCACCAGATTCGTGGGAACTTGCGGAGGATCATCTGGTTGGCAAAGTTGTTGGCCATGTATCGCACATAGGTTATATTCCTTTATTTCTACGAGAGTTTTTGTGGACCCCAATCGGAATGATACTAATTGTTGCGTTACTACTTGTTTTCCTGTTTTATGACTATATTCCCTTGCCTGGAAAGAAGGACCAACAAGACGCCCCCTAGACCATAGACCAAAAGATATTTTGATTTTCTTCAAAATATTACTCATTTGCTCGCTTTACATGCGTCGTCCTTCGCTGAGGAAAGAAGTTGAGGCTTAGAACCAAGCCTTTATAAATAACTCCTACTGAAATCTGATATCCTTATAAAGAGGTGCTCAAGTGCCAGAGGTTAAAGCTTCAATCAACATCGAAAACGTGGTTGCATCCGCATCATTGGATCAAAGAATTGACTTGAACGCTGTGGTGAAAGGTCATCCCGGAGTCGAATACCGCCCAGAACAGTTTCCAGGACTCGTTTTTCGTTTGAAAAAGCCGAAAACAGCCACTCTAATTTTCAATTCGGGAAAGATGGTGTGCACAGGAGCCAAGTCGGAAAAAGAGGCGAGAAGGGCAGTAATGAAAGTCGTCAAAGAACTGAAGAATAGCGGAATAATAATCATCGGCAAGCCGAAGCTGAAGATACAGAACATCGTCGCCTCAGCAGGCCTAGGAGGAAACATCGACCTTGAAAAAGCAACCTATTCACTAGGGAAAACCATGTACGAGCCTGAACAATTCCCCGGTCTCATCTACCGAATGGCTGAGCCTAAAGTCGTGATTCTTCTGTTCGCAAGCGGAAAACTGGTATGCACAGGCGCCAAGCATGAAGAAGACGTTTATCAAGCAGTTAACATACTTCATCAGAGACTTGAAGATCAAGAACTGATATACTACGAATAGACGTAGTCAAATTCTCCTTTTTCCATATTTTTTCGTACAATTACTCAAAATGCGATTCTACATTTTGTGAAGGTAAAATGCCCTAAATGTGGCCGTGTAAACCTTATCCAGCGTACAGAGTTTTTCAGGGTTCTGCTTCTGTACCATATGAAAAGTGCGGCGAGACAATTGTACAACTTGAGCGACGAAGAGAAGAGTAATAAAATCTAGAGGTTGGTGACCATGTGTTATTTCTTTTTCACTTGTTTCAAGATTGTTTTTAGTTGATCTTCTGTGATGACGCCTATCTCGTAGAGTTTATCAGCGGCCTCACTTGCTTTCAGCAAATAGTGCAACCTAACGTTGTCTCCCGCCAGCCTTTCTTTCCCACCTTCTTCTCGATCTATTAAGACGGCTGCATCTGTCACCAAGCCTCCTTCCGCTCTGATCGCTTCTACAGCCTTTCTCATAGAGAGTCCTGTGGTTATGAGATCGTCTATCAACAAGATGTGGTCACCTGGCATCATGATGCCTTCGACTCGGCGCTCTCGTCCATGCAGTCGCATGTGCGGTCGAATGTAGAGAAAAGGTTTCTTGAGATGATAAGCAAGAAGAGATGAGAATGGAATGCCCGCAGTTGGGATTCCTGCAATTCTGTCAAATTTGTCAGTTCCAACGTCCCCTTCTATTAGATCGACGTATAGGTTACAGACTCTTTGAAACGCGTCTGGAAAGCTTGGAACGATTCTGAAGTCAATATAATAGGGGCTGACTCGTCCGCTCGTAAGCTTGAAGGTTCCAAACTTCAAAGCGCCAATCTTGTTCAGAACTCGACAAAGCTCAGTCTTCATAGCTTCCTTTTCTTTTCCTAGCGACAATTTATGTCTCCTCAAAAGTACTTGTATAGATTACTTTCTTAATAAGAATCTTGTTAACTGAAACATCTAATCAGTTTTGTATCTCTCTTAAGGGTTAACTCCCACCGACTGAAATACCTGGCGATTTGGACGAGAACATAACGAATTTCACTACTTTTGAGGTCATCTCAATAAGCTTTCTGCGATTTTCTGACCAAACTCTCTAGCTGCTTCTGGACCTTTTCCCGTTATTATCTTGCCATCGACCATAACTGGAGCGTCCGAGATTAATGCTCCAACTTTCTTCAGTTCGTTTAGGGTAGTCGCTATCCTGAACACCGTCACCTTCTTTCCCTCTAGAAGTCCAGCTTTAGCCAAGACGACGGGAGATATGCAAATGGCTGCGACTAGACCTCCCTGTTGATGTAAGCTTTGAACTATCTTGTGGACCTGTAAATTATTCCAGAGATATGTTTGAGAGCCAGATCCTCCAACGACCACCACAGCGTCAAATTCCGCCGGGTTAACTTTATCTACGGTGATATCTGGAATCACCTGCATACCGAACATTCCCTTTGCAGTTCCAGTCGCAGTACTGGCTACCGTGACTTTGACGCCTTTTTTTTCTAGAATTGCCTTGGGTTCGTGAAATTCTTCGTCTCTAAAATCTTTTGGGGCGATTATCATCAAAACCTTCTTTTCCATTTAGCATTACCTCCTCATACTCTATGCTGGGAGTTACACAAGTTTGATTTAAAGAACTTACGCTGTTTGTCCGCTATGTTTAAATGTAGCTCACAAAAATCTTGTAATCAATTGGAGGGATTTCATGGTTGACGTGTGGCTTCCCTACGGAAAAACCGAGGTTTGTGCAAGAATACCTACCAGAAACTTCTTGGGCACCATAGAACCGAAAGAAAAACGTGGGGTGACAGATCCCCGAGTTGAGGTTGAAAGAGCCTTAAGAAAACCCATCGGCACCAGACAATTGAGCGAAATTGCAAAGCCTGGTGACAAGGTAGCCATAGTAGTTGACGACTCAACCCGAGTAACTCCGAGCTATTTGATGGTTCCTCCATTGTTAGACGAACTTAACAAGGCTGGAGTGAAAGATGAAGATGTTACGGTTATTTTCGGCTGTGGCACACATCGTGCTGTTAAGCCGGATGAAATGAAAAAACTTGTGGGTGAAGAGACTCTGAAAAGGGTGAGAGCAGTAAATCATGACTGCAACGCTAAGGATCAGGTTTTTTTGGGTAAGACATCTTTTGGAACTAAGGTTTACGTAAACAAGGTTTTTGCCGAGGCTGATGTTAAGATTTTGGCGGGAGACGTTGACTTACATTATTATGCAGGGTATGGTGGTGGAAGGAAAAGTGTTCTGCCTGCTGTGTCGAGTGCGGAAACTATCCAGCATAATCACGCTATGCTTTTGCATCCAAAATCCAGAACAGGCGTGTTAGAGGGTAATCCCGTGCATGAGGACATGGTTGAAGCAGCGAAACTCGCCAAGGTAGATTTCATCTTAAACATTGTCACAAACAGCAAGCTGGAACTGGTTCAGGCGTTTGCAGGAGATTTGGAGCTAGCTTTTTATGAGGGTGTGAAACTCGTTGACGAAATGTATAAGGTGCCTATTGACAGAAGGGCGGACATCGTTGTTGTAAGCCCTGGTGGGCATCCACTTGACATTAATCTTTATCAAGCCTATAAAGGGGTTGACAACGCCCTCGAAGCAGTGAAAAGAGGTGGAGTCACCGTTTTGGTAGCGGAATGTCCAGAAGGGCATGGTCATGATGTTTTTCACGAGTGGATGACGAAGTTAAAAGACTTGAAGGGGATGGAGAAGGAGGTCAAGAAACGTTTTCGTATAGGTGGACATAAGGCTTACTACTTATTGAAGGCTTTGCAGAAGACTAAGATTATCTTTGTTTCAGTCATGCCTGATTATTATGCCGTGAACCTGTTCAAGTTAAAAACTGCGAGAGTTGTGAACGACGCGTTGCGTGATGCTTTTGACATAGCGGGCAAAAACGCTAAGGTTTGGGCCATGCCCCTTGGCAACCTTACGTTCCCAGTTGTAAAAAAAGCAGAGTAATGTTAGCGGCTGGGCTTATTATGCAGACGATGTTCGCTTTGAGGCTGTTTAAACCTGCTGATTTAGAGGGTGTAATACGTGTAAACAAGTTATGTCTTCCTGAGAATTATTCGTCTCTCTTTTTTATGGATTTGTATGAACGTTTTCCAAAGACTTTCATTGTTGCGGAAGAAGATGGAGACGTGGTAGGTTATGTGATGTGTCGGATTGAAAAGCCCTTCCCCGGCGTTGGCTTGTTTAGGATTGCCAAGAGGGGGCATGTTATTTCTATCGCTGTTTTACCGAATCGTCGACGTCGTGGGGTTGGATTTGCGTTGATGAAGGAGGCGATGAACGCTATGGTTGAGTATGACGCGAAGGAGTGTGTTTTAGAGGTTCGGACGAGTAACACAGCGGGTGTGGGCCTTTACAGGAAGATGGGTTTTGGGGTTAAGCGGACGATTCGCGGTTACTATGCTGATGGTGAAGCTGCCTGTGTGATGGTTAAGAAGTTGCCGTTTGAGCCTAGTAGTGTAACATAGAGAGAAAATCTTCTATCATTCAAATTCCGAAAAATTGACAGAGCCGAAATTGAATGATCTATTAAATCGGCTTATCGCGACGTGAACTTACGAAATGACAACGTAAAATAAGGGTGATTTCTAAGTTTTTCCTGGTGCACTTTGTTGGGTCGATGCCAAATCTGTGGTAAACAGTCGAATCTAATCTCTAGCCGTCTTGGAGTTTGTTTAAAGTGCATCCGAGAGAACCCAGAGCAATCGCTCAAAATAACCGACAAAGTACATACGGAAAGTCGAGAAACGTTTGGTTTTCCACCAAAACCGCCAAAAAATCCGAACGGAATCTCATGCGGCATGTGCGCCAACAACTGCAAGATAGGCGTCGACGAGAAAGGCTTCTGCGGCCTAGTTTTCAACGTTAATGGTCGACTTGTTCGAAAGGGTGGGACCCCAGACAAAGGTATTCTTCAATGGTATTATGACCCGTTGCCAACAAACTGCGTCGCATGGTGGTTCTGTCCAGGCTGTACGGGCGCAGGCTACCCAAAATACGCCTACAGACGCAGCGCAGAGAGAGGCTACTCAAACCTCGCCGTGTTCTACGGAGCATGCAGCATCGACTGCCTCTACTGCCAAAACTGGCACTACAGAAACCTAGCCGCAAAGCTTGAGCCGGTGATGAGCGCGAAGAGTCTGGCCGCTAAAGCAGACGCTCATGTCTCATGTATATGCTTTTTCGGTGGAGACCCATCAGTGCAGATGCCTCATGCCCTGAAGACAAGTGAAATAGTATTAGAAAAGGCTAGGGAGGAAAAGCGCATCTTCAGAGTCTGCTGGGAAACAAACGGATACTGGAAAAAAGAGTTCGCACTAAGAGCCGCTGAGCTATCTTTCATCAGCGGAGGAGTCATCAAGTTCGACCTAAAGACGTGGGATGAAAGCCTGAACAAAGCCCTTAGCGGAGTTTCAAACATTCCTACGCTCAGAAGTTTCAAAATGATCGGCAAGAAATTCTTCAAGAAACGTTCTGACCTGCCCATCTTAACCGCCAGCACCCTTCTTATTCCAGGCTACATGGACGCCGAGGAAGTTCGCAATTTGGCAAGCTTCATCGCAGAAGTAGATTCGAGAATCCCTTACACGCTCTTGGCCTTTTATCCACAATACGTAATGACGGACTTACCCACAACAAGCCGAGAACTAGCCATCAAATGCCGCGATGCTGCTGAAGAATATCTTGAAAACGTTAGAATAGGAAATATACACTTACTTTCATAATGTTTTACCTAGGAAAAATGTTGTGCTATTTGTAGATTTTCAGAATATGGTGAATTACCTTGTGGGAATAACCATGCTCCCTTAATTGTCTGTAGAGCTCAAAGGTTTCCTTATCCAATTCCCTGACCCACCAAGTAACTGATACATATGCGCAGGCGTTTTGAATAAACGACTCCGAAGAAGATCGCTATAAGAGACAAAAGTAGAAACATTATTTCAATAGGTCCTATAGATAGAGGAAGCGTCACATCCATAATTGTTTGGAAAATGGCAGACGGGTTTCCTATAAACTTGCAAACGCTTTTCGTCATACCTCTGTCCTCTAAATAGAACTAAACTATGAAATCTTCTTATAGGGAATACTTCTAGTCAACAAATATTGCGAAAAATGATATATGCGTGTCCAACATGCCCGTTTGCCAAGCAACTGCACAAAAAATCTATCCAAAATTACTTTCGTCAAAGAGAGATAAAATCGCAGAGGGTATCCCCACTTGATTTGAGTAGGCAACATCCACTTTTAATCTAACAAAATGCTATTCGACTTATCCGCGGTGTGAAACTGGGATCAGAACCACCTCGTCGCCATCACAAATTTCAGTTTCAAGACCATGAAGAACACTGATCTCCCTTCCATTCACAAGAATAAGCGTGTTCGGCCTTGGGTCATCAAGTTCCGGGTCAACTAATGCTTGCTTAAATTTTGGTGAAAGAGATTCAGCAAGTTTTTCAACAAGCTTCCTCATAACCGTTGGTTCATCCAGTTCTATTGAAAGCCGGCTTTTTCCAGAAAGTCCCCGAAAAACCCCTAAAAGCTTCACCTTCACATTCACTATGCTGTCTCACCTGTCAAAAGCTCCACGATGTCCGATGCAATTTGGATAAGACCATCTGCTCGTTCAATAGCCTTCTCATGATTCGGCTCTGGAGACTGTACAACCCGCTGAACCGTCCGCTCAATTTCAACAAGGCACCTTAAAACCGGGTCTTCAACAACTTTTTTCGTCCCTATAGTTTGACGGACGATTGTCTCAACAAACGCTGGATCACCTAGACTATAGTATATGGCTACCTGAGCCTTTCTCACGGCTTCCAAAATCAAGCTTGGAGCCATGTACGGCGTCCTTTGAGCGGCGATTAACTCTGCCTTCGCTTCTCTTAGATAGCGTAAGGCCCATCCTTTCCTATATTCATCTACCATCAACGTTCACTCATCTCCGATGTAAACGCGGGTTAAGCAATCCACAAATTAAAACTGTTATTCTGTTTCTTCCGTTTCAGAAATCTGGTCAGTTTGCACACTGGCCAATAATCGGGTGATATAACCTGCTATTCTATTTCTTAACCTTGCTGTAGAGACTATGGTAAGAGATTTGACCAGTTCTTGGTTGTTCTTGAAATCTGCAGTAAACTTGTTTGGGTGTTGCCTCACTAGTTCTCTGGCTATCTTCTTCACCTTTTCTGTTCGAACTTTACCCAAGTACTCACTTGCCTCCGTGCCTAAACCATATCCGTTTTTATCTTACCATTACTGTTGCATTTCCTGTGCCTTTTATTACTTGCGTCTTGACAGCAGTTATGAAATGCGTTTCAATTACCTTTAATGCCATTTCGAAGGCGAATCTCGTTTATGCCCTTTTCACAAATGCAGATATGACTGAGAATAAGATGGATTAAATAGGGTCGATTTTTAACATTGGACACGTGTCGACGCTTACAGTCTCCGAAAAGGTTAAATGGTGACTTAAACAAAAAAAGAAGCTACAGAGGCGGTTGTATGAAAAACTCCGAGTTATCTGTAGCCCCGATGCATAGGATATGCAAGAAAGCAGGGGCCGAAAGAGTAAGTGAGTCAGCGGCAAAGGAGTTAGCAAAGGCGCTTGAAGATATCGGCATCAAAATTGCTTCAGAAGCCAAAGACTACGCCGAGCATGCTAGAAGAAAAACGGTTCAGGCAAAAGACATCGAGATAGCTGTAAAGAAAATTATGGGCAAATAAATCGCATCTTCACCTTCCCTTTATTTCAGAATTTCAAGTCACGACCCACTAATTAGTGAAAAAGGTTTATATCCGAGAGGAAATTGGTGTAGTTAGATTAAATATTCGTTAATGGAGGAGTTTGTATGGCCTACTTAACTACACAAGCAGGACAACCAGTTATAATCTTGAAAGAAGGAACCGCCCGTTCACGTGGTAGGGAAGCTCGAAGAAACAATTTCATGGCTGCCCAAGTTGTCGCTGAAGTTTTAAGGACAACACTGGGCCCCCGCGGCATGGACAAGATGTTAATCGACAGCCTAGGTGATATTACCATAACAAACGACGGAGCAGCAATCCTAGATGAAATCGATGTTGAACACCCAGCTGCAAAAATGATAGTGGAAGTTGCTAAGACACAGGATGATGAAGTAGGTGACGGAACAACAACCGCGGTCATATTTGCTGGAGAGCTCCTACGAAAAGCTGAAGAACTACTGAATCAAAACATCCACCCAACAGTCATCGTAAGCGGGTACAGGAAGGCTGTTCAAAAAGCAATAGAGGCACTCAGCAAAGTAGGAATAACTGCTGATCTCAAAGATCGTGAAATCTTGAAGAAGGTTGCAATGACAGCTATGGCGAGCAAAGCAGTAGGTGTTGCACGAGATCATTTTGCAGAAATTGCTATTGACGCTGTAACACAGATTACTGATCAGAGGGGTGATAGAAGAGTAGCAGATATTGACAACATTCAGATCATAAAGAAGGCGGGAAAAAGCCTCCACGACACAAAGCTTATCAGCGGTATAATAATTGACAAAGAGGTTGTACATCCAGGGATGCCAAAAAGAATCGAAAACGCAAAAATAGCTTTGCTCGACTGTCCACTGGAAGTTGAGAAGACTGAGTTCAACGCCGAGATTAGGATACAAGACCCTACACAGATGAAAGCGTTTCTAGATAAAGAAACTCGCATGCTCAAGGAAATGGTTGAAAAAATCAAAGCTTCAGGCGCCAAAGTACTGCTGTGCCAGAAAGGCATCGACGACGTAGCCCAACACTTCTTAGCAAAGAATGGAATTTTAACCACCAGAAGAGTCAAACAATCTGACATGGAGAAACTGGCCAGAGCCACCGAAGGAAAAGTAATCACGAACTTGGATGACTTGAAGCCTAACGACCTTGGAAAAGCTGGACTAGTAGAAGAACGCAAAGTTGGCGACGACAAGATGATTTTCATTGAGAAATGCAAGCACCCACGATCAGTCGCCATTTTAATCCGCGCGGGTCTTGAAAGAATGGTTGATGAGGCGGAGAGAGCCATGCACGATGCCTTGTCCGTGGTTGCAGATGTTGTTGAACATAACAAAGTTGTTGCTGGCGGAGGGGCAATTGAATCAGAGATAGCAAAAATGGTTCGTGCATACGCAACAGAGATTGGAGGAAGAGAGCAACTTGCCATAGAAGCGTTCGCCGACGCCATTGAGATAGTGCCAAAAACATTAGCTGAAAACGCTGGCCTTGAGGCCATTGACATACTTGTGGGATTGAGGTCGGCTCACCAAAAACCAAGGGGACACTTGATGGGGGTCAACGTTTTCACGGGTAAAATCATGGACATGCGCGAATGCGGCGTAATCGAACCCCTGCGAGTGAAAGAGCAAGCAGTAAAGTCAGCAACTGAAGTAGCATCGATGATTTTAAGGATCGACGATGTGATCGCATCGACAAAGCCTAAGGGAGCGATGCCGGGAGGCCCACCTGGAGGTCCACCCGGAGGCGAAGAATACTAATCTCCCTGCACTCCCTTTTTTGCCCTCAACAAGGCTACTTGACGCCAAAAATTTAAGGACAAACCCATTCTCTTTAGCCATGGCGCTCCGGTAGTATAGTCCGGTTAAGTATGACGGCCTCTCGACGTTTGATTATGGAAGAAAGCCGCCGACCCGGGTTCAAATCCCGGCCGGAGCACCATCATTGCGAAGGAGTTCATAGCTGAAAGTTGCGAATCCACGTTCTACGACGCAAGACAAGAATAATAGACAAGTATCTTACAGTGTTATATCATGATAACGTCAAGAATTTTTAGTTAACGTTTTTAGTTACTGTAAGATCGTTCTATCCTTCTTCAAAATATCTTATTTCTCGTCATGTTCCTTTTTCGAAACATGACTTTTAATAAATCTCAGCGATTCTTCTATTGTGAACTATATTGTTTGAGGACCTCGCCATTAAGGCCGCTGATTTACTTCTATTTGTCTTTTTTTCCACATTAATCTTGATTGTCGCTTGGGGTGCTCTCTGGATTCGAACAGTCAAAAAATCAAATCCTCCACTTTATTACGTCAGCAAAGGAAAAGAGAAAAAAGAAGTAGAAAAAGTTGAGCCATACACCATTTTTCGAGCAGTCGTAAATTGCTTGAAAGAAGAGAAAGACAGAAAGTAGCCGATAAAAGAACAAACTTAACCTTCTCTATTTTCTATATTACGGTTCTTAGGCATTTGAATATACCGTGATCGAAAAAATAGTTTGATTTAAATGCGTCGCTTATGCACGTCGCAAAATCATTTTCTGAGGCGCCATGAACTAAAAGTTAAACGTCGACTACTTGAAGTGCGCGTAAGTCATATATACTGTTGCGCGATATTATTCGTCTTCTCGTGATCGTGATGATAGAAGCAACAAACACGTTGGGTTCTAATTACGACATGTTGATGGAAAAAGGCAAAAAAATAATGGTTCTTGAATCGATTGTAAGCATCATTCTTTGGGATATGGAAACAAAGATGCCCCCGAAAGGAATCAATCTGCGAAGTCAACAGCTGGCATTGCTAAAACAGATTGAACACAAAACGACCACCGACCCCGAGATCGGAACCCTGCT
>Ga0209986_10004057_pt1 | contig 12583 bp, 11 predicted proteins | sample BlataG_FD_183168 | JGI IMG/M metagenome (GOLD analysis project Ga0209986, IMG submission 183168) | Deep subsurface microbial communities from Black Sea to uncover new lineages of life (NeLLi) - Black_00105 metaG (SPAdes) (version 2) | ecosystem: Environmental > Aquatic > Marine > Oceanic >...
TTCGATATACGTTCTTGTAATGAACCAAAAACTGTAAACTGATAACCGAGAACTGAGACTATATACTGCCGATTCACTATTGAATATCTTGTTTTTATTGTTTATTTTCTGTATTTTCTCTACTAACGACTAAATGCTAACGACTAGTTAAATTGAAACTTTTCTTGACTTTTATCGTATTATTTATTAGTATTTAGTATATAGTGAATAGTATTTAGTTAAATAGTTTACTTGTTATTTATAGTTAATTGTTGAATTGAGTTGGTTAGCTAATTAATAAACAGGCGGGCCTATCCTCGTGAAAACGGGAACACCTGTCCTACTAACGACTATTCACTAACGACTAACGACTATACAGCGGTAGTTTCTTAACCCGTATCAGGTCGAGATGTAGAATTGTTTATGAAATAAAAGGAGTAAAAATTCCTCTCATAAGCAGCGAGATTAAGGAGCTATTTTAAAACAGAAATTAAAATTAGTTAATTTCGCGAAATTAAATAACTATCTTCATGATAAAATAAATGAAAGGAGATAAAAATGAAGAAATTATTATTAGTACTAATGGTAGTCGCAATGGCATCTTTCCTCTTGGTCGGTTGTCTACCCGGTGTAGTTGTAGACGGAGACGAAGATGAAGACGAAGGCGAACCAGAAATTTGCCCAACAGTTGCAGTTACTTCACAAGTAGCAGTTGCAGGCAAAAATTACATTAAAGCAGGTTCACAAACTATTACTGTAACCTTTGCAGTTCCAACCGAACCCGTTTCCGTATTTGTTGGTGCGTTATTAAAAACTAATCCCGCAGGTGTACCAGAAGGAGCTGTTGAAGTAGTAATGTATCCAAATGCTGATAAAACTGTCTATACTGGAAAAACTACATTTGCTGGAGATTGTGATGTAGACTACATCTATGTATTAACTTGTGAAACCTGTGCTCCCTGCAAATACCCTTACACTGTTGATGGTGTTGGACCGGCAAGTCAAATTAAAATTACTTCAAAAGCTTGTGTTTGTGTAGGTTGTGATTTAACCTTTAAGACACCAACACAAACAACTGTATGTGGAGTTACCGGTGTATGCTGTGGAGACGCTTGCTCAGGTTTTGCCAGCTATACCATAGATCTTTATGCAAGTATGCCTTTTGATGAGTGTTGTGATATTCCTTGTGTCACCCCTGCATATAGTTGTACAGCAGGCGTTGCTTGCCCGGTTGACTGCACATTATCCTGCATAGTTGGTGGAACCGCAACTCTCGATAAAACATATTACGTAGTTGCAACTCTTCTTGATAAAGTAGGAAATAAGACAAGATACTATGCTACAGTCGTACTTGATTCTGGTTGCGGAGTAACTGTTGCAGAATACACAGCAAATGTACAAAGCGGTCTTTGCAGTGATTATACAGTGACAAAAGAACTTCCAGCTGCAGCAACTATTGGTGCTTGTAAATAATATAATAGACAAAAATAATTAAGCACTGTATAAAGTGAAAAATAAAAAAGGGACACTTCGGTGTCCCTTTTTTATTGGATAATTTATGAGATGAATTTATATTTTAATTGTTTTATTAATATTGTTTTGTTATAATTTATACTATAAATAATATTAACGATTCGAGGAATTTTAGTGAAATACCGAATGTATAACACAATCTGCTTGCTCCTTGTAGTGATTTCATTTATTATATTTTATACTGGATGTTCAGAGATTGTTTCTATTTCTCCTATAATAACAGTAGGACCTACCAGCGGGACCCTTTTAATTGAAGATGAAGCGGAAACAACTTTTGACCGCACACCTACTTTAACAGTTTACTCAGAGGGAGCAGCTTATATGTCTTTTAGCGGGGATGGTGAAAATTGGAGCGAATGGGTAGAATATAATACTTCTTATAAAGATTTTAATATTATCAATAATTTAAACGGTACAGAATTTAGCTCAGGCCTAAAGTATGTTTATGTGCGGTTTAAAGATGAAAATGGAAAATTATCTCCATCAAATAACCTTGCCTTTGATACAATCTATTACAAATTTAAAGAGGTAAATTCTATTAAGATATTCCCCTCTGGAATTACTATGACAGTCGGTAGCAGTTACATTTTTGAAGTTAAAGGTTATGATATCGATTCAAACGAAGTTCCCCTTGATGGTTCACAAATTATTTGGGAGAAATGCTGTGGGGTAGGCAGCTTGTCTAATACTACCGATCTTAACACTACTTATACAGCTCCAAGAGTTGCAGGCGAAAGAGATATAACCGCAAGTTATGGACCATTAAGAGCAGGCGTAAAAATCATGGTTGTTAATGAATAAAAAAATATTATTTTGAAAGGAGAATAATTGAATGAAAAAAGGATTAATAATTTTATTGGTAATTGGATTAGCTGCTTGTTTATTGGTGGGTTGTAATGTTACAACACCGGGTGGTAATGGAAGCGCAGAAGGAGAGGGTGAAAGCGAAACAGTAGATAGAGTGGTATTGGTTGAATTTTTTACTGTTGGCTGTCCAAATTGTATAATAGCTGAGCCAATCATTGAAGGATTAACCGAAGAATATGATCGGACTAAAATGATATTAGTAGAAGAACGCCCTTGGGGGACACCCGTTTCACCGGGAGCAAACGATAGGTATGAATGGTACTTACCAAATGCAGCTGATAGAAGCACTCCCACTACTTTTTATAACGGCTCTAATCAAATAGTTCATCATGGTAGCGCATACTACATTTTTAAAAGTCCAATTGTTAATGAATTGGCAAAAGATTCTAAAATTAGTATTACTGTCACCAGAAGCGAAAATAATGGAACTACTACCTTAACCGGAAAAATAAAAAATATAAGCAATTCTACTTTAGATAACCTGGTTATAAATGGAATGACTTTTAGAGATTATTATGAATCAGGACAAAGGTATTTAGTGAAGGATATTTTTAAGGGAGTGGAAGAAGTTGGTGAAAATCTTGAAGCAGGTGTTGAACGAAGCTTTACCTTTACCCTGGAAGATATTCAATGGGAAATCAATCAACTACACGGAGTAATTTTTGTACAGAGCAGCTCTACTAAAGAGGTTTTTCAGTCATCATATGTAGATTAAGACAACTTTAATAATGAGCTACAAATAAATTATTAATAAAAAATATTCTTTTGAAAGGAAAATGATTAAATGAAAAAATTTTTACTGATTTGGTTGACAGTAGGATTAATTGCTTGCTTGCTTGTCGGTTGTAATGTAACAATTCCCACCGAAGGTGAGGGTGAAGGAGAGGGAGAAGGAGAAGAAGAAACAATAAGTAGAGTGGTATTAGTTGAATTATTTACCGTTGGTTGTCCAAATTGTAAAATAGTTGAACCAATTCTTGAGCAATTAGCTGAAGAAGATTACGAACGCGTTGAGATGATATTAGTAGAAGAAATTCCCTACACAGCCGTTCAACCGGTTACTATCGGCGCAAATGATCGATATAAATGGTATTTGCCAGATATTAATCAAAGAGAAACCCCAAATGCTCTTTTTAATGGATCAAATCAAAGAATCTGGAAAGTCGCATCTAAGGATTCATTTAAGAGTATGATTGATAAGGAGTTAGCTAAAGAAGCAAAAATTAGCATTAATGTTAGTAAAACAGAGGATTCAGGAAGTACTACTTTATCTGGGAGTATAAAAAACATAAGCTCATCCACTTTAAATAATTTACTTATAAATGGAATGGCCTTTAATGATCGTGGTGTATCAGGGCAAAAGCATTTGGTTTCAAATATATTTAGAGGGGTTGAAGAAACAGGTATCAGTCTTGAACCCTGTGCCGAACAGAGCTTTACCTTTATTATTGAAGTATTGAGTTGGGAAGCCAATAATGTAGATGGAGTAATTTTTGTCCAGGATAAAGTAACTAAAGAGGTTTACCAAGCACAATTTGTAGAATAACGATAGGCCTATAACAAAAAAATGGCAGTAGTCAAAGTTTGCAAAACCCGTTTCCATTTATAATAATCTATTAATAACGAAGAGGTGGTCAGATAAGTGAAATCTTCTAAAAAGCACATAAAAGTATTTATAATAATCAATATACTTGTGTTGTTTGTTTTACTATTTACTTCCGGATGTGTCAGCGAATATACAACTCCGGGAGTTCCGGGGATAGACCTAAATCCAGCGGACAACCCGGAAAATAGTACGGTAAGTTCCGTAAAAGTAACTCCTTTATTTTCCAGTATAAAAGTAAATCAATTATTACAATTAGCAGTAAAGGGTTATAATTCAGATGATGAGTGGGTTATTCTGGATAAATCTAGGATAAAATTATGGAAATGGAGTGTCCTAGGTTGTCCTACTTGCTTTGAGGGGTTTGTAAATTTATCCCCCAAAAGCGGTTCTTTAACTACCATATTTTCTTCCGGTAAGGCAGGAACGTTTTATGTAGTGGTCTATTATCAAGAAAACGCAGGTGATGAATACATTACGGATTATGTACAAATAATAGTTACTAAGTAAGAAAGAATTTTTATATTTATTTTTTTAAAATAAGGAGTAGAATTACAAGTGTCAATTAAGAAAGTAATAATTGTAGTATTAACTACAGTAATAGTTGTATCAGGAATCTTCATTGCATCCAATAAATTTTCAAGTAAATCTTCACAGCCACCAAAGATTCTGCTTTCTGAAGAAGAATGGGATTTTGGCTTGGTAAAACCCGAAGAAAAACCCACCCATGTTTTCGCCATAAAAACCGAAGGAGATGAAACTATAAAGATTATTTCAGTAAAATCTTCTGCTGATTATCTTGCTCCTTTAAGAAGTGAATTTAGTCTAAAATCAAAAGAAAAACAAAACCTTCAAGTTGTATTACTAAAAGATAAAGCAAGGGAGGAAATAGAAGAGAACAAAGCCGAAGAATATCTTTACCTAACTATCGCCATTCCTATACAAATTAGCAAATAGTTCTTTGGTTGGCTAGTTAAGAATAAAGATGAAAGATGAACTAGTCGTCAGTGAATGGTGAATAGTATTTAGTAGTGGTTTGATTTATCAAACCCGTCTGTTTCTTCTGTCATTCACTCGAAAGAGGGAATCTAGAGCATTTCTATTTATTACATATGAATTTAATTGGCCAATTTACCGGTTAAGTAGATGAGGAGAACTCAGTATGGTTATTAAAAAGAGAATGAAAATATTATCTATAATAATCAGTTTACTCGTAATTTTTTCTTTAGTAGGTTGCATATCAGCAGGCACCGATGAAGCCAAAATCATACAGATTGCTAAAAATATTGAAAAAGCAATTGAAGAAAAAGATGTAGAGTTGTTTATGGAGAATGTATCTTACAATTATTCCGACACTGAGGGCGGAACTTATGATAACCACATTAATGATCTGCCAGAGGAAATATTTTCAAAGATAGAAGAGGCTGAAGATTTAGTAGATATATTCTCTTCTGTATTAAAAATTGAAGCAAAAGTTACTATTCCCGAAAGTGATTTGGTATTAGCCGATATATATGCAAGTGGCAAGATGACGATTCAAATTACTTTGAAGGTTTGTGTTTTCTGGGTTGTATGCACAGATTTATACAATGAAAATATTGAATACAATGTCAATTTTATAAAAGAAGACGACGACTGGAAAATAATCTCACTGGAGGAGATCTAATAGTTATCCGGTTAATTAGTCTTTATCCTAACCAGTTAACCAGATAACTATCTAACCAACTAACTAAACTGGAGTTTAATGCCAATGGAACAAAAAGAAATAAATTTATCTAAATATGGTAAATCTTTCTACACCAAAGCCATTGAAACATCAATCATTGCTTTAATTATTCTAATCCCTTTAGCTTTTTACCCTTATCTGACCAAAATATTTAATCCAGCGAAAGAACTGGTTTTTGAATTTTCAGTTGTAATCGGTTTAATGTTATGGGCACTCAAAATGGTTAGTCAGGAAAAAATTAAATTTATTCACTCTCCTTTAGATTTTTCAGTTATTGCTTTTATGGCGATTTGCCCCCTTTCTTTTTTTTGGTCTGACAGTCCTTTTATAAGCTTAAAAGAATTACCCATTTTCTTGGCTGGACCTTTATTGTATTTTATAATAGTCAATAATATTCATAATGAAAAGCAAATTAGTCGTATCATCAGTGCAATACTTATCATGGGTGGATTATTCGGCATATACGGTATACTCCAATACAATGGTATTGATTTTGCCTTCTGGATTGGAAATTATGGAAGGGGAAAGGTCTTTGGTCTTTTTGGCAATGCTGGTTATTTTGCAGGATATTTAATGTTTCCTCTACCTATAGCAATGGCTCTTTTTTTTGTTTGCAAAAACAAAGTTAAAAAAATCCTGTTATTAATCGGGGTTTTTGCTATGGGCGGAGCCCTACTGGCGACTCTTACCCGGGGGTCTTATCTGGCTTTAGGAATTTCTTCAATTTTTATGTTTCTTCTTTTTCTATCATCTCGCGGTAATTTTTTTATCAAAGAAAATAAAAAAATCTTTATTGTTATTTTAATAGCAATACTTGTAACAACTTTCTTATTCGTAATCCCCAATCCTTTTAATAAACAAGGTACAGTAATTTCCAAAATTAAAAATAGGATTTCAACTACTCAACTTTCCAAAGATTCTTCTCTTAAAAGAAGAGAAGCAATATGGGGATTTAGCACACTTATGATTAAGGACCATCTTTTGCTTGGTTCAGGACTGGGGACTTTTAAATACAATACTTTGAAGTATCAGGCAAAATTCTTTGACCAGGGACAAAACCGTGCCCTTTATCCGTATGGTGTTGCAGACAAAGCACATAACGAATATTTACAATTGGGAGCAGAGCTCGGGATAATCGGATTAGGGATATTTTTATGGCTGATAATTAGCTATTTTAATTATGGAGTAAAAAAATTAAAAGGCATAGAAAATAAATATAAACAGGGGATTATAATTGGACTAATGGTGAGTATAGTAGCTTTTTTAGTAGATGGCTTATTCTGGTTTCCCCTTCGCCTACCAACTAATACTGCCATGTTCTGGTTGATTTTAGGTCTTACAATAGTAACAATTAAAGCAGAAGTTAACGCAGGTAAAACTAATTTAAAGCAGAAGGATTCTGATGTAATAATAAAAGGAACAAAAAATATTAATCTTGATAAAAAACAGAAAAAAGCAGAGGATAAAGATAATGATAATATCTATCGATTTAAACCTCTTTTATATTTATCCATTATCCTGCTGGTTGCAATTCTATGCATAGCTATAGCACGCCCATTCATTGCTCAAACTTATTGGTATAAAGGTTTTAAAGAGATTAAAAAAGAAAATTGGGATAAAGCTATTAAAATTTATGAAGAAGCCTTAAGGTGGGACCCTTATTTAGGTCCTATATATTATGATATAGGGAAAATATTGCAAGATAAAGAATTATACGGTATCAGTAGAGAATATTTAGAGAAAGCCGCGAAATATATTGACCATCCCGATTTACCTTTGGATTTAGCTATTATTTATCTGAAAAGCGGAATGCTTGATGAGGCAGCAATTAAACTTAAACAAGCTATTTCCTATCAGCCTGATGAAAAATCAATGCTTCCATTATATGCCGAATTAGGAAATACCTATTTACAGTTAAAAAGATATAAATCTGCAGAAATTGTCCTGAAAAATGCCCTGAGGATAGACCCTAAATATGTCAATGCTCATTATGGTCTGGCAGGTGCTTACCTGCGGCAAAACAAATTAGATGAAGCTCAAGAGGAACTACAAAAAGTAATCGAACTTGCCCCGGACAGCCAGGAAGCAAATTACGCCCGAAATATTATACAACAAATCGCCCAGGAAAGGCTAAAAGTCTCACCTACAAAGCCCGATAACTGATTGGTAAATTGGTCAATCGGTTAATTAATTTACTTCTTCTCCGCATTAAATATAAGAATTGTCCCCAAAATAGCAAAAATTATATTAGGCAACCAAGCTGCTAAAACCGGAACTATTGTCCCTCCTCTACCAAGTGACCTGATAGTGGAGACGGAAATGTAATAAATAAAGACCAGGACAATACTAATAATTATACCGGTAGCTTTGCTCCCTCGTTTTACCCGTAGGCCTAAAGGCACCCCCAGCAACACAAAGATTAGCCCACTAAAAGGGACAGAATATTTCATATGCAGAACTACTTCAAAGCTTTTAGTATCCACTCCCGCTTGTTGTAAAATATCTATCTGCTGTTTTAATTCTTTGCTGCTCATCTCTTGAGGAGTCCTCTGGGTTTTAAAAAATTTTTGAAGGTCTTCTTTTAAAATAATATCTAAAGTAGCAAAACTCATTTCATCGGCCCCTTCTTCATTTTCATGGTTATTATAAATGGTTCCATTTTCTAATTTCCAGGTGTCAGCCACCCACGTACCTTCCTTGGCGGTTATCGTTTTGATAGACCCTTCTCCATTAAAATCATAGACTATTATATCTTGCATAATCATATTTTTTTCATCAAATTGATTAACGTAAAAATAACGATTTTCAGCATCACGAAAAAAAACATTTCGCCTGATATAGGACGGACCTTTTTTTTGGACAATCTCACGGATAATATTCTGAGAGAGGTAATTAGCCTCAGGAACAACGTAATCATTAATTACAAAAGATAAGATACTTACAACTAAAGCAGCTATTACAAAAGGAATGACCATTCGTCGAAGACTTATTCCGCCTGCTCTCATCGCGGTTATTTCACTATCAGTAGAAAGACGGCCGATAGCTAATTCACTGGAGGCCAGCAAAGACATAGGGAAGGTTAGTACTAAAAATGCAGGGAGGCGATAGACTAATAATTTAACAATATATGGCCAGGCTACCTTCTCATTAATTAACATATCCGTTAACTCGAAAAGGGTTCTCACGATTAGCATAATAGTCAGAGCGGAAGCAGTCAGGGCAACAAAGCTCAATACTTCACTTATAATGTAGCGGTCTAAAATCTTGGGCCGAGGAAACTTACGACTAAATGATATATCTATCGCCATTTCCCCTCCCACTCTAAACGTTTTTCTAAGTATACCATATTTTTATTTAAAAAGTTAATGTAAACTTTTTCTATCTTTTCTTTCGCTTTCTTAGCTCGATACTCAATACTATATACTCGATACTATATTGTTAGTGTAAACTTTAGTGGGGTAGTTAGAAAAGAGGTAAAGTTTACATTTTTTCTTTACTTTTCCTCAATTTATTTTCTTTATCTTTCTTAACACGATACTCGATGCGAATCATAAGCTTGAGTTTAAAATAAAAAACATGATAGAATGTTAAATAAACAAGAATCGGAAATTATTAAAAATGCAAATACGTAGATATAAATTAAATTTATCATTTATGATAATAACTATAATATTAGGATTAATTAATTCTTCGTTTGTCCTATTTGCTGCCAATAATGAGGAAGAGATAAATAGGGAAATTATATTAAACAAAATATCTCTCGCAACCCAGTGGCTCACCGAACAACAGCGTCCAGATGGAAGCTGGCCCATAGTAACTCAAGATAAGCATTCCAGTGTGGTAGCTACAGGTCTTTTTGGTTTAAGGACCTTCGACAACATCTATAAAAAAGGAGATAAACCTCCACCTTTTCCCCTGCCTGATTTTAAAAAAGCCTTATCCTTTCTTCTAACTCATCAACATAATGAAGGATATTGGGAAGATACTTCATCTTTCTCTTGGAATAAAACAGAATCCACAACTGCTGCCCTATATGGTTTAATTAGTATAGGCAATGAAGGAAGGGCAGTAGAAAAGGGGATTATCTGGCTAATAAAAAATCAAAAAGCTAATGGGAGCTGGAATGATGATTGTTGGGATACTTCCTGGGCACTTTTTCTTCTTTTTTGCTGTAACTACCAAGTTTCCGATTCTATTATTAAATCAGCCTCTCTCTGGCTGGTAAATGACCAAAGAGATGACGGTTCCTGGAAGACAAGTCTTCCAAATTTAAAGCAATTTGAACCCTTATGGACTACTCCACCGGTGATATTTACTTTAGCCCAGACAGGCCAGTACCGGGGAACAATTATAAAAGGGTTGAAATATTTGAAAAACAAGCAGAATAAAAATGGTTCATTTGGACGTAAAGATGCATCCAAAACGGGTTTAGCTTTATTAGCGTTTACTTCTTTATCTAAATATCCAGGCTTAACAGAAGAATATAGATCATCAGCTGAAAGTGCAGTACAATGGTTTTTATTAAATCAACGCTCCAATGGCACCTGGCCCGGAGGTTTCCATCCTTTTGATATAATAGATACAGCTTTTTCCATCTGGGGATTAAATAAATTTTTAGAGATTTTTTAATAAAATTTTTCATTTTAAAAAGCAGGATTTTTTAAATATATGTCGAATATATAATTACTAACCTCACCCAATGTACGCTATCCGCTACCCTAGAAAGGACATTAAATGGTGAAAAAAGACAATAATTTTACTCTTTATCTTTTAAAGGCTATATTATTAACCTTAATCATTACTATTTTTTTTATTATTCCTGCAAAAACAATCTTGGCCAGTCCTCTACCTTCAATCAATGTTCCCCTGCATAGCTGGGTCTATCCGGCAATTTCTCGCTTCGAAACCCTTCAAGCCTTTGAAGGTAATAGTATTTCTCTCAACACCACACCTTTAACCAGATTTGAAGTTGCTTCTCTGATAGATACGGCATTATCCAATTTGCAAAAAGGAAAGGTAGAACTTAAAGAAGCAGATTTGTTGCTGATGGATAAATTAGTAAAGGAATTTCAGACAGAATTGTCAGACCTGAATTTAGATAACCTTACTCACGAGTCGACTTTAAAAATAGCTCCCTATTTTATTCAGAAGGCAGATATATTTAAACAAGATAAAAACATTGAAGATTTGCAGAAAATGAATTTACTTTCTGAGTTAGGAGTCAAAGTATCTGCCGGTATTTCTGAAAATACTGCCCTCTATCTTGATGCCCTTGCACATACCGATTATGATTGGGTTTCAAATATCCAAGAAGGGGAGATCCCTTTTCGGGTTCAAATAAAACAAGCCTATATTAATTTAAACTTACCTTCTTTCAAAATTACTATTTCTGATAATATTTCTTTCTTACCAGATAATATAGGAATTTCTGACTTTTATTTACTGGTGGGCAGAGACTATATGAGATGGGGTCCCGGCTATCAAGATTCACTTACAATTTCTGATAATTCCCCCGCTTTTGATATGTTCAAATACTCTGGCACTATTGAACTAAATAATTTCGGAGAAAGTTTGGCCAAAATCAGTTTTACCAAATTTTTCTCTCTACTCGATACTTTAGATGAACAAAATAGATACTTTTCAGGTCAAAGGTTAGAATATAAACCAATTCCCGCCCTTACCTTAGGCTTATCCGAAACAATAATAGTATCTGAAGATTCCAGCATCTTATTCTATAATCCCATTCCTTTTATTCCTCCTTATTATGCTACTTGGTGGATAGCAGGTATGTTTGAGCCGCAAGAGGTTAATTGTAACGTTGCCCTGGATGCAGAAATCAATTTGACTCAGAAGATTAAACTATATGGTGAGTGGATGGCTGATGATTTCATCTTTACCCCCTGGAAGAATCCTTTTCCTAATCGTACTGGTTTCCTTGCTGGTGCATATTTTGCTGACCCCCTCGGCAGGGGTAATACTGACTTCCGAATCGAATACACCCACATAAATAACTATGTTTACTTCCCCAGACATAGCTGGCAAGATTATCTCTATCAGGGTGAATATATTGGACATTCCTTAGGACCTGATGCTGACCAACTCTATTTAGAACTGACTCATTACCTATCAGATAGATTAAATCTTTCTCTGAGCTATAATCAAGAACGTCATGGTGAAGGGCAGATAGGAATACCTTTACCCCCTGACCCGGTAATTGCTAATGAGAATATTCTTCTTTCCGGTATAATCGAGAAGCAGCAAGCCTATCAAGCAGAATTATCTTATACTATATCACCTCAGTGGGAATTTTCTGTAGGTGTTATTTGGGAAAACATAAAAAATAAAGATAATAATATTGGAGCAGATGAAAAAAATACTTACTTGCAAATGGAGTTAAACTATCAATTTTAAAGATTCTAAGTAAGCCAGGCGTCTCGCCTGTCAAAAATAGATTCTTGCCAAGGTTCCCCCTGCGGAAGCAGGGTCGGGAATCCAAAAAATATTATTCCTTGCTTTTTTAATAATAATTGTTATAGAATATGGATATATTTTAAAGAAAATTTAAAAAATGGAGGTATTTCTAAAATGCCAGAAATACAAGAAGAAGAAATTGATCTGCGTGAATACATCAATGTCTTACTAAAAAGAAAAGGTGTAATTATCTTAATCTTTTTAATAGCGGTTATTGCCGCCGCCCTGGTAAGCTATTTTTACTTAAAACCTGTTTATGAAGCAAGTACTATCTTAATGATTTCCAAACCAAAGTATCAAGTGGAGCTTGAACCTAAAATACAAACCCAATTTACCCCGGAGGTGTCTTTAGCAACTTACGAAAGTTTAATAAAAGATAGGGAAATTGAAGAAGAGGTAATAAA
>Ga0209986_10004059_pt1 | contig 12571 bp, 9 predicted proteins | sample BlataG_FD_183168 | JGI IMG/M metagenome (GOLD analysis project Ga0209986, IMG submission 183168) | Deep subsurface microbial communities from Black Sea to uncover new lineages of life (NeLLi) - Black_00105 metaG (SPAdes) (version 2) | ecosystem: Environmental > Aquatic > Marine > Oceanic >...
AGGCTCCTTTATTGGTACCATGACAGATACTAACAGATGGGTCAGGATGTACCAGAGTCCCAAGCTTGAGTTTGTAGTGAATCAAAGCATCTGGATGGATCCCGAAACTAGAATGGCTGATATTGTCCTGCCGGCATGCACCAACTTTGAACGGAATGATATAGCTGAATGGGCAGGCTCAGGAGGATATGCCCCCAATGACTCTGCTATGTGTAATCACAGAATCGTTATTTACATGAAGAAGTGTATTGAGCCTTTGTATGAATCAAAGTCTGATTACAGAATTTTCACAGAGCTTGCTGAAAGACTGGGCTTCAAGGAAGATTACACCGAAGGTAACTCCGTGGAGGATTGGGTTGAGAAGATGTTTAATGCGTCTGACCTGCCAAAGTACATTTCCTTTGAAGATTTCAACAACAAGGGCTATTTCATAGTTCCCTTCCCTGAGGACTACAAATCCACACCGGCACTACGGTGGTTCTACGAGGGCAGAGAGTGTGATACACCTGACCCCAATCCTAAGAAGGGCACAGATAAAGCTAAAGACCTGGGAACATACAGCGGTAAAATAGAATTTGTCTCTCAGAGCCTGACAGAGCACTTCCCTGACGACGAAGAAAGGCCACCGATGCCCCGGTACATCCCTAGCTGGGAGGGACACACATCTGAGATGGCAAAGAAATATCCCCTCCAGCTTATCTCACCTCATTCAAGATTTTCTTTTCACACACACCACGATGCTCACGTACCATGGCTGGGGGAAATCCCAGGACACCGTATACTAAAGGATGGCTACTACTGGCGCACCGTCCGTATTCACCCTCTGGATGCAAAGGTACGGGGAATAAAACATGGCGACATCGTCAAGCTGTATAACGACCGTGGTGCAGTGCTGGGTATAGCTCAGGTCACTGAGAGGATGAGGCCAGGAGTGGTTCACTCATATGAATCTTCAGGTAAATATGACCCACTGGAGCCAGGCAAGGCTGGTAGCATAGATAGGGGTGGTTGTGTAAACTTGCTGAGCCCTTCCAGAATGATTTCAAAAAACGCTCCAGGTATGGCAAACAATTCAAACCTCATAGAAATATCTAAATGGGAAGTTTAAAGAGCAACAGCACAACATAAAATAATTGCAGGTATAAATAGTTGCTATAGTGTTACTACTACCATCTGGTATGCGGAAAGGCTACTAGACTGATACTATTCCATTGGAAATTATAATACCGATAAGGAGTACAACATTATGTCAGAGCAGGTTTTCACCAGTTGCACTGTGGGTGGTCCAATTTCGGTATACGTTAAAGACGGGAAAATAGTCAGAATCCGACCACTGGTAATTGACGAAAATGATTTGAAACCGTGGGTAATCGACGCCAACAACAGAAAATTCTCACCACCAAAGAGGGTCACGCTTGCGCCCTTTACCCTGGCAGAGAGGACAAGAGTTTATGCGGATGACCGGATTAAGTACCCTCTCAAAAGGGTGGACTTCGACCTAATGGGTGATAGGCATCCTGAAACAAGAGGTAAGTCCAGATACCAAAGGATAGAATGGGATGAAGCCCTGGACATAATTGCCAGTGAGATTAATAGAATCAAAGCAACTTATGGACCATCAGCAATCGGGGCAATGACAGCCTCCCATCATAATTGGGGCAATGTGGGTTATAAACTGTCAACGTTCATGAGGTTTTTCAATTTGCTCGGGTTTACATCTGTCTTTGACAACCCGGATAGCTGGGAAGGCTTCCACTGGGGTGCTATACACACCTATGGGTTCTACTGGAATCTGGGAGCCCCGGAACAGTATGACCTGCTTGAGGATGCCCTGAAAAACACAGAGTTGCTAATATACTGGTCAAACGACCCTGATTCAACCCGTGGAACATATTGCGGACAGGACTCCGTAATCTGGCGTCTCTGGCTCAGGGAAACAGGAAAGAAACAAATATTCATCGACCCATTCTGTAATTACACTGCCGCAATCATGGCCGATAAATGGATAGCACCTAGAGTGGGCACTGATGCCGCCATGGCTCTGGCCATAGCTTATGTCTGGATTAAAGAGAATACCTATGACCAAGACTATGTGGCCACGCATACTATTGGTTTCGACCAGTTCATGGCATATGTCATGGGTGAAGATGATAGAATGCCCAAGACCCCCAGATGGGCTGAGCAGATAACAGGCGTACCTGCACGAACTATAACGGCTCTGGCCAAGGAGTGGGCATCAAAAAAAACCATGTTAAGCTGTGGGACACGGGGAGGATTCGGTGGTGCAATGAGGCAAGCATACGGGCATGAATGGTCCAGATTAATGGTGCTATTGCAAGCTATGCAGGGCCTGGGGAAACCTGGGGTTGGCATGTGGGGAGCTACTATGGGAGCACCTTACTATTCTGACTTCTTTTTCCCTGGATATGCCGACAAGGATTCCATGATAAGTTTTTCAAGAGCAGCAAAGAAGCACGTCAGCAATCCTGTTGAGCAGCGTCTTTACAGATTGCTTGTGCCTGATGCCATCTTGAATCCACCAATTAGCTGGTTGGGAGAAGGCTTCTGCGGGCGCTCAATAGAGCAGCAGTTTAAACCCTATACTTATCCCATGCCAGATAACTCCGAAATAAAGATGTTTTACAGGTATGGAGGCTCCTTTATTGGTACTATGACAGATTCAAACAAGTGGGTGAAAGCTTATCAAAGCCCCAAACTTGAATTTGTTGTTAATCAGGATTGCTGGATGATGGGCGAAACACTATTTGCTGATATTATTCTGCCAGCATGCACTGCACTGGAACGAACTGATATATCTGAATTTGGGTGTACGGGATGTGCCGAAGGATATGTTAAATATGGCAGCAATGGCTGCAATTACAGGGTCATAGTACTTCAAAAGAAATGCATTGAGCCCCTGTATGAATCTAAATCTGATTATCAGATTTTTTCACTACTCGCTGAAAAATTAGGGTTAAGGAAAGATTTCACAGATGGTGGTAAGTCAGAAGAGGACTGGGTTAAAGGTTTTTTCGAGATTTCCGACCTGCCAAAGTATATATCATGGGAGGAGTTTGAGAGAAAGGGCTACTTCGTAGTTCCCTTCCCGGAAGATTACCAGCCTACACCTGCGATGCGCTGGTTTTATGAAGGCAGGAACTGTGACACACCAGACAATAACCCCAAGAAGAATACTGAAAAGGGTAGTGAACTGGGAACATACAGCGGTAAGATAGAGTTTGTCTCTCAAAGTCTTAAGGAGCATTTCCCTGACGATGAAGAAAGGCCACCAATGCCACGCTACATACCAAGCTGGGAGGGGCTTACATCTGAGCTGGCCAAGAAATATCCCCTCCAACTTGTGTCACCACATTCAAGATTTTCCTACCATACCCACTATGACAAACATGCTCCCTGGCTGGGAGAGATTCCCGGGCATCGCATACTTAAAAACAGCTACTACTGGCAAACTATACGTATCCATCCGTCAGATGCTGCAGCGCGGGGTATAAAAAGCGGAGATACAGTCAAACTTTATAATGACCGTGGTGATGTGCTGGGGGTAGCACAGGTCACCGAGCGTATCAGGCCCGGTGTGATTCATAGCTACACATCCTCAGGAAAATATGACCCACTTGAGCCCGGAAAAGTTGGCAGTGTAGATAAAGGTGGCTGTGTGAATCTGCTGACTTCTTCCCGGCTGATGTCAAAGGATGCGCCTGGCATGGCACCTAATTCCGTACTCATAGAAATATCGAAGTGGGAGGTATAAAAGCAATAACTAAATGCGCCATGGTTATCCATACGAGCAATTGCAATGCTTAAACATACAGGACATGCTCCGATGAAATTTGATACACGGACGAGCGTTGATATATACCCGAGAGAAATAATATTAAGCTCGAGCGCGCACTATTGACAGATGCCTAACCTCTAATTAGAATAGTATTGAATTAACATAGAAGGAAGCGTAGCGAGAATGATGAGGCTCATGGATGGGGTGTGAATTAACCAGGTGGATATACAAATGCTCAGCGTAGATGCTTGATAATCTAAGGGAAAGCTTGCAGCGTACATATACTGGAGAATCAAAGAGTGGGAATCGGAAACAGAACAGAATTATTTAGAAATACCAGTCGCCTGAAATACTACCCAGTCATATGATAGAAGGTTAGGAATGGAGATAAAAACTTACCAGCTTCATTATGGAGGGAAGCTAATGGAATGGGGAAAGGGATGTGTAGTGAAGAACCCCAATGGGTGGATTTTTCTAGGTGGTGTAGAGGGTATTGATCCTGACGCTAAAGTTGAAGTCCTTTCTCTGTCGTGCCACCAACCAGTTAAGGTTTTGTCAGGAGTGGAAGCCCAGACCAGGCTTTGCCTTGAGAAACTCAAGTCTAACCTGGAGGAGATGGGATCATCTCTGGATAATATCGTAAAATTGTGGTTTTATGTGGTAGGAGATTTTCCCAAGGGGCTGGCATATTCTGATACGTGGCAAACAATAGCCAGAGTACGAGAGGAATTTTTTGGAAAACACGCACCACGGTTATGTGCTGACAACAACCCACCAACATATGATTTGCTTGGGGTTAAGCATTTAGCGCTACCGGATATGATAATAGAAATAGCTGTAGTAGCCGTATTTTAAAGTACACAAGTTAGAGAATAAAGAGATAAATGCAAAATAAAAAGGAGGAAAAAAATGAAAAAAATACTAGTTCCTTTGCTGCTTGTTGCACTGATTGCAAGCCTGGTGGTGAGTGGATGTGCCAAGCCAGCACCTACACCTGCTCCAGCTCCGGCTCCGGCCCCGGCTCCGGCCCCAGCTCCACCGGAAGAATTGCCCCCAATTAAAATCGGACACATACGTCCTTTGACCGGTCACATGGCCATAGTTGGCGAACGCATGATCAGAGCTGGCGACTTCGGGTTTGAGGAAGCTGGCTACGAGGTTGCCGGCAGAAAGATAGAGATTATTAAAGCCGACTCAGGAGCTGACCCCGCTATGGCTGTTGACGCCGCCAGAAAACTGGTAGAACACGACAAGGTCAGCATGATAATGGGGCCAACCACTGGTGGGTGTCAAATGGCGGTATCAGCCTATCTGAGTGAAGTAGGTATACCTCTCATTTTCACGAACCCAGCCCCATTGGGGGTAATCTTCGAGGGACACCAGTGGACCTTTATGTGTGGCGGAACGGAATCCCAGCTTAGCTCCCCGATAGGTGTCTACGCCTACGATGAACTAGGTTACCAGACGGCCACCGTGATAACAGGGGACTGGATGCCTGGACACGGCTTTATGGGTGGATTTATGGGTGGCTTCACCGAAAAAGGAGGTGAGGTAATCCAGGAGCAATATCCGCCATTCAACTGCGAGGACTTCGGCTCCTACTTAGTAGCCTTACAGGATGCCGATACCGTTGTGGCGTGGTTCGACGGGACGACCGCCATACGGTTTCTTAGCCAATTCCATGAGTTCGGCATTCGCAATAGAATGCCCCTAATGGCCGATTTTCACGGCTCCTTCTTTGCCCCGTTCATACTGTATCAACTCCCACCTGAGGTAGCCGAGTCTATAGTAGGTGAATTTTGCCCAACGCCATACACCCCTCTCCTTGACACCGACGTCAATAAGCAATTCGTCGAGGCTTGGGAAGCAAAGACCGGTGAAGCTCCTGAGGACACAGACACAGGTCCTTATCAGGGCGTCCTGGTAATTATGGCAGCGTTGGAGGCTACGGGAGGCGATACCACACCTGAGAAGCTTCGCGATGCCATTCTGGGACTTAAAATCGAAGGCCCAGAGGGCCCAATATTCTTTGACCCGGGAACAAAATGTGCCCTCAAGACCATCTACATTGCCGAAGTCAGCAAGACGGGGGAGCTATACGTCTGGACTCCAGTTTTTACCTATGCAGACGTTCCACCGTTCGGCTTTGGTCCACCACCTGGGCCCCCGCCCGGGCACTAAACACATGTATTGAAAAAGTGATAGGGTGGTAGGTAACTTAAGGTAAAGATTGCATTTAAGTAGCCTACCACCCTAATAGTGACAGGATGTCAAGCTGGAGAAAAGCAATATTAGCTTAAAATCTAGTGATATCTCCCGCAACCAAAGTCATATAGACGGAGTACGTTGTTACCCATGGATGTAATACTGCTTCATTTTTTAATTGGCATTTCCTTCGGCTGCATATTATTTCTATTGGGAACCGGCTTATCGCTGACCATGGGACTGATGAGAATTGTAAACTTATCCCATGGCGCATTATACATGGTTGGGGGCTATACTGGTTTAGCCGTAGCCAAGCTTACCGAGAATTTGGTAGGACGTAACCTATGCTTTGTACTGGGTATCCTCGCTGGCGGAATCTGCGCTGGGCTGCTCGGCTTAATTCTGGAAACGGGATTTTTACGCCGCTTATATAAACGGGAACTGGACCAGGTACTGCTAACCATCGGTTTTGTTTACATCTTGACTAACCTGGTCCAATGGGTTTGGGGACCGGTGCCACAGAGTGGTGTCGTACCTTCTATTCTGTCTGGTTCTATCCCATTGGGAGGCGTAACATTTCCCGTATTTCGGCTTGCGATTATCGCTTTCGGGCTAGTCGCAGCCGCCGGTCTGTGGTTATTCCAGGAGAGGACTCGAATTGGCGCCATCGTCCGAGCCGGGATGGATAACAAAGAAATGGCAATGGCACTCGGTATAAATCTAAAGATGGTTTTTACTGGTGTTTTCGCCCTAGGGGCATTCATAGCCGGGTTCTGTGGTCTCATCGGAGCACCTTTACTAGGAATAAACCTTGGCATTGGCTGGGATGCTTTGCTTCTGGCAATGATTGTAGTCATTGTCGGTGGGACAGGATCTGTCCAGGGAGCCCTGGTTGGTGGGCTAGTAATAGGCCTTATTGATGCCTATGGTAAAGCTTTCTTTCCAGAGCTCGCTTACTTTACCATGTATATCGTATTGATAATCATCCTATTGTTCCGACCTTCCGGTCTGATGGGGAGGAAAATCTAGTGGGGAAAGTAGAGTTGGCAGGTAGTAACAGGCAACCACGGCGAGGGTGGCTGTTTTCCTTAGCTCCATATATTGTTATCGTTGTGGTACTATTGGCTTTACCCCCTTTCCTATCTGCCTACCATCTGAGTATGCTGACCAAAGTCCTTATCTTTGCTATCTTTGCCATGAGTCTTGACTTTATCGTGGGGTACACGGGGCTTTTATCCCTCGGACATGCTGCCTTTCTAGGGGTGGCTGGCTATGCTGCCGGCATTCTTATAGTCCGCTATGACATTGTAAGTTTTTGGCTGGTGATGCCTCTCGGTATCTTAGCGGCAGGTATTGCGGCTGCCATTATTGGCTACATAGCCCTTCGCGTATCTGGTGTATACTTCCTATTAGTTACTCTTGCTTTCGGACAACTGCTTTCTGCTGCTGCTGTAAAGTGGAGAGCGATGACCGGAGGCACCGACGGCCTAGTAGGTATAACACGTCCAGATCTCGGCCTTCCTGGGTTTACCTGGACAGGCAGCAGTTACTATTACTTAGTTTTTCTAGCCTTTGTCATCTGTTTCTTCTTGTTATATCGCATCACAAAATCCACCTTCGGGCAAACCCTGGTGGGCATTCGTGAAAATGAACCAAGGATGCAATGCTTAGGTTACAATACCTGGGCACATAAATATGTCGCCTTTATTCTTGCCGGACTTTTTGCCGGAGTAGCCGGCGTGCTGTTCGCCATCTTCTACGGGATCATGGTTCCGGGAAACCTCGGCCTTATGACCTCAGCTTCGGTAATGCTCATGGTAATTATTGGTGGTGCTGGAACACTTTTTGGTCCAGTTATTGGGGCAGGATTCATAGTAGTTTTGGAGCGCTTTGTCAGCGATTATGTTCCTGAGCGCTGGCCTTTAATTCTGGGCTGTGTTTTTATAATATGTGTCATGTTTATGCGCGGTGGATTTGGCATTTACCTCTCTAGATTCTGGAAAGGAATGAGGGTTCGATTATGGAAGTGTTGAGAGTTGACGGCTTATCCAAAAACTTCGGTGGTCTTCAGGTATTCCACGGACTCTCCTTCACCGTGGAAGCTGGAGATAAGTTAGCTCTCATCGGGCCTAACGGTGCAGGGAAAACTACCCTGCTCAATATCCTCGGTGGACAGCTACCCGCCACAGCCGGTCGTGTACATCTTCTGGGACAAGAAATTACTCGCCTGGCTCCACGCCACCGCCTCCATCTTGGCCTCTCCCGTTCCTTTCAATTAAACAACCTCTTCTTAAATTTGACGCTCATGGAGAATATTTTACTGGCCCTTGAAGGAGCTGAGCGCTCTCATTTCCAGATGCTTCATCCTATCGATGCGCAGACCGAACTCGTTGCCACTGCTCAAGAATTGCTGGAGTCCATGGGATTATGGGAAAAGAGATTTGATCCCATCACCACTTTATCCTACGGAGACCAGCGGCGAATGGACTTTGCACTCGCCATGGTATCTAAACCAAAGCTATTGTTGCTGGATGAACCCAGTGCAGGGCTTACAATAGCTGAATCTGTGTCTCTAGCCGATACTATGCGCCAATTACCAAAAGATACTGCACTCTTTTTTTGCGCCCATGATATGGACCTGGTATTCAATTTGGCTGACCAGATTATGGTACTTGGCTCTGGACAAATCATTGCCCGGGGGACTCCCTATGAAATCCAGGCCAATCCGAAGGTCAAGGAGATTTATTTAGGAAGCGAAGTACCCTCAGAAGATGTTAGAAGTAGCTGATATTCATACCTACTACGGTGAAAGCCATGTGCTCCGCGGCGTTTCGCTGAATGTCAGGCAGGGCAATACGGTAGCTCTCCTTGGTCGTAATGGAATGGGCAAAACAACGGTTGCTCGCTCAATTATGGGCTTGACACCCCCTCGCCGTGGTATAGTGCGCTTTAGAAAACAGCAGATCAATGGGCTTGAGCCCTGTCAGATTGCTCAAATGGGTGTGGCTTTAGTTCCGCAGGGACGCGCTATTTTCCCTTCACTGAGTGTAAAGGAAAATCTTACCATGGCAGCCCGCAGTAGAGACAAAACCGAAGCCTGGACTTTAGACCGGGTATATTCCCTGTTCCCAATCCTGGAAGCCCGAGCTAACATTTATGGCAATCTCCTTAGCGGCGGGGAGCAGCAGATGTTATGCATTGGTCGGGCCCTAATGACCAACCCCGATTTACTTCTACTTGACGAGCCATCAGAGGGGCTCGCTCCTCTGGTTATCCAGGAAATCAGCCGTGTTATCAAACAGCTTAAAGGTAGCCTCTCCGTCTTGCTGGCAGAACAGAATCTTCCTATGGCTCTGAATCTTGCTGATTACGTCTATGTAATAAGTAAAGGCACCGTAGTATACCAGTCTACGCCTCAAGAATTGCGAGATAATGAGGAGATCAAGAGCAAGCACCTCGGCGTCTGAATGAAAAGATACTTTCTGAAACTGGAATTAAAAGTTACAATAGCCTGGAATCGCAATAAATCATAGGAGGAGTAAAGAATGCCAATATCAGAATTACCTGAAAAGTGGGATCATGAAACCGACGTTATAATAGTCGGCGGAGGAACGGCCGGTCTTCCAGCAGCAATAACAGTTGCCGAGACAGGGCTCAAGACAACCGTTCTCGAGTCAAGAGCAGTCTGCGGAGGTAGCCTCAGTATGCTGGGAGGAGCCATGGCTTTTTCTGGAACCGATGAGCAGAAGGCAGCAGGTGTGGAAGACTCACCCGACATCCTATATGAGGATCTGACGAGAATTTCCGGCGCTGTGCCTGAACTGGCTAGAGTATATGCCGATAACCAGCTCGATGCTTACAGGATTCTTGAGGAAGCAGGCATAAAATTCCCCGGCCTCGTCTCCCATCCAGGTCATAGCAGGCTTAGAACTCACGGCTGGGTCTCCGAACTGGTATCCAAGTTTGCTAAAGCTCTAGAGGGTAGCGCCAGGGACAAAGGTGCAGAGATACTGTTCAAGCATAGAGCCACCAGGCTCATTACAAACCCTCAAACAGGAAGGGTTATCGGCCTTCAGGTTAAGGTGAAAGAAGAAATGAAGAATTTCAAGGCAAAAAGGGCTGTAATCCTGGCAAGCGGCGGATTCGGACGGAACCGCAAGATAATAGCTGAATACGCCCCTGATATGATTGATGCCACTCCATTGATGCCAGTAGGGCACCAGGGAGACGGTCTTAAAATGGGGCTGGATGTAGGCGCAGCTACAAAAGACATTGGTGTCGCCGTTGCTCCTTCCTGGCCTGTTTGTGCCGAAACACACTCAAGTGCTCTGGGTGCATTAAATGGTGGAGGCATTATGGTAAACATAGAGGGTAAGAGATTTCACGCTGAATCCTCCATTGACAGCTTCTATGGCCCTATGATAGCCGCAGGCATGAGACAACCATCAGGCTATTGGGTAGTTTACAACGATAGAATTAAGGAGGAAATCGATAACAAAAGAGAGCTTAGATGGCTGGAAAAATGCAAGCACCATAAAGCTGACACCATTGAAGAAGTGGCTATAAGTGCTGGCATAGACTCCAAAGGATTAAAAGAGACTATTAATAAATATAATAGCGACCTGGATAGTGCAGGCTACGACACCGAATTCGGCAGAAAATCTCAGTTTGCACCAGAAAAACCTCTGGTAAAAATGGATACGCCAGCATTTTACATTATTAAATGTATAACCTCCTTAACCTCCATGAAAGGGGGCTTGAAGATTAATGAGCGCAGTCAAGTATTAAACTGGTATGACGAAGTTATACCGGGACTGTATGCTGCTGGCGAAGTCACCGGCGGTCTCGCTACGAAAACATATCTTCTGGGCGTGATGAGTTCTGCATCAATGACCTTTGGTATTATAGCCGCTAGAAATGCAGTTCAAGAGCCTGCCTGGCAATAGATGCCACAAACCGGCAACCAAAGTGGAAGGAGATTTACAATGCCCATATTAGAGGTACCCCAAAAGTGGGACCATGAAGCGGATGTCGTAATAGTTGGAGGAGGAGCGGCTGGACTTCCAGCAGCAATAACGGTTGCTGAGGTAGGGTTTAAAGCAACAGTTCTCGAATCGAGAACGGCTTGCGGCGGTAGCCTTACTATAGGTGCAGGAGATTTTGCCATTGCCGGTAGTGATGAACAGAAGGAAATGGGAATAGAAGATTCACCCGATATCTTCTATGCAGATATGATAGATTCCTGTGGCGCCATGCCTGAGCTAGCAAGGGCATATACAGATAACCAGATTTACGCCTACAGGATGCTTAAAGAAGCAGGTATAAAATTTCCTGGTGTCATCCCATTCATTGGCCATAGTAATCCTAGATGTCTGGGTTGGCTCTTCGGGATGGGACCTGAGATGGTCAAAGCCTTACTAAACAAAGCCAGAGACAGAGGTGCCGAGATACTGTTAAGGCATAGAGCCACCAGGCTCATTACAGAACCCCACACAGGAAGGGTTATTGGTCTTAAGGTTACCGTAAAAAAGGAGACAAAGAACTTCAAGGCTAACAAGGCCGTAATCCTGGCAACCGGCGGATTCGGGCGAAATCGCGAAATGGTAGCCGAATACGCCCCTGATATGCTTGCTGCCATTCCACTGATGCCTGCAGGGCAGCTAGGAGATGGCTTAAAGATGGGGCTGGATGTAGGCGCAGCTACAAAGGATATTGGCATTGCCATGGCTCCCTCCTGGCCTCTCTGCATTGAGACCCATGCCGTGTCATTACCAGCACTGGATTGCGGGGGTATTATGGTAAACGTAGAGGGTAAACGATTCTACGCTGAGTCCTCTACTGAAAACTTCTGTGGTCCCATGACAGGTGCCGGGATGAGACAACCCGGAGGTGTCTATTGGGCAGTTTATAACGATAAAATCAAGAACGGATTCGATAATAAGACCATGCTGTCATGGCTAGAGAAATGCAAGCAGTTTAAAGCTGACTCCATCGAAGAATTAGCCCAGAATACTGGCATAGCTGTCAGAGGACTAAAGGAAACTATTGATAAATATAACAGCGACCTTGATAACGTGGGCTATGATACTGTATTCGGAAGGAAATTCCAGTTCGCACCGGAAAAACCCCTGGTGAAGATCGATACACCACGATTCTATGCCATTAAATGCGTAACCTCGGTAACCTCGCTAAAAGGAGGCCTAAAGATAAACAGCCGCAGCCAGGTACTGAACCAGTATGATGAGGTGATACCTGGACTATACGCTGCTGGCGAGGTCACCGGTGGACTCTATACGAAGGCATATGCCTCAGGCGTGATGAGTTCTTCATCAATGACCTTCGGCATTATAGCTGGCAGTAATGCAGCTAAAGAAATCCCATGGCAATAGATGCGATTATCCGACCAAATTGCTAACTTCTCATTTGTGAAGGTCTACCCCCTCCGTGTCAAATCATTTAAGTAGGTAACCCAACTGATGATCGTTGAATCATATAAAATGTCACCGAACGAGGTGATAATCTTTTGTGTGGGTTAATTTGCCTAGCTTTGTCCTTCCCTTCGTAAGTATC
>Ga0209986_10004060_pt1 | contig 12570 bp, 10 predicted proteins | sample BlataG_FD_183168 | JGI IMG/M metagenome (GOLD analysis project Ga0209986, IMG submission 183168) | Deep subsurface microbial communities from Black Sea to uncover new lineages of life (NeLLi) - Black_00105 metaG (SPAdes) (version 2) | ecosystem: Environmental > Aquatic > Marine > Oceanic >...
AGGTGTATAATACTATCCGACCCCATCAAGCCCTGGGATACCTCACACCACGGCAATTCCTGGAACAATATCAGCAAAAAAGAAGGGAGGTAATGTGTCACTAATCATGTGAACGAGTACACCGTATTGACAACTATGGCGAGATATGCTAGACTTTCGCTGCGACGGTAGGAGATACCCTAATATAGGGAGCCGAAGGGGAAAGAGACAGAGTCTTAATGCGGGTCTCGAAACTCTCAGGCAAAAGGACTACCGTGAGCAAAACCTCTGGAGAGGCCTCTTTACGAGGACACCGAAGGGGCAGTCCGCAAATGGGTAGTGGGCGATCTCTCAGGTAAAAGGACAGGGGGGTAATCTGCACAGTGCGGATTGCCCTTTTTTGTATTGAGAGGACAAAATGTTTAAGAATTTTTTGTGCAGGGAGGCTAGCTAATGGTAGTTTTGAAAAAGACTCCTCTTAATAAAGTACATCATGACTTGAAGTCAAAGCTGATGGACTTTGCTGGTTGGGAATTACCTGCTTGGTACACTTCTATCTTGGAGGAACACAAAGCTACTCGCTCTGGAGCGGGTATATTCGATGAGTCTGATATGGGCAGAGTTTGGGTGATTGGAAGGAAGGCAGGAGCCTTCCTTGATGGGATACTAACCAAGCCAGTACAGCAATTGGAGGTAGGTTCTTCACAGCTCTCCCTATTATGCTTGGAGAATGGAGGTATTTTAGATGACTTATGGGCATATCGTGTAGGAGCTGACCAGTATTTACTGGTTTGGAATGCCAGTAACATTGAACAAAAACTTGACTGGTTACATCGTTGGGCAGGCTCAGACCCTGACATTATTATCGTTAATACCTCCCTTGATACAGTTATGGTAGCTGTCCAAGGCCCGTCTGTTCACCAACTGAAGAGCCTAGAAAGCGTTTCTCATCTACCTCACTTCGGTTTTACCCAAACAAAAATAGGAGATATAAGCGTATTTGTCTCTAGAACAGGATACACAGGAGAGGATGGATTTGAGGTCATTGCTGATGCCGTAAAAGCGCTACCGTTATGGGAATCATTCATGGCAGAGGGTGTTAAGCCCTGTGGATTAGGAGCCCGTGACAGCTTGCGAATGGAAGCTGGTATGATGCTATGTGGGCAAGACATGGATACCAGCACCAATCCTTTTGAGGCAGGGCTGGGGTGGCTGGTAGACCTGGGAAAGGGCGACTTTGTCGGTAAGAGTGCTCTGCTTGAGATCAAGAGCCAGGGTGTTAAGCGTAAGCTTGTTGGTTTTCAAATAGATGGGCGGGAGATAGCTCGCTCAGGCTACAAGGTTGTCAAAGATGGCAAAGAGGTGGGGAAGGTTACCAGTGCTGGACCTTCACCGACTCTGGGTATCAATATTGGCTTTGCTTACGTCCCCATTGAGTTAGCCACACTCGGCACTGAGATTGAGATAGTAATTCGCCATAAACCAGTTACGGCTCATATAGTTAATAAAAAATTCTACAAGAGAGGAGCGTAAAATGAATCCCAAAGAGTATAAGTACACACAGGAACATGAATGGATTTGTCCTGAATCTGGAAACAAGGGTAAGATGGGGTTTACAGATTATGCCCAGACCCAGCTGGGGGATATAGTTTTTCTGGACTTACCTGCCCCTGGCACTAAAGTAGAACAGTTCAAAAAGTTGGGTGAAGTAGAATCAGTGAAGGCAGTGTCAGACATCTTCGCACCAGCTAGTGGGCAAGTATTGGAAGTTAACCAAACTGTCATCGATGAGCCCAAGCTGGTGAATGAAGACCCCTATGGGGCTGGTTGGCTAGTGAAGATAGAAATGAGCGATTCTTCGGAGCTTGGTAACCTGATGAATAGTGATGAGTATGACAAATTTGTAGCTGGGTTATCCGAAGAAGGCTCAGAATAAGTGGAGGTAATGAGTAAAATGCCATCACCTTATTTACCGAATACTGATGCTGACCGTAGCGCTATGTTGCGGGAAATCGGGGTCAGCTCCATTGATGAGTTATTTCAGGATATACCGGAAAGATTTCGTCATACCCACTTTAATTTGCCTCAGCCATTATCCGAGCTTGAAATCAAAAAGGAGCTTAGCAAGCTAGCCAGCCGTAATGCAAGTTTGGATAATTATACCTGTTTTCTAGGAGCTGGTAGCTACAGGCACTTTATTCCCAGTACGGTTGACCATATTACTGGTCGCAGCGAGCTCTATACTGCTTACACTCCATATCAAGCCGAGGTCAGTCAGGGTACACTACAAACCGTCTACGAATACCAGTCCCTAGTCTGCCAACTCACCGGGATGGAAGTGAGCAATGCCGGAATGTATGATGGTAGCACTGCTGCCGCTGAAGCAGCTATACTAGCGTGCATGATAACCAAAAGGGGCAAGGTTGCTGTGTTAAACACGGTAACCCCGACATACTGTGAGGTGATAGATACCTATGTTGGCGGCAGGAATCTCTCTGTGGAAACGGTAGAGTTAAACTCAAATCACTTGTCTTCAGACTGTGCCTGTTTAATAGTGCAACAGCCCAATTTCTTTGGCTATTTCGAAGAGGTGAAGGCATATGTCCAGAAAGCCCATGATATTGGAGCCTTACTCATTGCCATAGTTGACCCTATTTCTCTAGGGCTGTTTAAACCGCCGGGGGATTATGGGGCTGACATTGCTGTTGCTGAGGGACAACCATTAGGTATTCCAACAAGCTTTGGCGGCCCATACCTAGGCATTTTTACCTGCCGCAAGGAATACTTGCGCCAGATGCCAGGCAGGATTATAGGTAAGACTGTGGATGTTGATGGTAAGCCAGGGTATGTGATGACCTTAGTGACCCGCGAGCAATATATCCGAAGAGAGCGGGCTTTGTCTAATATCTGCACCAGTGAAGCCTTGATGGCGCTAGCGGCAGCGGTTTACCTGGCAACCTTGGGCAAAAGAGGGCTCAAACAGGTAGCTGAGCTATGCTATCACAAGGCTCACTATGCTGCCGATGCCATAGGTAAGCTTAAAGGATACTCTCTCGCTTTCCAGCAGCCTTTCTTCAAAGAATTCGTTATTCGTTGCCCAATGGCACCCTCACAGATTAACGAAGCGCTTCTTAAGAACAGTATAATCGGTGGTTTAGATATAAGCCATATGATAGACAATGCTATGCTGCTCTGCGTCACCGAGGTAAACACCAAGCAGGATATAGACAGGTTAGTAGAAATCCTAGGAACATTATAAGGAGTTGAGAAATGAGTCATCATTATTTACTCCCTGACATTAGCCAACCGGGCAAGATTGGTTGCAGTCTCCCACAGTTAGATGTATCTCCAGCGGAGCTACCTCCCCAGGAGCTGCTCCGCCAAGAGCTTGAGCTACCTGAGGTAAGTGAGGTGGAACTTGTGAGATATTTCACTGCACTAAGTAAACTTAATTACGGAGTGGACACGGGATTTTATCCTCTAGGAAGCTGCACCATGAAGTATAATCCGAAATGGCATGAAGATATGGCCAAACTTCCGGGTTTTGCTTCAATTCACCCTTACCAGCCAGAGGAGTCTGTTCAGGGGTCTTTGCAGCTTATGTTCGAGCTACAGGAATATTTAGCTGAACTTACTGGCATGAATACTACCAGTCTGGCTCCTATAGCAGGAGCACATGGTGAGTTTGCCGGTCTGCTAATAGTAAAAGCATATCATCGAGACCGAGGGGATAAAGCTCGGAAGAAAATACTATTAACCGATTCTTCTCATGGAACCAACCCAGCCAGTGTTGTTATGTGCGGGTTTGATATTGGCGTGGTGGCTTCCGATAGCGAAGGTAACGTAGATATGAAGAGCCTGGACTCTATGATGAACGAGGAGGTAGCTGCCTTAACATTAACCATGCCGACCACTCTAGGTCTATTTGACCCGCAAATAGCCGACATTAGCCAATTGGTTCATGAGAGGGGTGGCCTGCTGGGTGCGGACGGAGCGAACTTGAATGCCTTCTTGGGGCACGTGAAGTTTGGTGAGCTTGGTTATGATTATGTCCAGCTTAATCTCCATAAAACTTTTAGCACTCCCCATGGGGGAGGTGGACCAGGCTCGGGTCCTGTTTGCGTTACAGAGAATTTGGTTGATTTTCTGCCATCACCTTTAGCGGCCAAGGATAATGGAAAGTATACCTTTACCTCACCAGCCAAGTCTATTGGGAGGATAGGAAATTTTTACGGAAACTTCAGTGTGATGGTTAAGGCTTATGCCTATATACGTTCTCTTGGTGCGGAAGGACTAAAGGCGGTCAGTGAGGACGCCGTCCTAAATGCCAATTACCTTAAGGAGAAACTAAAAGCATATTATTACTTGCCCTATGACCGTACCTGTATGCACGAGGTGGTGTTTTCGGGGAAATGGCAAAAGGCAAAGGGTGTTCATACATTGGATATCGCCAAACGTCTGCTTGATTATGGTCTTCACCCTCCCACTGTTTATTTCCCCTTAATAGTTGACGAAGCCCTTATGACCGAGCCTACTGAAACAGAGGGCAAACAGACGCTGGATGCCTATATTGACGCTATGAAAGAAATAGCCAGGGAAGCAGATGAAAATCCCGAAATCTTACACACAGCTCCACATAATACACCGGTGAGACGTCTGGACGAGGTTAGAGCCGCCAGAAATCCAGACCTGCGCTGGGAGATGAATAGCCAAAGAAGGAAAGAGTAATTTCACCCTAGGCTGAGACAGGTCTCGTTTAAGTAGAGAGGTGGCACTTGGTGTCACTATAACGATATCAGGGTGTAGCTGCGGACTTCAATTGGGGAGGGAAGATGAGTTTTCTAAGTCAAACTGACCCCGAAATTAGTCATGCCATTGGCGTGGAGGCAAAGCGACAAAGGGAAACGATAAACCTCATTGCCTCCGAGAACTATGCAAGTCAGGCTGTGCTTGAGGCTCAGGGTTCACTGCTAACGGACAAATATGCTGAGGGCTATTCCCAACGGCGCTATTATGGCGGCTGTGAAAATATGGATGTGGTGGAGAATTTGGCTATTCAGCGAGCCAAGAAACTGTTTCATGCTGAGCATGCAAATGTCCAGCCGCACAGCGGGGCTCAGGCGAATATGGCAGCATATTATGCCTTGCTTGACTGTGGAGATACGGTTATGGGTATGAGTTTAGCTCACGGTGGTCATCTCACTCATGGTAGTAAGGTGAACTTCTCTGGTAAGTTGTATAATTTCATATCCTACGGGGCTAATCGGCAAACAGAAAGAATTGACTACCAAGAGCTAGAAAGGCTCACCCTAAAGCACAAACCCAAGTTGATTGTGGCTGGTGCTACTGCTTATCCCCGGATTATTGATTTTGAGCGTTTTCGGCATATTGCTGACCTGGTGGGAGCAAGACTTATGGTTGACATGGCTCATATAGCTGGTATGATAGCTGTGGGTCTGCATCCTACCCCGGTGCCCTACGCTGATGTGGTAACCTCAACCACACATAAAACGCTACGCGGTCCGCGAGGTGGTTTCATTTTGTGCCGGGGTGAGCTAGCCTCAGCAATAGATGCAGCTGTTTTTCCCGAGATGCAAGGTGGTCCCCTGATGCACGCTATTGCTGCTAAAGCGGTGGGTTTTTACGAGGCTATGCAACCTAGCTTCTTAGATTACCAACGTGCTATATTGGATAACGCACTCGTTCTAGCCAGTGAACTGCGAAGATTAGGGCTACGTATTGTATCAGGGGGAACAGACAACCACATGGTCTTAGTTGACCTTACTGAGACAGGAGTTAGTGGTAAAGAGGCTGAGGAAGCTTTGGGAGGGGTAGGTATTGTAGTCAATCGGAATGCTATCCCATTTGACCCTAGCCCGCCTCGAATAACCAGCGGAATCAGGCTAGGCACACCAGCAGTAACCACGCGTGGCTTTGGCAGGGAGGAAATGAAACAAATTGCCTCACTAATTGTAAGGGTAGTTACTGATATTGGTAACCCAGATGTTCAAAGTCAGGCAAGGCAAGAGGTCACCCAGATGTGCCACCGCTTCCCAACACTAGGGATTGATAGCTGATATGGCAAGAAGGCGATAGCTGAGGAGTTAATGGTTTGAATGAAAAAGATGTAGTGGTAATTGGTGGCGGCCCCGGTGGTTATGTAGCCGCCATCCACGCTGCTCATCTAGGAGCTAAGGTGGCTCTGGTTGAGAAGGACAAGCTAGGTGGTACATGCCTTAACCGAGGGTGTATTCCCACCAAGGCTCTTGTCAGAAGTGCAGAGGTACTTCGTGAAGCGAAAAGGGCAAGCGATTTCGGATTAGAGATTCCTGTTGTCAATGTAAATTTCCCAGAGATTATGGCTCGTAAAAGTAACGTTGTTGATAAATTAGTGTCCGGTGTCGAGCAGTTAATGAAATCAAATAAGATAAGTGTCTATCGGGGCACCGGCCGTATCCTCTCTCCACAACTGGTTAGAGTGAATGATGAGGAGATAGCAGCCAAAAAGATTATTATCGCTACCGGCTCTGAAACGACGCTGCTCCCTATCCCCGGGTTAGACCTGCCGGGAGTGCTCACCACTGATGATATCCTTGAACTAAAGGAACTCCCGGAGAGTCTGGTGGTCATTGGGGGAAGTCACGTAGGTGTTGAGTTCGCTAGCATCTTTAACGAGTTGGGGACAAAGGTAACTATTGTCAAGAGACGTCCCCTTCGGCTGGAGCCGGTTGACGAAGAGATTGGCCGACGTTTTGCCCAGACTCTATCCAGGCGAGGCATCGAGGTCAAAATTGGAGCTGCGGTTAAGGCTATTAAGCAAAATGGAGCCCTTCTCAAAGTGGTTTGGGATACCCCGGAAGGCGAACAAGGAGTTGAAGGGCAGATGGTTCTGATGGCCACCGGGCGCCAGCCTTTCACTGAGGGACTGGAATTATCAGAACTCGGTATAAGGATGGATGGCCGAGCCATTGTGGTGAATGAATACCTTGAGACAAACGTTGATGGTGTTTATGCTATCGGCGATGTTCTTGGTAAAAGCATGCTGGCTCATGTCGCCTCATATGAAGGGGAGGTAGCTGCTGAAAACGCTCTTGGACACCCCCGTAAGGTAGACTACCGGGCTGTTCCTAGCGTTGTCTATACCTACCCTGAGGTAGCCGGTGTTGGTATCACCGAGGTGGAAGCAAATGATAGTGGTATTCCTTATAAAGTGAGCAAATTTCCATTCCTTGCCTGTGGCCGGGCGGTTGCTATGGATGAGACAACGGGTATAGTTAAAATGATTTGTAATGCTGAGGATGGTAGGGTTCTAGGAGTGCATATTATGGGGCCACACGCTGATGAGCTTATTGCTGAAGGGGTTTTGGCCATACAGCTAGGGGCAACCGCCAGGGACATCGCCCATACTATCCACGCCCATCCCACTTTACCTGAGGCAGTACACGAGACAGCCATGGGGCAACTAGAAGGTTCAATCCATTTCCAGAGAGTTTAGGCTTTACTGATGTCTCTGAATAAGGTATATGTTGCCGACTACTTAGGAGTAATCCCATATGAGCCCGCCCTAAAGCAACAACAAATATTGGTGCAAGCAAGAGCTGAGGACAAAATTCCTGATGTACTACTGCTCCTACAGCATCCCCCAGTTTTCACCACCGGACGATTTAGGGGGGAAGAAGACATAGCTGTTTCTGCAGATGTGCTTACCCAAGAAGGGATAGCTGTCATTCATAGCAGTCGGGGGGGTAGCATCACTTATCATGGTCCGGGACAGCTTATCGGTTATCCCATTCTTAACCTCAAAGAAAATGGCCTCGGTGTGCGTGAATATATTGAGAAATTAGAAACAGTTATCATCAAGACACTGCTTGAGCTTGGCATCCGAAGTCACCGGGTGGCAGACTACCCAGGTGTCTGGGTAGATGGAGAGAAAATTTGCTCTTTAGGGATACATGTTAGTCGCTACATTACTATGCACGGCTTTGCCCTAAATGTGAATACTGAGCTACGGCATTTTGAATACATAAAACCCTGTGGCATCAAGGGCGTAGTAATGACCTCAATCTCAAAACTATTGGGGTATCCGGTTGAAGTTGAAACCGTCATTGGAAGCGTGCTTCACTCCTTTTCGGAGACATTTGGCTTGAAATGCGAAAGAGGGTTTAAATGCCTGAATATGTTAGACGTCCTGAGTGGCTAAGGCTTAGCCCACTTGACTCTGCCATAGTGGGAAAGATGGGCAGGCTCATGCGGGACCTCAAGTTACACACTGTTTGTGAAAGTGCGATGTGTCCCAACCGTACTAAATGCTTTGCCGAAGGTACAGCGACTTTCATGATACTGGGGGATATTTGTACCCGGAATTGTACTTTCTGTGCAGTAAATAAAGGGAAACCCTTTCCTCCAGACCCTCAAGAGCCAGAGCATGTCGTAGCTGCAGTCGACAAGTTGAGGCTTCACTATGTCGTTATTACATCAGTGACCAGAGATGACCTTCCTGATGGTGGGGCTTCCCACTTTTCTCAAACCATTGGGGCAATCCATAAATATGACACCGACATAAGGATTGAAGCTCTGGTACCTGATTTCAAGGGTTCTCTTTCTGCCCTACAAGCCGTGATAGAGGCTCATCCCGCGGTTCTTAATCACAATGTAGAGACAGTGCCCCGGCTTTATCCTGAGGTTCGTCCTAAGGCAGAGTATCAGCGTTCGCTTGCGCTTTTAGAGCAAACTAAATTGCTTGACAGTGCACTATTAACCAAATCAGGGCTTATGCTGGGGCTGGGTGAAGACCGGCAGGAGGTTATTGAAGTAATGACTGACCTTAGGGCGATTGGCTGTGACGTGCTGACAATAGGTCAGTATTTACAGCCTTCGCTAAAGCACCACAAGCTGGTCAGGTATGTTCCTCCTGAAGAGTTTGCTGAATACCAGAACTTAGGCGAAGAAATGGGATTTAACTCAGTTGTTGCCGGTCCACTGGTGCGTAGCTCTTTTCATGCTGCCGATGCCTATTTTCTGGCTACAACTAAGACTGGACACTATGCCTGAAGAACTGGATTAGGAACATCGCGGTTACTATTGACCCCACATAATTAATATCCATCCTGCCCTGGATTTACCTGCTTAATCAATTTAGTCCTATGGTTATCGTAGATGATTATTTCCCTCGCATTGTGTTTTACTCTATATTTGTGGAAAGTTAACATTCCAATTAAAATAGAAGGCAACAAGGTTAACCGGACGGTGAATGATTATCCGAAATAAGTTCTTCTATGGTTACTGGATTGTTCTGGCGGGGATGGTCACCCTGACGCTCAGTTCCGGATTTGCTTTCTTTGGTTTTAGCGTTTTCAACAAGCCCATCGCCGATGACTTCGGCTGGAGTCGTGGTGAGGTAACCGTCGCCTTTTCTATTTTTATAATCACTGCGGCTATCCTCTCACCCATTGTTGGATGGCTTACTGATAAACGTGGACCGCGCCAGGTCTTGTTTCTCGGGACAATTGCACTATCACTGGCCTTGTTTCTACTCAGCATGACATCTGCTCTCTGGAACTACTATCTATTTCATCTATGCCTTGGTATAGGGCATGTGCTCCTTCAAACCATTCCCCTAAGCATTATTATTTCTAATTGGTTTCACCGGTTGCGTGGCACCATGCAGGGACTAGCTTTCACTGGCATCGGATTGGGAGGGATAGTACTGGCAGCCCCCATCGGAAATTATCTCATTCCAAATATTGGGTGGCGCAATACCTATTTGGTGATAGCACTCTTCCTATTATTTATCATGCTACCCTTGTTACTTTTCATTGTTAAGAACCACCCACGACAGAAAGGTCTGCGTCCTTACGGGCAGGAAGCGACTGAGGTAGCGGATGACCACGGTTCTAAAACAAGAGAGACAACCGGCCTTAACCGTAAGGAGGCAATGGGAACACTTGCCTTCTGGATAATCGCGCTCACCTCCATGGTTTATGGCGCGAGCCTTACCGCTGCTCTACAGAATCAGGTCAGTATATTGACTGAGCAGGGCTTTACGGCCACCAATGCTGTAGCTGCTATTGGCATAGTTGGAATCGGTAGTGCGGTGGGCAAATTAATCTTTGGCTACCTCTGTGACCGCATTAATCCCAAATACGCCGCTGCTATCTCATACGCCTTAACTGCTTCTTCGCTCATCATTATGATACAGGCACGCTCTATGGCTCACCTGTGGCTCTTTGCGGTAATCCACGGATTGGGACATGGTGGTTGGGCCCCCAACCTGGCAATGCTGACAGCAAGCTACTTTGGTCTAAAGCAGTATGGTACTGTGCTAGGGGCTATACACCTACTCTATATGACGGGATTAGCAATCGGACCAATGGTAGCTGGTTTTGCCTATGACCAGACTGGAAGTTATCATCTGGTACTGACAGTATTTGCCATACTGTGCTTTGTTTCTATACCTCTCATTGCGGTTATCAGAAAACCAAAGATCGTCTCTGACTGAAAACCGTGTTTTAATAGAATCACGGGTAACCGATGAAAGAGTACGTTTTTAATTAGCCGAAGAATATACAGGATTGCCCGGTTTTTTGTCAAGTAGTTAAAATCACCATATTTGCTGGCGGTCAAAAGACGGTCTATCAGGAATGTTCAGACCGAGTTATGCAGTGTCATAGCCTCACCTGATGCTTTAAACCTTGAGGACTCCCGTTGGATTCGAAGTAACTCATTTAACTTTACTGGATTGCTGGTTTTCATCACGGCTTCTTCTTGAGTGACTATACCACTTCTCACCAATTCAGCCAGTGCCTGGTCTAGGGTCTGCATACCCTCTCGGCTACCAAGTTCCATGTTGGTGGGTATTTCATAAATCTTCTCTTCGCGAATTAGTCTTTTGATCACGTAAGTGGCAATCATAATTTCAAAGGCAGCTACTCGCCCTCCCCCAATACGGGGTAAGAGGGTCTGTGATAGCACCGCCTCTATTACTTGTGATAGCTGTAGCCTCATCTGGCGTTGCTGGCTAGGTGGGAATATATCAATTATACGGTCAATAGACTGCGCAGCATCGACTGTATGCAATGTACCAAGCACAAGGTGTCCCGTCTCGGCCGCAGTGATAGCTGTGCTTATCGTGTCTAAATCACGCATCTCTCCGATGACAATTACATCTGGGTCGTGGCGGAGGGCGTGTATTAAAGCTGTGGAGAAGGATTTGGTGTCGTCACCCAGGTCTCGCTGCTGGATGATGCACCTTTCGTCACGGAATAAATATTCAATCGGGTCCTCAATGGTAATAATATTTCGTCTCTCGTTCTGGTTGAGGTGATTGAGCATCGCTGCCAGGGTAGTTGATTTACCACTGCCGGCAGGACCGGTTACCAAGATAAGCCCTCTTGGCTTGAGAACAAGTTCTTTGCAAATTTGAGGCAGTCCTAATTCATCAATGGATGGCGCTTTGAACGGTACGAGCCGGAAGGCAAGGCTCATCGTGCCTCTTTGTTGCAACGCGTTAACCCGGAATCGGGCTAGCCCGGGAACAGAATAGGCAAAATCTAGCTCCCATTCTCTGCTGAAAACAGTCCTTTGCTCTTGGGTAGTAATTTGTTCAAATATAACTTCGATATCTTTGGCTGTAAGCGATGGCCAATCTTCTTGGGGTATAAGCGCACCATCAATACGGAAAACCGGTGGGCTTGGCACCTTGAGATGTAAATCGGTAGCACCTTTATCTACCACTAGTTTAAGAAGTTCGTCTACTTCACCGTTGACAAACATTTTCCCCCTTTTATCGCTTTTTCTAATCTGTGCTTGCTACTTTTGCATTTTCCCACGATTATATCATACGCTAGTTTATGTATGCCAGACCGTACGAGTGACAATCTATAGCCTTACGATTCCCCTTACGACTCAACATCAATCTGGGTTGCCTTTAGGTTATTAAGATAGTAACTGGCTGCAACACTGTTTCCCTCGCCCAACTCGTCAAGGTCATCAAGGGTAACTTCAACATCATCTATGGTAATTTCGGTCTGTGGGTTAACATTGAGGACTATAGCATCATCTTCAGTTCCACCCTCAGGAATGATGGATACGGTAGATTCTTCGGTATCAACAGCGTTGATGGTGCCTTCAACCGAGGTAAGCTCGTGAGGTTTGCTTGCCTGCTGGATGCTTAATTTGATCACAGGTTTGAAGATAACATCGCCTTTCCCGGTGACAGTTACAGATTTATCGGCGATAAAATCGAGGAGAATAATGGTAGTTTCCCCATCAACCACGTTAAAGGGGCGGACAAACTTGAGTTTCCCACTGGGTAGTTTCGCCTCAATAGGCTCAGTTTCACCCTCGAAAATGACTTCTATTTTCTCGACAGTCATCCTGATTTGAGTGTATTTACCAGCCGGTACGTTGGCTTCACCCAGGAGCTCGTCTAAGTCTTCTTTTTGGAGTGAGAGCAGCTCAAAGGGATTATCCCCGGTGATGGGTATAGTTATCCACTCACCTTCACCTTGGTGCACCTGATTCTGAACCTGATTCTGGTCACCCTCACCTAGTTGCTCTTGTTCGGCAACGGCCTTATGAACCGCTATTCCT
>Ga0209986_10004062_pt1 | contig 12566 bp, 13 predicted proteins | sample BlataG_FD_183168 | JGI IMG/M metagenome (GOLD analysis project Ga0209986, IMG submission 183168) | Deep subsurface microbial communities from Black Sea to uncover new lineages of life (NeLLi) - Black_00105 metaG (SPAdes) (version 2) | ecosystem: Environmental > Aquatic > Marine > Oceanic >...
ATGGAGGGGAGGAACACCTTCGTGAGGGCGAAGGGGGCCCTGAGGTTCACGGCCATCACCCTGTCCCAGTGCAGCATGGTGGTCTCCTCGAAGGTGAGCCACGGGCTCGTGGCGGCGTTGTTCACCAGGACATCCAGCCCACCGTACTCGTCGAGGGTACTTTCGACGACTCTGCTTATTCCCTCGTCGGTGGATATGTCCGCTGGCACGGTGAGCACGTCGCCGCCCTCACCGCCGCCTCAGCCGACGCCAACTCGTCGACGCTGCGGGCTACGATGACCACGTTGGCGTCCTCACGTGCATATGCTATCGCCATGGCTCTTCCGAAGCCCCGCCCCGAGCCGGTCACCAGGACCACCTTGTCCTTGAGTCTGCCCATGGGGGACTCTTGTCGCGCTGGGCATAAAAGCCATATTCGCATGAGCCGCAGTGAACACAGGTCTACGAGATGAATGACGTTCTTAAGGTTCAGGACCTTGAGGCGGGGCCCGGCGAGAAGGTGCGGGGATACCTCAATATAGCCGAGAAGCCAGCCGGAAGACACAAGATCCCCGTGATGCTCGTCAATGGGGTGGGCAGCGGCCCCACGGCGGTCATCAACGGCGGCGAGCACGGCAGCGAGTACAACGGCCCCGCCGGGGTGCTGGAGCTAATGAAGACCTTGGAGCCGGGTGAAGTCGACGGCAAGGTCATACTGGTGCCCATTGTGAACACCCTGGCCTTCGAGGCCCGGTGGATGCACGGCAACCCCGTCGACTACAGGGACCTAACGGGCTGCTACGTGGAGGAGATCCCCCGCGGCGGCTCGGGGCCGCCAAAGATCACGTACTACGTCACCACAACGTTCTACCGCGAGGCGCTGAGCCAGGCGGATTACAGGCTGAACCTCCACGGCGGCGACATCGAGGAGGACCTCCTCACGGGCACCATGTACAGGATGACCGGCGACGAGGAGAAGGACAGGCTCAACCTGGAGCTGTGCAGGGCCTTCGGGTGGGAGTGGATAAGGGAGAGCCTGCCGAGGCCCAGCGGCAGCCCCATGAAGTTCCCCGTGACGGTGGGCACCGAGGCAGGCGGAATGGGCCGCTGCCAGAGCGACATCGTGTCGGAGGTGGTCCGAGGCTGCAGGAACGTCCTCATGAAGCTGGGCATGTTGGAGGGGGAGCCCGTGGTGCCGCCCAAGGCGAAGGTGTTCAACCCGTACCACCTGTACGCGGAGCACGGCGGCTTCTTCATAAGCGACGTCCGGGCGGGGGACATGGTCGAGGCGGGCCAGACGCTGGGCGTCATAAAGGACCTCTTTGGGGAGACCTTGGAGGAGATCGTCGTCCCCACCGACGGCGTCATTCACATGGTGACCAGCCCAGCCATATGGCAGGGCGACGTGGTCTACGAGATAGGCAAGGACATCAGGGAGATTTAGTCCCACACCCACTTTGTTCAATACTTTGAAACGGGTGTTACCATACTTTAAGTTTAAACCCCGTGTTTTATAGTATGTGTAGGGTGTGGTGCGTTCGTTATTTTCTTTTCTCTATTGATGAGGGCGAGTTTATGAGCGAACGAACAAATTATTAACACAGAATAGCATGCATGGATCATAATCCGTTTGCTTTTTTAAATTCACAGGCATAACAATCACAATCTACATCTATGATGTGATTTAATCCAGGAATAGGGTATCCTCTCCCACCTTTATAGAAAAGATGATGAATTTTATCAAGATATTCACTATCATCTTTTTCGAAATATCTCCACACAGCATTTGCTACAAAGTCAGCATATTGCAACATGCGTGTATCTGAGCAAGCTGTAAAGTAAGGAATATCTATGATATTACCTAGATATTTTTCAACTTCTTTTTCACTTCTAAACTCGTTAAAAAGTTCGAGATAATGCTTTTCACGGCCTCTATCCATAATTATTAATCCTTTAGAAAAACTGGTTCCTTTTTTTTGAGATACTTTCATAGCATTATACAAATTTAAATTAAAGTTTTGACAAACGTCCTCAAAACATGTTCTAGTAACTTGACTATGATTTATAACTGCTGAAATATCTATTGAAGTAGCAAATAAAATTACATTAGGAAAATGCTCTTTTTCAAGTATAGAGTAAACATCATGCATCATATCATTTCGTTCTGATTGACTAAATTCATTAAAGTATGGCCCTTTTCCACTCCTTATTTTTGTAGCATGATATTCTAAGGGTATTATTCTATCTGGAAAATGCTTTTCCTGTAGTTCATTTAATTCTTTAGATAATCTATAAACATGAGGTTCATGTACGGACAACCCACCTAAAACGAAATTTTTTTGAACACCCCAACTATTTGGGGACCCTGATTCATCTAAATATATAATATCCATTAAACATAAAAGTGCTCTTTTGATATTTAAATTTTAAAAGGACGACTAGATAGGAATTACCTTCCTAACGAGCCACATGCGCAGCCCTTCCAGTCGCGATGATAAATCTGTATATACTCATTAAAATAGTTTATCCTTCGTTAATCCAGAATATACAAGTAACATGCACGCGCGAACGCATGCATTAATTTCTAAATTGAATTAGTTACATAATAATAGTGAAAAATCCATTAATAAATGTACAATATTAAATACTAATTTTAGAATGATTTTATATGTGTTTTACTTTAATTAAACTGAAATATAAAGTTAAAAAGACTAAATAGCTGCATCCGCTCAGAATGGATCTAGTGTGGATTTTTAGATTCTTTGCCGTAATGTATGCAGCTTGGCGATATGGAAGAAAGATTTAAAAGTATTTTAAGTCGGGTAACGAGTGTTCTAATGTATGGGATTATCTAGACGCTCCTGTAGGTTTAACCAGTGAACAGGATGTCTAGACTAGTTAACCATAGGACATTGTATGGGCTTGTAGTGGTTCTTCTTGCCGCCGTGGTGGTGGGCTCTCAGTTACCCGCCGTATCCGACTGGCTCTCAGGGACCACGGCGAAGGAAGACATACCCGTGCTGGACGACAGCGGCGCCACGGCGTCTTCGGTCGAGGCGACCGTGGACGCGTATAACGGCTTCGCCTTCGACCTCTACGGCAGGTACAGCGCTGGCGACGGAAACATACTGTTCTCGCCGTACAGCATCTCGACGGCTCTCTCCATGACCTACGAGGGCGCCAGGGGCGAGACCGCGGAGGAGATGGAGGCGGTGTTCGGTTTCCTAGAGGACTCCTCGGAGCGGCTTCCCTCCGTCGCCAGGATATACAACACGTTGAACGAGGAGGGCCGCGAATACGCGCTCCACACTGTGAACGCGCTGTGGATCCAGCGGGGCTACCCGGTGCAGGAGGACTACGTCGACGCCATCGTCGGCTACTACGGCGGGGATGTGAACGCCCTGGACTTCGTCGCCGAGCCCGACGAGAGCCGGGTCACCATCAACGAGTGGGTGGAGGAGAGGACCAACGACAGGATCAAGGACCTGTTCCCCCCCGACTCCATAGACGCCGCCGTGAGGCTGGTGCTGACGAACGCCATCTACTTCAAGGGAGACTGGCTCTACGAGTTCGACGAGGAGGCGACCAGTGAAGAGGAGTTCCACGTCACCCCGACCACGTCAGTCGAGGTGGACATGATGAGCCTACGCGACGAGACCTTCAACTACGCGGAGACCGACGAGCTCCAGATACTGGAGCTCCCCTACACCGGCGAGGACGTCTCGATGCTCATACTGCTGCCCAAGGAGGGCCGCATGGGTGACGTGGAGGCCCAGCTGTCGGCGGAGAGACTCTGTGAATGGGTGGACGTGATGGAGGGAGCCGCGGTGAACGTCTACCTGCCGAGCTTCACTTTCGAGACCAAGTACTTCATGATGGAGGATCTGGCGGAGATGGGTATGCCTACGGCGTTCACCGACGCCGCGGACTTCAGCGGCATGAACGCTGAGGACCGGCTGTTCATAGACAAGGTCATACACCAGGCGTATATAGAGGTCAACGAGAAGGGCACCGAGGCGGCGGCCGCGACAGGGGTCTCGGTCGCTCTAACAGCCGCGATGCCCGAGGAGACGTTCAGGGCGGACCATCCCTTCATGTTCCTCATACGGGACATGGACACAGGCATAATAATGTTCATGGGAAGGGTCACAGACCCTAGCTGACCCCTCTTTTCATCTAAGGTGACCTGTTTTCAGCCAAGAAAACCTATTTTTAATAAAAGGGGCTAGAGCTTGAGGAGTCTCGCCGCGTTCTCTCCGAGGATGAGCTCCTTCTCCCTTGGGCTGACGTCGAGTTCCTTGATGCGGGAGACGGCTTTCTCTATGTCCCCTATCTGGTGGGGGTGATCCGTGCCCAGCATCATCTTCTCCGCGCCGCTGAAGGACAGGGCCGACATGAGCACGTCGTTGTCGTATATTATGCTGTCCATCCAGATCTTTTTCAGGTAGGTGCTGGGCGGCTCCTGGATGTGTATCTTGCACTCGGGGTACGCGTTGAACCCCGTCTCTATTCGGCCTCTCAGGAAAGGGAAGACTCCGCCCACGTGGCTGGCCACCAGCTTGAGCTGGGGATGCCTCTTCAGTGCCCCGCTGAACACCAGCCGCAGGACGGCGAGGGAAGTGTCCACGCCGAAGCCCATGATGGGGACGAGCCGGTAGTCGTCCATCCACTTGGCGTTGATGGGCGAGGTGGGGTGTATGTAGAGGGGCACGTCGAGCTTGACCGCCTTCTCCAGCACGGGCCCGAACTCCTCCGCGTCCAGGGGTTTGCCGTTGACGTTGCTGAGGAGCATGGCGCCCTTGAGCCCTAGCTCGGTGACCGCTCTCTCAAGCTCCTCGACGGCAGCCTCGGGGTCCTGGAGGGGCAGGGTGGCGAGCGCCGTGAACCTGTCGGGGTGGTCTTCGATTATCTCGGCGAACCCGTCGTTTGTGAGCCTGGCGAGCTTGACGCCTCTCTCGGGGGTCTCCCGCTCCACCCCGGGGGTGGTCAGCGTGAGCACCTGCATGTCTATGCCCGTCCTGTCCATGTCCCTGAGCCTATGCTCTATGTCGATGTGAGGCCCAACCACGACGTTGTAGTCGCCGGTGTAGTGGATTAGGAGCCTGCCCTGAGGGTCCGTGGAGACCGAGGCGTACCCCTTCTTCCTCTTCAGCTCCTCGATGTAGGCGCCGGGGTAGAAGTGGTTATGGAAGTCGATAATCAAACGTTTCACCGAGACCCACAGGTATCCAGGGTATTAAAGCGAAACCGGCAGGTGGAGCTGCCCACTTGGCCTAGTCCCGGAACTCGGGCATCACCTTCTCGGCGAAGAGCCTCAGGGCGCCGAGGTCGCCTTTGGCCAGGGTGGGTATCTGCATGACGAACTCGGAGACCCCGAGGTCCCGGTACATGTTTACCCTGTCGATGCACTCTTCGGGGGTCCCTATGAGGTGGTTCATGTACGCCTCCATGGTGAGCTCGTCTGGCTTATATTCGGCGACCTCCCGTTTGAGTTCGGCCCTGTCCTCCGAGACGTGGAGTATGTCCCCCATGGACAACGTTATCCGCCGCGGGTCCCTGCCCACCTTTTCGCAGTGCTTCTCGAGGAGCATTCGGTACTCGACGTATATCTCCGGGGTGACGTAGACGGCTGGGGGCCAGTTCCAGACGTCAGCGTGCCTAGCCACCACCCTGAGGGTTAGGTCTCGGCCTCTGCCTCCGATGAGTATCGGCGGATACGGCTTCTGGACGGGCTTCGGGTTGCAGATGGCTTCCTTTATGCTGTAGTACTTGCCGTCGAAGCTGGGACGCTCCTCGGTCCACATCTTCTTGGCTATCTGCACGGACTCCTCGAGCTGCCTTATCCGGATCGACGGCCTGGGGTAAGGGACCCCGTACATGGTGTACTCCTTCTCGTTGTAGCCGGCGCCGATCCCGAAGATGAGCCTCCCCCCGGATATGTTGTCCAGGGTTGCGGCCATCTTGGCTAGCAGGGCCGGCGGCTGCCTGAACGAGCTGCAGAGCGTGAATGTGCCCAGCCTGACCTTCTCGGTCTCGGCGGCGAGGGCGCTGAGAAGGGTCCAGCACTCCAGGTAGGGGACGTCGAGGTCGTACTCGTCCCTCTCCGGGTAAGGCGTGTTGGGCCTCGGCACCACGTGGTCCGATAAGTATATGGCGTCGTAGCCCAGCCTCTCGCACTCCAGGGCGGCCTCCCTCACCATCCCGTAGTCGGTGTACAGCCCCGGCTTGCCGTGGGGCACGGAAACCCCGAACCTCATCCCCTGCACCCCTCGAACAACGAAGTCATCGAGAATAGGTTACGTCGTACCTATGATAATATTATGGTCGAGAAAAAGAAGATAAAAAAATGTGTTTTTACTCTACGGGGGTCCCCGCTGCGACCTGTTTCCTCTACCCAGCGGGTCTACGGGCATCTGGATGTCCTCGCTGAGGCCGGGTGTGGGCATACTCTCCCTTACCCGGTTGAACACCATGAGGCGTTCTTGGACCCGGGTCCGAAGACCGTCCATCTCCGCGTATAGCTGGGTGGCGTTGCCTCCCTGGCTCTCCACCTGTTGGACCCTGTACGCCATCCTCTTCATGTGGGTGCCGAAGGAGTTGACGCTGGACTGGACCGCCCTGTCTACGCCTTGTCTTGCCTGCTCCGGGACGCGCGCCCTGAGCTGGGTGAGCACCCGTACGTGGTTCATGGCTCGCTCCGCTATCCGCGTCTCGAGGTCGAGGGAGTCCGTGGCGTTGACCAGCGCCAGGGTCTTGTTCATCTGGAGCTCGTACCTGTACCTGAGTCTCTCAAGAGTGGCTGCGTCCGTCCTGTTGCATATGGCCTCGATCTCCGCGAGCCTCTCCTCGGAGAGCCTCAGCCGTTTCTCCGCCACACCCAGTTGTCCACGGGTGAGGCGGGCCAGCGGGACCTCGATGTTTTCCTCTATGAATAGCTCCACTCCGTATAGGGGATGCCCCGGCGCGAAGCCTGGGCTGGGTAGCTGGAAGTCCTCTGGCTGCGCTTGAGCCCACGTGAAGGTCATGGACGCCAGCATGAGCGCCGCGAGGACCAGTGCTGAACTCTTGATTCTTGTTCTTTTCATGTTTTCACCTTGGCTCACCAGTATCCACGGCATATATTTAGGAACCCGCTGGAACAAACCGGAAAAGATATTCCAGTTGTTGACCGAGCCGTGTGAAAGTCGCTGGGATGTGCAACGAGGGCTACTCAAAAAGATTATACTGATACTAAGGGTAGCTATACCTCATGGAGAGAACAGTTACACTGAGGGACGGGAGGCGCGTCCACATCCGCCCCCTGCAGGAGGAGGACAAGGAGGGCCTCCACGGGATGTACCAGTCCATGAGCCCCGACGCCCTCAGATGGAGCATGGCTCCCTACACCGAGGAGACCATAAACCGCTGGATCGGCAACCTGCCTAACCTGATATCGCTTGTATCCGTCCACGACGGCGACATCGTAGGCTACGCCTCCGTCCAGAAGTTCACCCACCCCCGTAGGATGGGGACAGGGGACCTCAATATCTACATCCACCAGGACTACCAGGGCGCGGGCCTAGGCACGGCGCTGATGGTCATGCTCCTCAACGCGGCGAACGAGCAAAGCCTCCACAGGATAAACCTGGAGGTGGTGGCCGACAACGAGACCGCGGTGCACCTCTTCAGGAAGTTCGGGTTCAACGTCGAGGGACGCAGGGTGGAAGCCTACAAGGCCCAGGACGGGGGGCTCTACGACATGCTCTGCATGGGCAAGACCCTTAACAAATAGCCCAGTGGAGGCTGAAACCCTAGTCCATTAACTGAAGGACTACGGCTTCTACGTGTTTCTCGATCTCCAGAGTCCAGCAGCTTCCCTTCCCAGTCGATGACCGTGCGGTGGTAGCTTACCTCAGAGGCTCTCCCAACCTGTGACGCATTTCTAGGGTCCGAGTTTCATTGAATCGATTAAATACACGTGGGACCATTTGCAGCTTGATGTCGGGTGCCGCGTGCCTGAGGCGGCGGATGTTTCAGGCGTTGCTCGTCCACGCGTTGTTCTCGGTCCTGGACGCGGCCTTAACCCTGATCGGGTTGACCATGTTCGAGCACGTGGAGGAGGCAAACCTCATCGTCGGGCCGATCATCGACGTCTTTGGGCCGTGGCTCGGAATGGCTGTCTACCTCGTGATCATGGGCGTGGTGGGCGTCTGTGCGTACCTTGGGCACATCGTCTTGGGCAGGCACTCTGGCCTGCACGTTCTTGTGCTCAGCTTTCCCCTGTCCGGGCTCTGGATGATCAACGCCGTCAGGGTCTCCGTTGTCCTGGGGAACCTCGGGCACATATACGGCGTCCCCTTCCTGATACCCGGGAGATACGACAAATGGGTCCTGTACGCTGCGGGCTTCGTGTTCGGACAGGTCCTATACAGAAACTGCAGAGACATTTCCTAGCCTCGAAGAAAGTGCGTTAAATATCCCTAGACACCGTATCTCTTCATTGGTGTTCCAATGTTCGATCCTTTGGATGTGAAACCCGGCTCAAAGAAGTTCGGCTACGTCACAGTGGTGGACAGCCTAGCGGTCACGGTGAAGATGCCCTTCGGCGTCGTGAATGGAGCCAAACCTGGGCCCACACTCATAGTCACGGGCGGCCTCTACCCCACCGAGTACTGCGGCGTCGAGGCGGCCAGCAGGCTCTACAAGACGCTGGAGCCGGAGACGCTCCGGGGACGCCTCATCAGCGTGCCGGTCATGAACATGCACAGCTTCCAGTGGCGGACAAGGTGGGTCAACCTCAGCAGCACCGGCGCCACTCCCTTCGACGGCAAGAACGTGAACAACGTGTTCCCGGGGAACCCGGAGGGAACCCTCAGCGACAGGATCGCGTACACCCTCTTCCAGGTGCTCAGGCGCTGCGACATGCACGTGGACTTCAGGGGCGGCGACCTCCCCGAGAGCCATCTGGTCCACACCATACAGCTCAGGGTAGGCAAACCCGTCGACGACAAGACCCTGGAGATGGCCAAGGTCTTCGGCCTACCCTATATCCTCCCGGGCACCCCGGAGATCGGTCACACCAGCCCAGGCACCATGATCCATGAGGCCGTGCAGGCCGGCGTCGCCAGCATAATCAGCGAGGCGGGCCTCGGGTACCGCACCCAGCCCCTCGAGGAGTTCATCATGGACCACGTGGACGGCACCCTCAACCTCCTCAAGCACCGCGACATGATGGACGGAGAGCCGACGAGGCCGGAGAGTCAGCGATATCTGGACATGGAGTGGGTCGGCGTCGCGGCCCCCGAGGCCGGGGTCTTCCACGCGCACGCCGACTACGGCGACATATTATCTGAAGGCCAGTTCATCGGAAAGATCACAGACCTCAACGGCTCGACGCTGGCCGAGATCAGGAGCCCCATCGACGGCGTGGTCCACACCATGTACCCCCGGCGCCTCGTCTTCCCCGGCGACCGCCTCTACACCCTGCTGCGCGTCGGCGAGCCCACGGGCTGGTAGAGCCCTGCCTCTCAACCCTCTTATGGTAGACCTTGAACCGCCACCTTATCGAGGTCTGCCCACTCTCCCTCAGATACTCGATGGCCCTGCTGCCTATGATGAACCCGATAGCCAGCTCTACCACCCCGTACTTGTTGATGAAATCGATGAATTCCTCCAAGAGCCACTTGGGCTCCGGCGGAGGCGCGGGCGCAGCCGTCAACGCCTCCCTGATCTTCACGAGCTCCGCAAGAATTCTCTTGTCCTCAGCCAAAACGACACCAATTAGCACCGTGAGACTGCTCTACTTTTGCTATGGGTTGTAGGTTAAAGCCAGCTCGTAGGCCTCGTACCGCAGAGTAGACTCCGTGGTGATCACCGTCTGATCCTGCAGCGTGGCCCCGTCCCACGCCGTCACCACCAGGTTGCTTGAGGAGTCCACCGTCGCCACGATGACCTCAGGGTATTCGGCCTTGGGGTTGCTCCTCACCTGTACCCACTCCTGCCTGTTGGTGGCGCCGCTGTAGTAGCTCCAGCTGCCCGCCCCCGACGGGTTCCAGCCGCTCGGCGACCAGACCTTGTAGCTGAGCTGCTGCGTGTTGAACTGCCCCGCGAAAAGAATGAAAGAGGTACCCGTCGGCATCCAGTCGCCGTCGAAACACCTGCTCTGGTCGGTCTGCAGCTTGTCGTCCATCAGCTCAGGTAGGCTGAGCCACGACGAGCCGCTCCACTGCCGGGTGTACAGCTTCTCGCCAGCGTCCAACGCCATCAGCATCACCCTGTCCGAGCCGGACGCCCTGTGGGGCTTCAGCATGACCCAGTTGATGTCTGGGGTCCTTCTATTCGGGTTCAGCACGAGGCTGAAGCTGCTCAATCCGCTCCAGGAGCCGGTGTACCTCGCCACCTTGATGTATTGGCCGTCGGCGACCGCCGCGATCACCTCCCCCGAGTTATACTCCCACGCTATGGACGCCACCTCGTAGCTCACGTCCGTCACCGATACTGAGAGCAGGTAGTGGGAGCCCCAGGAAGAGCCGTCCCACACCCAGCAGTTGACGCTGCCGTCGCTGGTGACGCCGATCATCGCTATCTCATTGGTGAGGGGATCAGACTCCAGCGTAACCCAGTAATACTCCTTTCTTCCCTCTGGGTCATCGATGTAAGCGGGGTCCGTCCAGCCGCTTCCATCCCAGATCTGATAGACAAGGTCCCTGGACGGGTCAGTGCTGTTGTCTTTGTACACCAGCACCGCGTCGCCCGAGAGGCTCTCATAGGCGAAGTCAAAGGGCCTGATCATGTCCCTGGGCGCGTTCTTCCACACCCGCCCCAGCCTAGCGAAGTTCCAGCTGAACCCGTCGTACTTGTAGGCGTCGACGTACCCCTGGTTCGTAAGTAGTACGATCAAGGCGTTGTCTGTCATCGAGCTTGCTGGGTTCCACGCAGACCTGACGATGGTGACCTCTTGGTCGGCTGGCTCATTTAGCTGCTGAGCAGCGCTCCACTCCAGGTCGTAGAACTTGTACTTCGGGTACTTGGGTCCGCTGAGGTCAGAAGATCTGTACGCTATGAAGGCCTTGGGCGCTATCGAGGTGCCTCCGCCGCTGGTGAACACGCCCTGGGTGGTGTCCCACCAGAGGATGATCAGGAAGACGTTCAGCTCGGTTCTCAGCCCCTTCTTCTCGAACGTGAAGCTCTCCATGTAGGTGCCCCCCGGGGGGATGTACAGGGCGGTGGAGTTCTGTATCATCTCCACCTCGCCGTCCAGTATGATCTCTCCGCTCGAGTCCAGGGCTTGGATCTCTATGTTTGTGCTCTGAGTCGATATGGCCGAGTTCTCCAGCTCAAGCGTCAACACGATCTTGTTGCTGCCGAGGTAGACGTAGTCGCTCTGGAGGACCACGAAGGGGGTTTCGATTATGGACACGATCTCCATGGTCTTCTCCTCTACGATGGGGTTGAAGTACCATGCAGTGGTCGAAGACACGAATAACGTAAACACCGCTAAAACTATGACTACGTCTCTGTTTATCTTCAACGCGGACAAGGAAACCTAGGTGTCCCTTAATATAGAGTTATTTCGTAAACACAGATAAACAATAATACCACCTCTTGAAAACAAGTGTATAACAAACGTAAACAAAGCCAATTTTTGATTCAAACATTGAAAAATATGAAGGAAACGTAGAATAAATTGATAAAAAGGTTAACAATGCGCCTTGTGGAAACAGTACCTCTCGACGAAGAGATCGACGTGACCGTCCTCATGGACCACGAACTCCACCGGAGACTTGACGCCATCCATCAACGTGTAGAACATCGTAGACTCCAGAGAGGTGTCCTCGGGGATCAGGGGCTGAAGCGTCTCGGCGAAGGGAGTCTTGGACTCCAGGTATAGCATCCCAGCCTTCTTCACCACGCGCACACTCTCGATGCCCTTATAGATCTCGTATGTACCCGTCAGCCGATCCATGCGTCGCTTCACGGCTAGCCTCGGGATCGCCTCGTACGGGTCCCTCCCTAGCAGCACGGCGAACACGCTCTCAGCTATGTCCTCGTAGGGCAGGCTCGCGCTGTTACCCATCATTATGACCCCCATCTCGGCGTCCGGCAGGAACGCCATGTACGCCGTGGAGACCAGTATGCTGCCGCCGTGGCTCACCATCTTGTGCCCAAGGAAGTCGGGCGTGACCCCCAGCCCGTACCCGTAGCCGTACTCGCCGTAGTAGCCTTCCGGTCGTCGGATGTGGAGAGTCTGCATCTTCTCGAAGGACTCCATGCTGGCGAGCCTCCCGCTGGGGTAGGCGCCCTTCTCTATCTGGGAGTTGAGGTACTTCGCCATCTCGTTCACGCTGCTGGCTATGCCTCCCGCCGCCGCGATGAAGCTGAAGCCGGGGTTATCCTCAGGGTTGGGGTAGGGGAACCTGCTGGGCTCCACGGTTCCGTCGGGTTTCTTCCAGTGAGGCACGATGTGGTCGGGGTCGGCGTAGAACTCGGCGGTGTTGAGGGTCGACCGCCTCATGCCGAGGGGCTCAAGTATCTTCTCCTTGATGTACCTGTGGAACGGCATCCCGGACTATTCCTGGATCACGTGTCCAAGCATCCTCCACGCCGCG
>Ga0209986_10004063_pt1 | contig 12565 bp, 10 predicted proteins | sample BlataG_FD_183168 | JGI IMG/M metagenome (GOLD analysis project Ga0209986, IMG submission 183168) | Deep subsurface microbial communities from Black Sea to uncover new lineages of life (NeLLi) - Black_00105 metaG (SPAdes) (version 2) | ecosystem: Environmental > Aquatic > Marine > Oceanic >...
AAGATTTTATGAATGTCAAGGAAGTACCGCTCACCAATGCCCTCAACCTGTCTTTGTTCATGGTCAACGTTTCTCAAGCTTTGCTGCACGAATTTCGGCAAACCAATCCCAATAGTGGTGTTCTTGACTTGAAAACCTATTTCCGTGCAGCAAAATACTTCGAAGAGACAATAAAAATGTTTCCGAAAAAACCTGAAACAATTTTATTGAAGCAGATTTTTGGCAATATCGCCTCGTTGGGTAGTATTCATTCTGTTAATGTGCCTGCTTTTTCGCCCTGATTGGCGAAGGTATTGATTGTATGGAGAATTTACATGCCGAGCAAGGTTACTGACCGAACATCTCAACCAGAACTGGGTTGATCGCCGACCAATCCGGCGCTAACACTTGAGCTCCCTGCTGGGTGGTGAAGCCGCGCACCATCTCCCGCCCAATAATCCGTACATCAATCCCCCCCGGACCGACGCGTAACAACGCCAGACCAAGACTCGGCCACTTCCACAGCGGGATGTTGGTATCCATTGCGGCGGTTAGTGTCGCCAAAGCAACCGGCAGGCGGGGCCAGACACGCGGATCTTGAACACGGTTCAGCGTCGCTTTGATGAATAACTGTCCCCGTTCCATGCGGAAGAAATCATCGCTGCCTCGGCGATCGCGAATGAAAGCCAGCGCAGTCTTCCCATCCATAAGATGTCTCCCAGCGGAGAGGACCGCAGTAGGCTCTTCCTGCTCGATCGGGATACCATCCAATGCATCAACCAAAGCCTGCAAACCGTCAAATTGGATGCGCAGGAAGTAGTGGACATCGACCCCGAAGTTGGTCTGGACTGTCTCCACAGCTGCAGCCGGCCCCATTCCCAGATGTTCGCTCTCAGCAAAGAAATGAGCCGTGTTGATGCGGTTCTCCCCTACCCCCGGTACATACACCCATAAATCACGTGGAATGGAAAGCAGCCCAACGTAGGGCTTCAACGGTTGCACAGTTGCCAAGATCATCGCATCGCTCCGTCCAATTGCGGTCCCTGGGGGTGTGCGATCGATCCCAAGCACCAGGATGTTTGTCCTAGAGGGGAAGAAGAACGGAGCCGTGACGATAAGACCTAGCATGACGCCAAACGTCAATACCACAGCGCAACAACCGTAAGAACACCGGCGCGGCCTTCGGACAGAAGTAGGCTGCGTCTCTTCATATAAGAGAGCGCGATGCGCCGGCGCCGGTTGGGTATCCTCCAAGGGATGACCTTCAATCATAGCGGCTCATTCTACCACTCAAGGGAGAAATCATCGACGTGAATCGCCTTTTTTAGGATTCGCGGTTACAATTTCGTGTGATGACCCTCCACCCCCCAATTGTACACGCCCTGGAGTTTCCCCCCCCACCACCTGGGTCAATACCCCGTACCCCATCACCCTATCTGGCCTGAACGGGAAAGCTGCAATGGTCTACATCCGGGATTCCATTTGCGTCAATTGCCTGCGCACATGGCCTTGCCTACGGGTGTGGTATTTTCGGTACGCCGATAACGGAATGGAGATCATCGGCGCCCACACGCCAGAGTTCACCTTTGCACATAATCCTTGCAGGTAAAAGATGCACACTATAATAAGCAACCCGGATGTGCGTCGGCTCGAAATCTGTCTTACCGTTGAAGAACCAGGTCTAACGTTTTACCCATTCTCGTTCGGTTCCTGCTTGGCAGTAAACACGAACAACTAAACTAAGGAGTAATACCGTGTTCCGAGCCATCCTCCTTTACCTCTCCCAAGCCACTTGGGCTCGCCGATTGGTCACCGACTGGCGCTTCGCCCGCCGCGCCGCCTCGCGCTTCATCGCCGGCGATACGCTGGAGGAAGCATTGGAGACGATTCGGACATTGAACAATGAGGGCATGTTCGTCACGGTGGACCACCTAGGCGAAAACGTCTTCACCGTCGAGGAAGCTATCAGTGCCGCGGATTATTACCTCGAATCGCTGCCGCGATTCGAAGAGGCCGGGGTGGAAGCCAGCATCTCAGTTAAAATAACCCAAATGGGCCTCAATGTCGATTTCGACCTTTGTCTGGACAATATGCGACGCATCGCCTTGCGGGCGGCGGAGTTCGGTATTATGCTCCGCATCGATATCGAGGATTCACCGGTTGTCGACCGCACATGGCAGATCTACCGCACGCTGAGAGCGGAAGGTGTGACCAATGTTGGGCTTGCCATCCAATCATATCTCTACCGCAGCGAGGAGGATGCGCAGGCATTAGTGAATGAGGGCGCTCACTTCCGCCTCTGTAAAGGGGCCTACAAAGAACCCTCCGATGTGGCTTTCCCCCATAAGGCAGATGTTAATGCCAACTTCGATCGGCTGACAAAGATCTTAATCGACGCCGCGCTAGTTGATTCCATCGTCTCAACCAGCAAGGTCCCACCAGTGACTGCTATCGCAACCCACGACATCAAACGGATTGACTTCGCTCGCGACTACGCCAAGAAGGTCGGCCTGGTCAAAGGTGCGCTCGAATTCCAAATGTTGCTTGGCATACGCGGAGATCTTCAACAATCGCTGATCGATGATGGTTACCCGGTCCGGATCTACGTTCCCCATGGAACTGAATGGTACCCTTACTTCACCCGTCGTTTGGCGGAGCGCCCAGCCAACCTGTGGTTTTTCCTATCTAATTTCTTCCGAGGATGAGGGATGCACTTGGTTGGACGATCGACTCGGGGTTGGCTGAACACGGCTGTAACCTCATGGTACACTTCCACCAGATAAATTATGCCTGAAGTATTCCCGATCCACGACCTGTTCATTCGGCGGATTTCGACGATCGAAGAACCAAATGCCACCCGATGGCTCGCTCTGCGTGACGCGGATCATCTATTACGTCGTTTCGGACAGGCGGAGGTGATACACGCTCTGCCAGGATCTAAGACCCCACTACGATTGAGGAAGGTCGCCGACGAGGTATGGGCTCTGATTGAGGGGCAGGTCGAATTTGTCTGGCACGATCTGCGCCAAGATTCGCCCACATATGACCGCTGGCACTGTCTTACATGCGACAAACCAACCCTGGTGCTGGTTCCCTTTGGCGTGGCCTTTGGTTATCGAGCTCTGGCCGGTTCCGCTTCTCTGCTGCGTCTGTCCACCCACCCAGATGGCGAACATGATGACGACCAGGAACTCAATTGGGAGACAAAAGTGTGAGCCTGAACGACAAACACGTTCGCCTCTTCCTTAGGCTAAGCCGACCGTTATTCCTGCTTGGCGGAGCCCTACTCTATAGCCTCGGCGCGGCGATTGCATCCTTCCTCGGAAAACCCCTCGACTTGTATCTCTATCTCTTCGGGCAAGGGTTGGTTACCAGTCTGCAATTGACGACTCACTTCCTGCTTGCGTACTACCAACCACGATTGGAGGAGGAGGATCAGCCCGTCTCGTTCTCAAACGCGAGAGGCGCCTATGGCCACGCCGGTTTACCACGCCAGGCCACTTTTTATATCGCGATTGCGTTTCTGGTACTGGCGGCCACCCTGGTCTCCATACTACTGGTGGGGAGACAAGTCCCCCTCCTGGCCTGGTTCATCTTGCTGTTTATCTTCCTTGGGACTTTCTTCTACAATACTCCCCCCATTCGCTTATATACATCTGGCTACGGCGAGCTGACCACCTCGCTAGTGATGGCCGGGTTGATACCGACCTTCTGTTTCGCCCTTCAAACTGGCGAACTTCATCGCCTGCTTCTTATGACCACCACGCCTCTGGTCGCGCTACACTTCGCCACGATGATCGCTCTCGAACTGCCCAACTACGCCAGCAATATAAAATGGGATAAACGCACTTTGATGGTCCGTCTGGGATGGGTAACCGCTATGAGGCTGCACGATCTCGCCATCCTGTTCGCCATCGTCAGCTTTACCGTCGCCTCCTTCAACGGCTTACCAAGGCGGGTCACCATAGGCGCTTTGATCGCACTCCCACTGGCAGCAGCCCAGATATGGCAGATGGATCGCATTCGTCGAGGCTATCCCGCCAGATGGCGCACGTTGACCAACGGCGCGTTGGGCCTCTTCGGCTTGACCGCCTACCTAGAGTTGATTGGCTACTTGCTGAGCTGAGCATGGCTGAATTTCTCCATCTGCTGCCTCCCTCCGAGGCTCTCGATCACCTTATACAAGCTCTCCCCCAATCCTCTCGTATGCAGGCGGAGCAGATAGCGACCGAGGAGGCCTTAGACCGGGTCCTTGCCTCGCCAGTGACAGCCCCTTACCCATTGCCGTCCTTCGCCCGATCAACGGTGGATGGATATGCCGTGCGCGCGGTTGGAACCTATGGCGCCAGCCCCAGTCTACCAGCCTACCTCAACCTGATTGGTGAGGTACTTATGGGCGCTCCAACCGACCTGAGCGTTGGTCCTAATCAGGCCATCCTGATCCATACCGGCGGGATGCTCCCTGAAGGCGCGGACGCTGTGGTGATGGTCGAGGATACTCAGAGGATTCGCGAGAGCGAGATCGAAGTGTTCAAACCGGTGGCTGTCGGGCAGAACATCCTTCAAGTGGGTGAAGATGTCAAAGCCGGGGACACCGTCATAGAAGCCGGTGTATGGCTCAGGCCACAGGAGATAGGGGGTCTAATGTCGCTCGGGGTAACCGAACTGAGCGTAGCACGTCGACCAAGAGTGGGGATCTTGTCCACCGGCGACGAGGTGGTTCCCCCCGAGGCGGAAGTAGGCGCAGGCCAAGTGCGAGATGTCAATTCGTACACCCTGAGCGCGCTGGTGTCACGCGCCGGTGGTGATCCGATCCGTAGAGGTATCATCCCTGATAGTTATAGAGCTCTTCAAGAGGCCACTCGGCTTGCTCACGCTGAGGATGACATCGTTGTCATCACCGCTGGATCATCAGTCAGCGCGAGAGACCTGACGGCTGATGTCATCGGCAGCCTCGGAAAGCCCGGGGTTCTTGTCCATGGTATCTCAATCAAGCCCGGGAAACCCACCATTCTGGCCGTCGCCAATGGTGTGCCATTGGTTGGCCTGCCTGGGAATCCGGTAAGTGCGCTGATCGTAGCTGGATTGTTCGTCGTGCCCATCATCCGGAAGCTAATGGGATTAAAAGAACCCGCACTGACCCCCAGGGTCCCGGCTCGTATGTCGGTCAACATCGCCTCCGAAGCCGGTCGTGAGGACTACCTTCTGGTGCGCCTGGAGACCACCGATGAGGGACTTGTGGCAGTACCAATTTATGGACGTTCGAACCTGATTTTCACTCTCGTGCGCGCTGACGGGTTGGTCCGCATCCCACCCGAAGCGACTGGTCTGGATATGGGCGCCGAAGTTGAAGTGGTATTGTTCTAACCCGCGGATTCATAATGACAATAAGAACTGTAAACTCAGATAAAGGATCAATGCGACGCTAGGCAATATCAACATTAATGTCATCCCGAACGAGCCCTTCGACAAGCTCCCCTCGGTTGCACTCGGGACAGGCAGGACAGGCATTGCGAGTGAGGGATCTCCTCCGGAGCTTCGTCAGGGAATAATGTTGGTAGCGTGGAGACTCCTCGCAGCTTAGCTGCTCGGAGTGACACTTACGGGTGAAACTGTCATCCCAAACGAGCATTGCGAGTGAGGGATATCATGAGGTTTTAAATGTTGATAAAGCCTTCCTGGATATATCTGATCCTGACCATTGCACTCACCGCGTGCTCGGGTTACAGCACGACTAGCCTTGTAACCACTGCCCCGCCAATGGCGACATCAACCCTACCCAAAATCATGACTCAAGTGGCTACACCCACTCCTCCACTCACCCTTACCCCCTCGCCTACTTCTACCCCATCACCATCGTTAACGCCTACCGCAACCTGGTCGATAGTCGGCCCTGGCGAGGTGGAAATCCCCATCTTGCTCTACCACCATGTCCATCCAGATCCCCCTTCCCTAAATTATTGGATCGATGCTGAGAACTTCGAAGACCAGATGCAGGTTCTCTCAGATCGGGGATACCACACGGTTACACCGACCCAGCTGCGTCAAGCGATACTGCAAGGGTTGCAGCTACCCCTGAAGACGTTGATCATCACATTTGATGACGGCAACCAAGATAACTACGAGTATGCTTTCCCCATCATGCAGAAGTACGGGTTCATTGGCGCCATATACATCGTTGCCAACCGGCTCAGCGCGGAAGGCTTCCTATCCGCTGAACAACTCCAGGAGATGGCGGCGGCCGGCTGGGAGATTGGTTCGCACAGCATGACCCACACCGATTTGACCGATGTGATCGCGCATAAACTTCGTGAAGAGTTGCTGGATTCACGCCTCCGTTTGGAGCACGAGATCGGCGTTGAAGTTCGCAGCTTCGCTTATCCGTTCGGTTCTTTCGCGCCAGAGTTGGCTTCCAGAGTTGAAAACTATGGTTACTGGACCGCAATGGGGCTGGGGAAAAAAACGCTCCACGATATGAATACCATTTACTATCTTGACCGCCTTACGATATATGGCACAATGACTTTGGGAGAATTTGAAGCCCTACTGGACGGTTCAACTAAAATATGAAGGAGAATCATAAGACGGGTTCCGTCTATCTGCATGACATACCCCTCGCTCGCGCTTGGGACATGCTAATCCAGGCTCTTGAGACCGCTGACCTATGGAAGCCATTGGCAGCGGAAGAAGTCCAACTTGAGAATGCACTGGGTCGGGTGACAGCGGAGCCGATCTGGGCCAGTCTATCCTCACCCCATTACCATGCAGCAGCCATGGATGGCTATGCGGTTCAAGCCGCCGGCACGAGCGGCGCTAGTGATCGCGCCCCGGTAACACTACGGATAGGACCTGATGCAGTCTATATCGACACCGGCGATCCGATGCCGGAGTGGGCCGACGCGGTGGTGCCCATTGAAAATGTGGAAACGATCGAGGAGACTGTGGATGGGCCTGCCCAGGAAGCCATTCGGATACGCGCTGCACTAGCACCTTGGACGCATGTACGCTCGATGGGCGAGGACATGGTTGCCACTGAACTGGTGCTGCCGGCTGGCCATAAGCTGCGCCCGATCGACCTGGGAGCCATCGCCGGTAGTGGGCATGATACTATCCACGTCTGGCGCCGGCCACTGGTCGCCATTATCCCCACTGGAACTGAACTGGTTCCACCAGGGACACCGGTCCGCGCGGGGGAAATCATCGAGTACAACTCTCTTGTCCTTGCGGCCCAGGTTGAGACCTGGGGTGGCGCAGCGACGCGGTTTCCGATCATACCCGATGACTTCGAGCGCATACAGGCGACCATTGTCGAAGCTGCCGCCCGGCACGATCTGATCCTGGTCAACGCCGGCTCGTCAGCGGGTTCGGAGGACTTCAGCGCCAAGGTGGTTCAAAAACTGGGAAAACTGCTCGTCCATGGCGTTGCAGTCCGACCGGGGCACCCTGTGATTCTGGGTATGATCAGCCGCTCGTTCGGAACTGATGCCGACATGACGGGCATCGAGGTTCCAAAGCAAGAAGACGCCCACCCGGGGTTAGATCGTGCACTGAGCGCTCATGTGCCTGTGATTGGCGTTCCCGGCTACCCAGTCTCCGCGGCATTGACGGGTGAGATCTTCGTCGAACCGATGTTGGCCCGCTGGCTCGGTTGCCCACCACTCGAACCGCTAACCGTAGAGGCTACTTTCACCCGTAAGGTGCACTCTTCGCTTGGCGATGATGAATACTTGCGAGTGACGGTTGGTCGGGTGGGTGAGCGCTTGATCGCTGCCCCGCTATCACGCGGCGCTGGCGTCATCACCTCCATGGTGCGAGCTGATGGCATCGTGCTCATCCCGGCTGGTGTGCAGGGCATCCAGGCTGGCGAGACGGTCAGCGTACGACTCTACCGCTCACTAGCCGAAATCGAACACACCATACTCGCCCTTGGCTCACACGACATGACCATTGACCTGATGGCGCAGTACCTGAGCGCAAAAGGCGCCCGCCTTAGCTCGGCAAACCTGGGAAGCCTGGGGGGTCTTATCGCTCTGAGCCGGAGAGAAGCCCACTTGGCTGGTAGCCATCTACTCGACCCTGATAGTGGAGAATACAACCTGGCATATATCGAGAAGTATTTGCCAGATATTCCTGTTGTCGTCGTGGGCTATGTGACCCGCGAACAGGGACTGATCATCCCTCCGGGAAACCCGATGAAACTCACCGGTCTCGCGGATCTGGCAATGGGGGAGATCACATTTATCAACCGACAACGCGGCGCTGGAACACGCCTGCTGTTGGACTACCACCTGAAAAAGATGGGGCTGGAACCGGAGGCAATAACTGGTTATGGGCGAGAGGAATACACCCACCTCAATGTAGCTGCCGCGGTTGCTTCTGAGTCAGCGAATTGTGGTCTAGGCATCCGAGCCGCAGCCGATGCACTAGGTCTCGATTTCATACCCCTTTTCAATGAACGATTCGATTTGGTGATCCCGTTGGAGCATTACCAGAGCCCTAAGTTGAAGCCACTGCTCGAAATGCTGGACGACGCTGAGTTTCGAAGGGCGGTTGACTCTCTGGCCGGATACGACATAAGGCCAATGGGGAGCATAATCGCCGAGATGGGGTGAAGATTTATCTGTCATTCTGATGAAGTTTGTTGCCGTCGGTTAAAACCGCGGCAACAGATTGCAAAGTCACCCTACGGCGACTTCTCTGGCTTCCAGCAGCTCTGCGGCTGGCCATCGGCAGAGCCGATGGAATCCAAAGGCACCTTTGCGACTTCATTTATCGAAGGGCAAGGCAAGAAGTCCATGAAGATGGACTTCGCAGTCGTTGCCGCGACTTCAGTCGCCGCATAGCCGGTATTGAAGGTGCTTTTCCCTTGACTTATGATGCTCACCCTCAACTCCTCCTCTCCCCACCATTAAGCTTCTTTGCTTTTCATTAGACGCTGACTGCAAAGAAAGTTAGTGACTCCTCATCAACTATTACATCCGACACATCTTGAAAGGGACAAATTGCCTATTGCCCATATTGCCAGGTAGTGTTTTAATGCTTGCGTCGTCACTTGACCTTCGGGTCACTGTTGCGACCACCCCTGGGCTTGCCCCCCTCAGGTCTGGGGGTGCTTCTTTTTAATCAAGTCGCCCTCATTGCTACCCCAAGCCGCGTAGTATATTGACAGGACATCATGACTAGGTGACTCGGCGAGCTTTTTGTTTTATGATCAATCCGCTGCCCAATAAATCCGGTAGGCATACATCCCTGTAAGTCCGTTATGCTGCTTTGTCCCTACCGCGAATTGGCTGGTTTCCGGACGAGCGATCAAACTGGCCACCAACCAAAGGAACAAGCATTGTCTCTTTCCAAAGGTGGTTAAGGAAATGTCAACATCTGCTTCACCTGTTTCAACCGTACCGCTGACTCCCAGCGAGCTGGTGCTACTTAAAGGCGAACAATTACTGGCTGACAAGGGTCGCAATGAGGTCTCCACCATCTTTTATACTTGGTTGCGCAAAGACAGCGCTAACCCCTGGCAGTCAGCAGTTGAATATATCAAAGAAGGTCTGGCGTCTCGGGGGTACCTGGATAAAATCGAACAAAAAAAGCTGAAAATTTTCGCCCTGACGCATTACGAGCTGCCAGAGAGCACCTCCTCCATGGCCGCGCAACAGTCGGCGGAGCCCATAAAGCAGCTGCTGACGTCGTGCGAACAGACCCGGCCAGAGGTATGGAAGTTCCTAGCAAAGCATATCAAAACCGCCATCAGCCGGCGCACCATAAGGGATAATACCGACTATTGATGTCGGTTAGCGCTTCATGAACCACGTTTTGGAACGTGGTTGCCCGAAGAATCCCTACGACATCGCCCTTATTCAGTTGAATCACAGGTATTCTCACCCTGCGGGTACAATGTCAGCGCGGAGCGTTTCAAAATGACATTAAGGGCTGGATACAAAGAATAATCAAAAAAAGAGGTAAACACCCATCAAGCGTACCATTCTAAATAAGCATATAATGCCGAACGACATACACTCGAATGTCCAAGGGAGGATTGATAAATAGTGCCGCGTTACTTTACGTTCCGATACCTCCACCGACTTGCCCTGATTTTTGGTTCCTTTTTGATAGCTGCATGTATAGGACCAGGCACGGAGACCACGCCAACCACTTCGGCAGAACCCGTGGTCACAACTTCCGAACGGGCTCAGGTCGCTCTCCTGACGACACAAACTGTTAGCGCTGCTTATACAGAGACTCCTCCTATCGCTACTCCCTTCTCACCAATTATCACGCCGACCACAAAACAAATAGCAACGACCGCCCCTTCCCCGATCTCCTCAACCTCCCTGCCCCGGGATTTGGAAATCATCGAACCAGGGATTGTCGATCGTCTTCAAGCAGTTGCCAGATTAACCATCAACACTGGTGGATATCGGTCTTCAGACCCTGCATTCTCGCCCGATGGACGAATCCTGGAAGTGGCATCAGGTCTTGGCGAAGTCGTTCTATCGGACCTTGAGAACCTTGAAATACTACGTATATTGGAAACTATTTTGGGACGATTACCAGAGAAGAGATAGTAAGGTGGGCCATGAATAAAAATGATTTCATCTTAATCGTCGATGACGACCCGAATTTGAGGAAGTCGCTCTCCGATATCCTGAAGTCGAAAGGCTATGCACCTGAGGCTGTCCCAGGAGGGAAGGAAGCCTTAGAGAGGATAAAGGAGAAGAAGCCTGCGGTTGCGCTGATCGACATCCGTATGGTCGACATGTCCGGGATGGATCTAATGGAGGAAATGAGGCATCAATCCCCGGAGACCGCATGCATTGTGCTAACCGGGTATGCCTCCCGAGAGACCGCCATCGAAGCGGTCAACTTGGGAGCTTACAGCTACATTGAGAAACCCTATGATGTGGATCAGTTGTTATTGACCCTGAGAAGGGCAATCGAGAAGCAGCAGGCGGAGGAGGCGTTACGTGAGAGCGAAGAACGATTTCGCAGCGTTGCGCAGTTGGCCGTCGACGCGATCGTGATCGCCAATTCCGAGGGTAAGATTATCTTCTGGAATGAGGCTGCTCAGTCAATATTTGGTTATAGTGAAGATGAAATTATAGGCAAACCGGTGACCTTCCTCTTTCCTGAGCGATTTGTTGCTGGTCATCAAGCTGAAATGGAGCAAATGAGATCAGCAGATAAAGATCAAGTTGTCGGGGATATCATCGAATTTCAAGGTCTGAGGAAAAACGGTCGGGAGTTTCCGCTGGAACTCTCGCTTGCCTCCTGGATGTCAGGGGCGGAAAGATTCTTCAGCGTCATTGTACGTGACGTCACTGACATTCAGGAGGCTCAGAGACGAGTCCAGCTGCAGGATCGTCTGGCAGCAGTGGGACAAATGGCTGCGGGCATCGCACATGACTTCAACAACATCCTGGGCTCGGTCATCCTATATAGTCAATTGCTAGAAAAGGAGCTTGGGCTATCGGTAGAAGGGCGTGATAAGCTGAGGGTTATCATTCAGCAAGCTGATAGGGCGTCAGGGCTGATAGCGCAGATCCTGGACTTTAGCCGGCGCTCAATGATGGAACCGCGCCCGATGAGACTCGTGCCGTTCCTAAAGGAGATGAAAAAACTGCTTACCCACACGCTGCCAGAAAACATCCGCATCAAGTTGGATTTCAAGGACGAGAAATACATCGTGAACGCGGATCCAACCCGCCTGCAACAGGTGATTCTGAATTTATCGCTCAACGCCAAGGATGCCATGCCTGAGGGAGGCGAGCTGCGTTTATCACTCTCCAAAGTAAGTATAGCGCCCGATCAGCAACCTCCCCTCCGAGATATCGCCCCGGGGGAGTGGGTGAAATTGGAAGTAATGGATACCGGTGTGGGAATAACACCAGAGGTCATGAAACACATTTTTGAGCCATTCTTCACCACCAAGGAGCCAGGCAGCGGGACCGGGTTGGGCCTTGCCCAGGTATACGGCATCGTCAAGCAGCACGGGGGCCACATCGATGTAGAGAGCGAAGTTGGTGCTTGGACAAGGTTCACTATTTACTTTCCACTAGAGAAGATAACTGCGGAGGACGACACACTTATCGGTATTGCCCGCGTTCCCCGCGGTCAAAAGGAAACCATATTGGTTGTTGAGGACGATCTCGCCATGCGGAGGGCTGTTACCGATATTCTTGAATCGCTTGGATACAAGGTGTTAGTGGCAGCTGACGGTCGTGAAGCCATATTGATTTTAGATCAACATGCGAAAAGCATTGACCTTCTTCTGACCGATCTGGTGTTACCTGATATGAGCGGCAGGATGCTATGTGAGATGCTCACTGGCAAACGCTCGGGTATCATCCCAATCTTGATGACGGGGTACCCGTTAGGTGAAGGAACCAGGGAACTGCGTGACAAAGGTGGAGTGACCTGGCTGCAAAAACCTCTAACTTGGGAAACGCTCGCCCGGACAGTTCGCATAGCACTGGCTTGGAGTTGACCCGGTTACGTGGACACCTATAAGCTTAGCTAATAAAGGAGTTCACGATGCCAAGAACACGTACAGCGTATCCGGAGGAATTCCGCAAGCAAATGATCG
>Ga0209986_10004065_pt1 | contig 12562 bp, 21 predicted proteins | sample BlataG_FD_183168 | JGI IMG/M metagenome (GOLD analysis project Ga0209986, IMG submission 183168) | Deep subsurface microbial communities from Black Sea to uncover new lineages of life (NeLLi) - Black_00105 metaG (SPAdes) (version 2) | ecosystem: Environmental > Aquatic > Marine > Oceanic >...
GTCAATGCCACGTACTGGGAAGACAAGGTACTTTTCAACTATTCCTGCCGGGCTGAGATTACGAATCGATGGAACTGGTTCGAGCGGGTGTCTAGGGGCTTGATTCTGGACGAGAAGACGGGAGAACTGGTCGCATTGTGCATGGAGCGCTTCTGGAACTATCTCCAGGGCGGGCGCGTCCCAGCGGGTCATATGGTTGAAGTCACTGAGAAAATGGATGGCAGTCTCGTGATTTTATTTCAGCATCAAGGTGGTTGGCGCTTTGCGACGCGTGGGGCGTTTGAGAGTGAGCAGGCATTATTCGCTACTGAGCTTCTGAATACCAAGTGGAAGGGGATGCTGAAGTATGTCTCAGAAGACCTGACCCTGCTCTTCGAAATCATCTATCCTTCTAATCGAATCGTGGTCAACTATGGGGACCGAGAAGACTTGGTGCTAATTGCGGTCAGAGACAAGGAAACGGGCGCGGACTGGTTTTTCTATCCTCACGTTTATCAGTTGGCACAGGATCTGGGATTCAGCACACCCAAGACTTTTCAGTTCAATTCTGTTCATGACATCATAGATGCGACCGCTCAGATAGATGCTAGTCAGGAGGGGTGGGTTGCTCGTTTCTCAGACGGGACGCGGTTCAAGTTCAAGGGTGACGATTACGTCTACATGCACCGCATTATCAATCAGACCACATTCAAGCGGGTGCTGGAAGCAGTGGCTGGGGGACACCTGGACGAGATGATGAAAGGTGTTCCGGATGAATTTCTGGTGCAAGTGGAAGGGTGGAAACTTGAGATTGACCGAACGGTGCAGATGGTCGGGGACCGGGTGGAACGGAACTTCGAGCAGGCACCGAAGGACGACAGGAAGACGTATGCGCTCTGGGTGAGGGACATGTGTCCTGGGGACGCACCGTACATGTTCTCTCGATTAGATAATAAGGATTACAGGGACGCGATTTTCAAAAGGGAGTTCTGATGGTTGAGACATTGGCTGAATACGCGATGCGTCAGCTGGAAGGTTCTGTATTAGCTAAGTTAGAAGACTGCGGCGTGTCCCTGGATGACTCAGATGACGAGCTACGAAGGGCATTTGCTACTGTGGTTCAACCACGGAAATGCTTTGAAATAGCGAAGAGATTGCAGTTGTGGCGCGGCAACTAGGTGTACATATTATCAATAGGAGGGGATGATGGGTAAGCTGTACAAGGTACTTGGCGCGGACGACCGTCCGATCTATGGGCGGGGTGAGTACTCTCTGCCTTGCAACGGGTGTCCGGGTGCTTGGATGCCAGCGGTCGAGGGGCAGTTGCGGAGATGCCAGAACGGCTATCGTCTGTGCACGATTGAGCAATTACCGCGCCACCTCGAATCGCGGATCTACGAAGCCGAGGGGCAGGGGGATTGCATCGAGTATGAGACGGAGATCGTCTACCGCAAGGCACGTCTCTTGCGGCTCTGCGGAGGTTGGAATGAGCGTAGCGCGCGGATCTTCGCCTGCGATTGTGCGGAGAGAGTGGTGCATCTCTATGAGCGAGAGCATCCCGACGACACCCGGCCACGGGACGCCATCTCTGTAGCACGACGCTACGCTCACGGTGAGGCGACACGCGAGGAGCTGGGTGCAGCCAGGGCCACCGCCAAGGCCGCGGCCAGGGCCGCGGCTTGGGACGCCGCCGGGGCCACCGCCTGGGCTGCAGCCGGGGACGCCTCCTGGGCCGCGGCTTGGGACGCCGCCTGGGCTGCAGCCGGGGACGCCTCCTGGGCCACCGCCTGGGCTGCAGCCGGGGACGCAGAGCGACAATGGCAGTCAGAGCGGCTAGCAGAGATACTGAATGGAGGGGGTCAATGACTCCCCGATAAATCGGGGAGCTTGTGCCGAGAGGAAAGCCACTCCTCAGAGCACGACGCAAGCGTTGACTAGACGTGTAGTAACTGAACCATCTGGGCGTGGCAGCCCAAAGCATGTTGTGGATGCTTCTCCAGTCTGCAACCACTGCGATGGTCAGTGTCGAGGAGATGTATACACTCCATAAGGAGGCTTACAGTGTTCGTTCCGGTGGTAGACAAAGATCAGCGACCGCTTATGCCCACGACACCGGCCAGAGCGCGGAAGTGGATAGCGAGCGGCAAGGCGACGCCATTCTGGAAGCGAGGCATGTTCTGTGTCCGGCTCAACGTGGAACCATCGGACCGAGAGGCGCAGGACATCACCGTTGGAATCGATCCGGGCTCGAAAAAGGAAGGCTTAACAGTCAAGTCAGCAGCACATACGTACCTGAATATCCAGGCCGACGCCGTGACCTGGGTATCGAAGGCTGTAGAGATAAGGCGCATCATGCGCAGAGGACGCAGAGGACGCAATTGTCCTCATCGGGCCAATCGCATAAATCGGGCACGAGGCGGTATCCCACCCAGCACGAGGGCACGCTGGCAGTGGAAGCTGCGATTGTGCAAGTGGCTTGCCAGAGTGTATCCGATCATTGATTTCGTGGTGGAGGACATCAAGGCCCGGACGAAAGGACGGCGCCGCTGGGATCGATCATTCAGCCCGCTCGAGGTGGGCAAGCAGTGGTTTTACGACGAGCTGCGCAAGTTGGGCCACGTAGAGACACGCCAGGGCTGGGAGACGAAAGAGCTGCGCAATGCCTACGGCCTGAAGAAGTCGGGCAACAAGATGGTCGAGACCTTCGAGGCACATTGTGTGGACTCGTGGGTGCTTGCCAACTGGTGGGTTGGCGGGCATATAAAACCGGACAACAAGGAAATGTTGTTTGTAACTCCACTGCATTTTCACCGTCGCCAGCTTCACGCGATGCAACCCGCGAAGGGTGGTGTTCGCAGACCCTATGGCGGGATGCGCAGCCTGGGATTCAAACGCGGATCGTGGGTTAAGCATGCGAAATGGGGCATGTGTTATGTGGGTGGTACGATGGGAGACAGGATTAGTCTTCACGACTTGGAGACAGGCAAGAGGTTGTGCCAGAATGCCAAGCCAGAAGATTGCCGATTTTTAACATACGCAAGTTTCAGAATACGAAAGGGGGTGGCGCATTCCTCTCCCCGTTAAAACGGGGAGTCTCTAGCGCCAATTCATATGATGGCGACCCATGTTCGGGGGTTGGGGATACGGCAGATATTCATAGATGAGGCGGCAGGACTGGGCGCGGAGTTGGACAGGCTAACTCCGCAGTTTGATATGCTTATGGATGCGGCGAATCCGATAGTGTGGGGCACAGAGCATAAGCCATTCCTTGAGGCTGTGAAGAATGAAGATGGTGTCTGGGAAGTGGTGTATTATCAATTTAGGAGATGAATCATGGTTCGGGTATACACGACAGAATGTTGTCCTGGGTGTGGTGCAGTGAAGGGATATCTTGAGCAGCATGGAATCGAGTATGAAGAGCTAGACGGGCCTACGCACGGGGAAGAGATCATGAAGGGGGCGGGAAGGTGGGGGATGCCAGCGGTGAAAGTCGATCAGGTGTGGATAATTGGGGCCTCGTTGAGAAGGTTGAGCGAGGTATTGGGCCACTCAAGCCCGACGACGCCATAGATCTTGAGCGTAAATGTCGGGAAGCATACAAACTTGGTGAGGTAGCTGAGACCACGGCTCGCCTGGTTCAAGCGAGGGCGTTGTACACTCTTAGAGAGACTTTGGGTGTGCATCCTCAGACGGGCGAAGTCGTCCCGATCTGGGCGCTGGGACCGGACGGGTGCGAGTCGTGGTCTTCCTACTGCTGGGACGTCCTCGGCGTGAACAAGTCCAGGACGTCCTGGCTCTGTTCTGTGTGGGAGGTGTACCATGTAAGGCTGGGCATGACAGAAGAGGCCCTGCAAGAGATCCCGGTGACGAAGCTGAAAGAGCCCTTGTCAATCATCAAGGGCGAGCTTGCGTCGGGGGAAGTGCCTGATGAAGAGCTGATGGAGCTTGTCCTGGATCCGGAAGTCACGACGAGGCAACTGTCCGAAGCTTGCCGTGAGAAGCGGGGGCAAGAGTCATATCGGGTATGGTGGGGCGAGTACGACGGTGCTGGCAGGGACCTGCTTCTGAGCGGGCCAAGCGGGGACATCCTTTGCGGGCGGTTGACACTGAAGAGGTTGAACGGCGCGTCGGACGAGGAATGGGACAGGGTGCTTCGTTGGGCTCGTTCTATTTGACAATTCTTGGGAAATATGCTATAATAATGACAGAATGTAAGGGGGTGAGTGATGAAGGTAAGAGAAGCAGTTCCATTGGTCAAGATATTGAGGAACGATACAGTGCAAGCTAAGCCATACACACTCGTCGCGATAGAGTATGAAGTTCCCAAGGGGGCTTATTGGGCTTATGGATTCTCAAAGTGCAGTCCTAGGGATGATTGGAATTCTGATCTTGGCGTAACCATCGCCCGTAACAGGGCGGTGTTCGCAGCTGCAGCTGACATAGCCGATTCATCCAGCGGGGCTTGCCCCAGAGAGGAGTGAATCGCCGGTACGGTAAGTGAATAGGATGGCCGGTACCCGGCGCGTGAGAAACCCGTTACTGGGTGCGCCGGGTGACTGGGACAAAGTCACCGACGCTTCTGCCCACAAAGGCGGCCTTTTAGGGATAGATGCACTGACCATGGTAGGTGATCGGCAGACGAAAGCGGACCCAGGACGGGAAGCTGTGGGGTGACAAATGGTATCTAACGCGAAGGGAGATAGTATGGACAAATCGTTACGACGCTGTCTTCATGTAGTTTTATATGTGGCGCTTCTGGCGTCGCCCTTGATTGTGGCAATGGTTAGCCACGCGGTGAACTGGGGCAGCTAGGGAATGTGGCATCGGTAGCATTAAGGCTAATGCAGCCAGGCTTGCTGGCGTAAGTAGGTTCGATTCCTGCCCGGTGCCATGAGTTATATTGACTCTGTGGTGTAGTGGACTAACATGCCGGCCTGTCAAGCCGAAGAACGCGGGTTCGAATCCCGCCAGGGTCGTAGCAGTCAAGCCAAGCGGCAAAGGGTGCGTCGTGGTGCGGCATACGTGCGGCAATTGGTGGCAGGGGCGGCTGTCGTCCGGGGACAGGCTAACCTGCTGAGGGCTGGCGGAGAAAACCGGCACCGACTGCTACCAGGAAGAGGTGGTCAATGCCAGACAAGGTCTGGAAAGCAGTGGAGCGCAAGTTGGCGCGAAGATTCGGAACGACTCGCGTGGGCGCGAGGGATGATGTGCAGATGGACATAGACGCTGGTCATTTATCAATAGAGGTGAAGCACCGGGATAAACTGCCTAAATGGATTAAGGATGCGGTGGTGCAGGCTATCAGGAATGCAGGCGTAAGTCAGTTGCCGATAGTGATTCTCCATGAGAGCGGGCAGAGGCATGACAACGACATCGTGATGATGCGCTTGAAGGATTATGAGGAGTGGTACGGGCCTGCTAGCAAGGAGGGGTCTGCTGATTGGGCTGTGCTCAAGGAGGGTGAAGTAGCAATGCGAAAGGCTGATGATTGCGAAATGGACGTAGAATATTGTGACGACTGTTCTATTCGTGATATATGCTGGGGATTGGATAAAGATGCGCTGAACCAAGCGATCTACGATTACGAACGTAGAATAGAAGAAGAAACGGATAGCGATAGATGAGTAAGGTATGGGTTATTGGTCTGGTTGTGATTGCTTTGGGCGTAGCTGTTGCTTTCGTAGTCCTGGAGCCCCGAGTTGCCGCGCCGCAACTGGCCGGTGCGCCAGGTGTCCCTTGTTGCGTGATATGTACTCCGGTTGGGACCATTGCGCCAACCAAGACGGCGACTGGAATAGCGACAACCGTAGCGACCAGGACCCCCTCGCCTGGTGAGGTCAGATGCTCTCAGAAGAAGGGCGTGGTTATCGGTTGGGTGGACACATCGGAAGAGCTGCATGATTTACTGGAAGAGATTGGCGTGTCGTGGTTCTATGGACACGTACTGGGCAATAACACGCACTGGCAAGCTGGCGTGGAATTTGTGCCAATGCTGCGGACTCAGTTGGACATGTTTAAGGCCGCGATTCAGTATATTATCAATGTCCGTGGTTATGTGGGCGGGTATTGGCTTATAGGGAACGAGCCGGACAACGGTTCTCAGGACAATCTGACATATGCTCAGGCTGTGGAAGTGTACGGAAAGGCGCTGTACTACGTGCGAAGCATTGACCCGACGGCGAAGTTTATCATGTTGGGATTGGTGGAGCCGAAGAGTCCTTGGGAGCGTCAATTTAGTGCGGCGTGGGTTGCGCGTTGGGGCGAACAGCCTCCGGTTGCTGGCTGGGCGCTTCACATGTATCCGTTCCCGAAGGGGGCAGAAACCGTAGGCCAAGCGCGAGACCGTCTTCTGGGTTGGTTGCGGGGCTGGATAACGGATCATCCCGGTAAAGAGTGTTGGATTACGGAATTCGGTGGGCCTTGGCCCGCTGACACGCAGACCATTGCGGGGACGATGGTGCGGTTCGGGAACGCATTCGAGGAGATGGAGGGCGTGACGAGATATTCCTACTTTTGGCTGGGCAGCAGCAAGCCGGAGCACGACCAATGGGACTTTCTTTCGCTCTATGTGTGGGAGGGAGGAGTTCCATATCAGACGGATTTGCAGTTCAGCTATTCAATGTTAGTGCCGACCGTCGAGCCTGTGGCGACGTGCGTGAGATGAGGGGGATGTGATGGTTGCTACATTACCGGTAGAGCTACGGGGGAAGCGAGTCAAGGACTTGAAGGACGGCGAGGGGGGCTGGGTGCGGTCTTATGAGCTGACGATAGACGCAGACTGGGGCTTGTGGCTTTGTGCGGACGCGATAGTCCACGAGAAGCGACGCTTGTACTGTTTTCTGGTGAAGATGGTCCCGCAGGGATTGGCGGTGTTCTGGGACGACCAGGTGCTCCAGGATTCTGGCGAGTGGGTGATACCCACAAACCTGGTGCCGGATCCGGAGACGCTGGCTGAGGATGAGTATCTACCCGTGGCCATATTTTACAATTCCGGAAAAATGTGCTAGAATATTATCATGCCACGCAAGAGAGACTATCGGACTACTATAGCAGAACCTGGGGTTGACGTGGGCTTCTTCGTTCCTGGGCTTCTAGTCGGGGCTGGGCTGGTCCTGGGTTATCGAGTGGCGTTTGGGCAATGGATGGACGTTCCCTCTGCGTTATTTTCAATCACGGTGAGTCTGGGTCTCTTCTGGTGGCAAGAGCAGCGCAAGAGTGCTCTTAAGCTGCTACCGAAAGAGCGCGTGATAGTGATGAGGGGTGCGCGGACGAAGACGGACGAGGAGAGTCGTGAGGCGCTGCTAGTTGATTTCGTGCGGAAGTGCGTGAGGGACAACACGCTTCGGTTTTGGGAACCGAAGCTAGGTCGTGAGATGTACTGTGAGTTTCGGGATCAGCTTATTCGTGCGGGTTACGCACAGTGGCGTGGTGCGGACAAGAAGCAGGGCTGGGAGTTGACATGCGGGCCGATTGAGATATTGGAGAACCTGGACTTGGGCGATGCGTGAACTAACTGGTTCTTTTGTGGCGACGATGAATGAGATTGGGCGAAGGCTGATGCCTATGCTTGAGGATGTCTTGACGCGGTTTGCTACTACGCTTATTGTAGAATCCTTGCATCGCCGGATTGCGGAACAGATTGCGGAGACTGAGGAAGAGACACGTGACGTTATAGGCGGGATACGATGGCACGTATGGCGTTGTTTCCTTGCTGATACACTTAAAACGGTTATCCTGTCGGATAACATCCGTGCGGGAAGCGTGAGTCGCTGAGTTTGAGATACGCAGGGTTAGTGGGGAGTTGAGGGTGAGGACTGTGCGCTTGGGACGTGTAGCTGAAAACGCAGGGACGCAGGGGTAGTAGGGTGATTAGCCAAGGGCGCAAGAGGGAACTGTGGATGCAAGTAGCAGAACGAGACGGAATGAAGTGTGTTCTGTGCGGAAAGCCTTCGACGGGAGGAGCACATCATGTGCTTCCTGTCTCTCAGTTGGTAGGCCCTCGCAATGAGGCGCTTCTGTGGCGAGTGGAGAATCTCTGTCGCCTGTGTGAGCCGTGTCACAGGGATGCGCCGGGCAAGCGGGGTGAGCTGCTGCTGCTCTTGAAGAACAGATACGGTTATCAATACGAGCAAGAACCTTTTGCAACATACGTGGACATAGCAGAGGGGGGAGTGGGATGAAGGATCTGATTGTCAAGATCGAGATAGACACAAGAGCGTTGAATAAGGCTCTGGCCGAATTGGGTCCTGGGAACACCGAAAGACTGAGGGCTTGGTCTAAGGGTGTGATGCCCATCATGGGCGCTGTGGGTTCTGCTTATACGGACCTTGGCGGGGATATTGCATGGGATCGGGTATGTAAGAATTCCGATCTGGATAGATACGCTCCGTTCAATGCGTCCGATTACGCCAGATGGGCGGCGGACCTGGACGAGCAGATGAAGGCCATTGTCCCGCCCACGCCGTGGTATGTTCTGGTCAAGCGGGAGCTGGCGATGTGGTGGGGCTGGGTGGTAGACATGGTGATACATCCTCTGTGCTGGTGGAGACCGTGACGAAGAAGAAGAGCAGGTTCAAGGTTCCGTTCAAGATGCTATCCGAGCTGAGCCAGAAGTACATAGTGGAGTATACCAAGTCTAGGATTGACAGGAAAGAGCCTAGGAATGCACAAAGCGCATGTCGGTGGGAGCAGATGAAGAAGTATGGACTTAAGCCAGCGCATGCTTTTGTAAGTCAGAAGAAGGCACTGAGGGGGGAATGATGTCAGCATGGGTCGTGTTCCTGGTGAACGTGTACAACAGCAGTCTGGGGTTCTGGAATTGGGCGCTGTGAGTTGCCGCGCGGCAACTAGATTGTCAATAAAGGGGGCTAGATGAATCTCACGTGTTCGCAGAGGGACTTGGAAGCAGGATTGAATGCAGTACGGGCAGCAATCACGAAGTCGTCCCTGTCGGTACTTCAGAGTGTCATGCTGGACGCGACGGATGGGCTTGTCGTTAGCGCGACGAACCTGGAGATCGGTATTCGCAGGCAGGTAGGGGCTAGCATCAGGGAACCTGGGAAAGTTCTTGTCCCTCACGCGCTGTTCTCGAACGTGGTGAAGGCTATGGACGGGGACCTGGACTTGAAGGCGGAAGGCAATTCGTTGCGGTTGGAATGTGGCAAGCAGAGTTCAAGGTTCGCCACGGAAGAGGTAGACAATTTCCCTGAGATATTTCCAGAAGTGGACAAGGGGACGGTATTGGACGGGGCTATGCTGAAGGACATGATTCGGAAAGTTGGATTCAGCGCTGCTACGGATCCAGGAAGGCCAGTCTTGGAGGCTGTGCTGATAGAATCTGGGGACAGCTTCAGGATGGTGACTGCTGACGGGTACAGATTATCAATCGCTGAGTCTGAGGCCATAGGTGAGACGTTCAGCCTCCTGGTGCCCGTGAGGGCGATGAAGGAACTGTCGAAGATAGACGGTGAAGTCACGCTGTATCGGGCAAGTAATAAGGCAGTCTTTCGGGCAGAGGGGATCGAGATAGTATCTCAGCTGATAGACGGGCAGTTTCCGAACTACGGGCAGATAGTCCCGAAGACGCACGTTGTGAGAGTCCTGGCTGATGTAGATGCGTTTAGAAGTGCTGTGAGAACCGTAAGCCTGTTCGGGGACTTGATGCACATCACCATGGATGGGAACGTGAAGCTAAGTACTACGAGCGAGATGGGGGACGGGCAGGCTGAGTTTGACGCAGAGATTGATGGAGAGAGATTCGAATTCAACGTCAACGGGAAGTACCTATTAGAATCGCTGGGAATCATGGACAGAGTAGAGATGGAGGCGAGTACGCCCAACACGCCTATCCTTTTCAGGGACGAAGGCTGGACTCACGTCTTGATGCCGATGGTGGGAAGGGACTGATGGGACTGTTCAAGCGAAAGAAAAAGAAGGGTTACAATCCACCACCTGAGAAGTCAGTGCGTCCTGATAAGCCGACGCCTCCAAGGAAGATATACCCGTGAAGCTAGGACCTTTCGAGTTAGGACCAGGGGGCGAGTGCGAGGGGATTTACACGGGGGATGCGCGTACTTGACAACCTGGATACCATAGCGTATAATAACAAGAAGGAGGTACGCTATGGACGAAGTGACAAAGGCTTATGTGGCGGGTGTTATGGATTGTGACGGTTCGTTTATGATTGTAGGAAGGCCAGATGGGAAACGTTTTGAGCCAAGGGTTGCTGTGGCCCAAGTAACCCCGCAAGTGCCTGAATTCATGAAAGCGGTTTTCGGTGGTGATATTCAATATCAAGTGTTGGAGCCACCTAAGCGCAGTCGCTACATGTGGAGGGTGTCATGTACGGGGGCGACAGATGTTTGCCGCGCTTGTCTTGATTATTTGCAGATCAAGAAAGACCGCGCGGAAACGCTATTGAGTCTTTGGGCATTGAAGGATGACAAGTTGAAGAGTTACGCATATTGGTACGAATTAGATCATCCTCATTGGCGATCAGAGTTGCTGATAGATACAGTGGAGACTCAACAGCTGTTGGGCTACAGGAATTTCTACAGCGTCAAACAGTCCATAAAGATGGGAGTGCTGCTTGCTCTTCCTGGTGCGCCGGGACGTAAATTGAGACGCATCCCGAAAGACATGGTATTGTGGTTAGCTGCAATCAAAGCAGATATTGGGAAGGCTAGGCTTCCAACTGTGCCTCCAGGATTAGTGGATCTAAGGAGAGGTTTGTGGTTGCGGATGAAGGAGTTAAACAAGACGGGATGTTAGGTCCTTATCTGCTTGGACCGAACGAGACTGAAGAGCAGGGCATATATGTTGGAGATTGTCGCGAGAACTATCCAAGGCGATACCGGATGAGTTGGTGGACCTGATATTCACGGATCCTGTCTATCAGAACATCGACGACTATCTGTGGTTGGCGGAGACGGGAGCGCGAGCCTTGAAGCAGGCTGGAATGATGTTGACCTGTTTTGGCATAGGGTACTTGCCAGAGACGCTGCAGGCGCTGAATCACGGACATATGACATACCGTTGGACACTAGGGGCCTTTCAGCCGAATGGGCCGTCGAGGCGCGGAGTTACACACGGATTCTCCAAGTGGTGGGGCTGTCTGTGGTTAGACAAGAGCGGCGAGAGTGTGCCGCCTGGACACTTTCCGGACATGGTACAGAGCTTAGGATATGGGGGCTGGCTTGGTACGTATAAATGGCGCAAGAACCCGGCACCATTCGTTTCGTGGCTGAAAGCGTTTGCGTCAGACGAGGGCATCGTCTTCGATCCATTCACCGGCGGAGGCACCGTGCCTGCTGTATGCAAGATGCTAGGGCGTCAATACCTTGCCTTCGAGATTGAGCCGGAAGTCGCTGAATTGGCACGAACGAGAGTAAGGGAAACCCAACCACCGCTTCCTGGATTGAACTATAAGCAGCTAGAACTATGAGATTCGACGACGAGAACTTGTGGCGAAGATTATCATTAGACGACCTGGCAGAGTGTGTCAAGGAGTGGGACGAAGAGCTGTTGAAAGCTGAGAGGGTAAGGTTAGAAGGGGAAATGTACGTGATAGAAGAAGAGTTGATAAGACGAGCAAGAATGATACTGGGGGAAGGGGAATGACATGTGACTTGACATTCTTTTGTTTTGTGCTATAATAATAAGTGAGGACAGACATATGTGGCGCACAGGTGTTTCTTTATGGGCAACAAGGCTCTGATTGCCATGTGTCTGTCCTCAACGGGCACCTTGCCGCAGTCGGAGCCTTTGCATTTTGGTGATCCAATGTTGATACATCGGGCTTATAAGGCCAAACTTCGGTTGAGCAATAAAGAGCGCACGTGGTGCAAACAATGCGCTGGCGCTGCTCGTTGGGTATTCAACTGGGGTTTGGATGCGATGAAGACGGCTTATGCCGGGGGACGCAAGACGTCCGTTATGGCCGAGAAGAAGCGGTTGAATGCCGTAAAGGATGAAGTTGCTCCTTGGCTGAGGACTATGCCTTACACGGTCTTAGCGGGGGCTTTCGATAGTCTTGACGCTGCTTATCAGAATTTCTTCCGCAGGGTGAAGCAAAGGGCTATTCCCGGGTTCCCGAAGTTCAAGTCGAAACGAGACAATAGGCAATCATTCACACTAAGGGGAAGCATCCACATTACCGAAGTTGGGATCAAGCTCCCGCGTATTGGCTGGCTTCGGATCAAGGAACACGGCTACCTACCCACGGCGAATCGCGTACGCATTTTGTCTGCTACTCTGTCCAGTCGGGACCATGGCGAGACTTGGTATATCAGTCTCCAGGTCGAAGAAGAGTTGCCGGATCCGAAGCCTGTATTCGGGGACCCAGTGGGCGTTGACGTTGGGATTCATCATCTTGCGGCGCTGTCAGATGGGGCCATTTATGAGAATCCAAGAGCTTTGCGGAGTGCGGAGCGCAAGATCAAACGGTTGTCTAGAGAATTGGCGAGACGTAAGAAAGGAAGTACGAATCGGAACAAGACAAGGCAGAAGTTGAATCGAGCGCATGACGAGGTTGCAAAAGTAAGAAGTCATGTCCTTCACGATGTATCTTCTGATATAGTGAGCC
>Ga0209986_10004066_pt1 | contig 12558 bp, 8 predicted proteins | sample BlataG_FD_183168 | JGI IMG/M metagenome (GOLD analysis project Ga0209986, IMG submission 183168) | Deep subsurface microbial communities from Black Sea to uncover new lineages of life (NeLLi) - Black_00105 metaG (SPAdes) (version 2) | ecosystem: Environmental > Aquatic > Marine > Oceanic >...
TACAGCAAGTAAAAGAGTGATGAAAATTCCCTGAACAATAAATTTTTTTAATGGGCTCAAGATGATTTAGGATTTTATTAGAATTACAGGAAGTCTTTTATTGCTATATATATTGCCAGAAAAACCGAAAGTGTCGAAAAAAGAACAATAAATAGCGGAAATCCCAAATGTACAATCTCATCCAGTTTTAAACCTCCAAACACCCCAAGCAAAATAATAACAATCATCTGGAGCGCTATATTAGAGTATTTCACATAGGGATTAATTTGTTTTTTGTTCTTCCTCCGGTTTGAATTCCCTTTTGAATGTTTGTTTTGGTGGTTCATGGATAGTTATTTCTTCACTCATATTGCAATTCCCGGTAAATTTAGATCCCGGTTCAATGGCCAACTTATTGGTTTGCATTTCACCGTTCACCCGGGCAGTAACTTTCAATGATAATAATTGAGAAACGATCAATTTCCCCTCAACGGTACCGGAAACATCAGAATTTTTACAAGAAATCTCCCCTTTTACCTTTCCTGTTTCGCCGATAACCACTTTCCCTTTTGTTATTAAATTACCGGTTAATGTTCCATCTATACGGATATCCCCATTGGAATTAATATCCCCTGTAATTTCCGTACCGATACCAATCAGGTTTATTGCATTGTTTTCAGTCTCGTTATTCTTTGCCATGGAATTAAAATGAAATTTTGTTTCGTTTAATGCGCTAAAGATAAGAACATAGTTTAACAAATTGATTAAAAAAAACCTTAATTTTCAGATTTCATAAATAATTAGTCGGCAGTCGGCAGTCCTCAGTCAGCAGTCTACAAAAAAGTAAATAACAATCAAACAATTACAACACAATGGCAACTGGATTTAGAAACTTAACTGTATATAAAAAAACATTTGCTCTTGCAATGGATATTTATCACGTTAGCAAGAAATTTCCTAAAGATGAACTTTACTCTTTGACCACTCAGATAAGAAAATCCTCTTGCCGACTGCCGACTTAAAGATGCAAAGTATAATAAAATTAGCCATTATCAAGACATAAACATTGAGCTTAGCCCCGATGGCTATCGGGTTTCGGGATTAGCCTCATTCCACAATCATTCAAATTTAGTAGTTTCATTTGAATAGCATTAACCTTTTTAATTATTTTGCGAAGCTATGTTCTTTTTTCCGTCATAGGCCCACTTTATATAAATCGACCCCCAGGTAAATCCACCACCAAAAGCTGCTAAAATAATATTATCTCCTTTGTTTAACTGGTCCTCCCATTCCCAAAGGCATAATGGTATGGTAACAGTGGTAGTGTTTCCGTATCTGGTAATATTGATCATCACTTGTTCTTTCTTTATCCCCATCCGTCGGGCAGTAGCCTCAATAATTCTCATATTTGCCTGGTGTGGTACTAACCAGGCCAGGTCTTCCGGAGCAATATTGTGTTTATGCATCATTTCGACTGAAACATCAGCCATTTTTGAAACAGCAAATTTGAACACCGTTTGCCCTTCCTGATAAACAAAGTGTTCCTTATCCATAAGCGTTTCAAAAGATGCCGGTCTTTCAGAACCGCCGGCTTTCATATGCAGATGATGGCGTCCGTAACCATCGGTGCGAAAAATATGATCCACAATTCCTACATCTTCGTTAGTTGGTTCAAGCAGAACAGCGCCGGCAGCATCTCCAAAAAGCGGACAGGTGGTACGGTCGGTGTAATCGGTAATGGTAGACATTTTATCCGTAGCAACTACCACCACTTTTTTATATTGGCCTGATTCAATAAATTTTGCAGCTGTTTCAAGCGTGTAAATAAATCCTGAACAAGCAGCATTCATATCAAAACTCCAGCCATTTTTTATTCCTACCTTATCACTGATGATATTAGCCGTTGCCGGAAACACCCTGTCAGGTGTAATGGTTGTACAAATCATCAACTCCACTTCCTCTGGTGATGTTCCTGTCTTTTCCAGTAATCCTCTAACCGCTTTTTCTCCCATATATGAAGAGCCCCGGTCTTCTCCCTTCAGAATTCGTCTTTCTTTAATACCAATCCTTTGCATTATCCATTCATCTGATGTATCCACCATGGTAGCCAGTTCATCATTGGTTAGCCTGTATTCGGGAACCCAGCAATTTATTCCTGTTATAGATGCTCTGATGTTTTCCATTATTTAAAAGCTTCTTTAATTCTATCCGTTAATTTCGCGTTAATAACACTTTTTGTGTACAGTATCATACTTTTTATGGCTATATCATTGGAAATGCCATGACCGATGACTATATTTGAATTAACTCCAAGGACAGGTGTTCCACCGTAATTTTCAAAATTAAACCGTTCAAAGAATTCATCTTTTATTTTCCGCTTTCTCACCATTGTGTAAAAAGCTTCCGCTTCCTTCAATACAACATTTCCCACAAAACCGTCACATACAATCACATCAGCTTTTTCATTGCTGAAAAAATCATTGCCCTCAACATTGCCAATAAAATTAAACTCTTTGGTTCCTTTCATTAATTCATACGCTGACTTTGAGACCAAATTGCCTTTTGTCTCCTCTAATCCGATATTCAACAAACCGACCTTTGGATTTTTAGTATTCCAGACATGTTCAGCATATAGCGATCCCAGAATGGCATATTGAAAAAGAACGTCAGGCCGGCAATCAGGATTTATCCCAACATCCAATAGAATTACGGGTTTGCCCTCCACGGTTGGTATTAAAGACGCGATTGCAGGTCGAATAATTCCTTCAATAACTTTTACAGTATAACGAAGCCCTATCAACATTGCCCCGGTGTTCCCGGCACTTGCCAATCCATCAATTTCACCATTCTTCAGGAGTTTGTAGCCAATACTTATGCTGGAATTTGTCTTTAAAGCCCAGGCTTTTGCAGGATGATCTCCCATTTCAATAAACACTTCAGTATGAACAATATCGAATCCGGAAGAGGCCACATGCTCACGTTCTAAAATGCTATGGATTCTTCTTTCATCACCAATCAAGACTAATTTGTCGTCGGGTGTTAATTCTTTCAAAGCAAGGATTGCACCCAAAACGGTAGCTTCAGGTGCATAATCACCACCCATTACGTCAATACCTATTCTCATAAAAGTGAGTTGAAGGTTAATTGTAATGAACTAAGCCGTAACTTCTTTTTCGATAGCTAACTTTCCTCTGTAATACCCACACTCCGGGCAAACTCTGTGATACAGAACAGTTGCTCCACAATTTTGACAGGTAGCAACAGTTGGGACAGTAGCTTTATAATGCGTCCGGCGCTTATTTCTTCTTTGCTTGGATGTTTTTCTTTTTGGATGTGCCATTTTCAATTAATTTTATTTTCTTTAACGGAGCCCATCTTGGATCTTCGTCAATTTTATTTTCTTCCCTGACAAGAAATTTGTTGAGTTTGTTCAACATTTCCTCATTACAAAGGCTTTTTCCGTTTTTTCCGTTTGGATGAATTCGTTTATAGGGTAAACTCAAGCAGATAAAATCATAAAAAAATTGAGATATATTAATTTCGTGATCTTTTGGGGAAAGGAAAATCATATCATCTGTAAGTTCTTCGCTGTCCTCGCCAAATTTTGCAAAAACAGTTCCGTTATATTGAACGGGGAAATTAAAATATTCCAGGCACCGGTCACAGGTTATATTCACCTCTCCCTGAATGTTAAAATGGAGCTCAATTACCAGCGGTTTTTTATTCACCGTTACCTTCCCCGACAGATTGCCCTCTTTTATCTCTGAATTTTCAAAATACTCAAAGAACCTGGAATCAATTTTAAAATTGAACTCGTGCTTTCCCAAACCTAATCCTTTGATCGGAATTATATATTTCCTCATCTTTTTTAAATCCCATCAAAAAAATTGTCTCGCAAAAGTAGAAATTAATATTTAACATACAAAGATCAGGCAATCCTTGCTATAATTCATCCCGGTGTTTTCTAAAATAGCCGGTGCTTTAATCTCTTTTTTGCCTCTGTCTTTTGGAATAGCTCTTCCGGTTAAAAGAATAACAATTTTATCTTTAAGGTCCATATCAGGATTTTCGTCTGGATTAATTACCAACCCCTTGGATAACAAGTTCCTCACCTGAGACTGCCGCCAATGTTTATAGGGTTCTATTTCCGCTAACAAATTTTCAGACAGGCGAGACCCTCCAATTCGCCACAGCCGTTTTTCAAGTTTCTCTGATGCTTTCATGATGGAATGCATATTGGCTGATGACATCCACAAGACCGTTACAGGCGATTCGGCAGATACTTCTGCTGTTCTGGGTAAACCAGTCAATCCAGCCATTTCGCCAATAAAATTTCCCTGGCCTATAATATCCACTACCTTTTCTTTAACCGTTACTTTTAAAGTCCCTCTTGCAATAAAGAAAAACCCGTTGCCTGAACCACCTTCGCGAATGATTTTCTCTCCAACCGAATATACTTTGGTTTGAAAATAACTCACTATCTGGCTTAAAACTCCCGGTTCAAGATCCTTTAACCATGACACATCTTTCAGTAATTCCACTGCATCGGGTAAGGATACCGATGGTGGTGAATCCATCAACTTTTTCATCCTTTCTTCAATGCCGGAAATCATCTTTTTGGCTTCACCGCTTTCAATCCTTCCATTCTTTTGTAATCTTTCGACTGTCCTTCGTTCATAATTCAACATAGAACGTATGGCTTGTCTTGTAGCAATTGCAGAATAAATTTCAGGAAAATTTTTCCGAATGTTTCGAATAAATGTTTGTCCATGAATTTTGTTTTCATTGATCTCTTCTTCAATAATTCCAAGGGTTTTTTCTTCTTCCTCATCATTCATCTGATCATCGGTTTTAAGACTTCTGTACATACTTTCAACCAATTTCAGTGCTTCTTCCTGAGCTTCAACAAATCCCCTGGCACTATCATAACTAACGGATAATCTTTCAAAAAAAGTCCGTTTTGTCATCCTCCCGGCCATCGGCATCGATTGCAACCAAGTCAATAATTTTGGTGTTTTCCAGGATTCCTCCAGGTCTTTTCTTTCCGATAAGGGGATCATTCCTCCGGCATCAAGAATGTCGTCAATCGTTTCTGATAACCTCCGTACTGCAATGGGGCCAAGTAATCCATCTCTAAATTGATGCCAATAACTGCTTTTTTCTTTTTCAAGTATTCTTCGACGGGTTTCAGCGATGGTTTCTATTTTAATGTTTTCCGTACTACTTCTTTTGGCACTTTGGGGAAGGTATTCTTTTACCGCATTCCAGTTAGCACGGCTCAGAAACCGGTCCTCCTTCAATTTTTCAACCGTATTTTCGGTGCTCTGTCTAAGATACTGGTTTGCATTGGAGCGCATCAGGGCTATGGCCGGTGAAACTTTGGTTAAACCAAGCATATTGACCAAAATTTTAATGGTGGTTGCATTAACTAACGATGTAAGGGTTACTAAACCGGCAGTTAAAAAAAGAATTTGGTCCCTTATTTGAACGGGTATCGATTCTTCCCCTGCAACAATTAATGCAAGGGCAAGACCAATAGCTCCCCGTAGCGCACCCCACCATAAAATATATGATTCTTTTACCGACAGGCCATATCCAATCTTCTTCATAAACGGAAAGAATATTCCTATTATAATTGCACGGACAATATGGATACCAATATAAACAATTCCAAGAACAAGAAAATCTTTTCCGGTAAAAACTGTTCGCTGGGCTATCACCACACCAACGATTAAAAAGATTAAAGTATTGGCAATAAAGGCGGCTAATTCCCAAAATTCATGGAGAAAGTGCTCAACTTCCGGACTTATTCTGGTACGTCCAACGCTTGCCATTACCAAACCAAGAGTAACCAGCCCCAGCACACCGGATACATGGAAGAAATGTTCGCAAATAAAAAATGTAATATATGCAGCCATAATAACGACACTGATCTCAACAAGGGCATCATTAAAAACCCTTCTAACCCATGAAATGGTAAGTCCTCCTATGATTAATCCTAAAAGGATACCTCCAAATGCAACACGGAAAAATTCGAGTATCGGAGAACCGGATGCCTCACCGGTGAAACTCAGAAGGAAAACCATGAAAAGAACAATGGCTGTTCCGTCGTTCAATAAGGATTCTCCCTCGATAAGTGTACCCAGTTTCTTACTTGCACCTAATTCCTTCAACAACGCTACAACCGCAACCGGGTCAGTAGCGCTCGCTATTGCACCAAACATCAATGCAATAGTCCAGCCCCAGCCCCTAAGTCCTACTCCAGCTTTATCCAAACCAATAACAAGAGCAGCTGTTAAAACCATAGCCAAAATTATTCCGGGAATAGCAAGAATGGAAGCATTAGCAAAAGTCCTTCTGAACGTATGAACATCCAGTGCAAAAGCTGCCTCAAAGATCAGTATTGGCAGGAAAATAAAAAGAATCAAATGAGGATCCATCGTCCCTGCCCAGGCAATCGATTTGCTGAAGAAACTTACATTCAGTTGTACAAATCCAAGATTCCAGGAATCAAACCAGCCAACACGCGTTGCCATACCCAGACCTAAACCAAACAGAAGTAACATAACCGTAAAAGGCAGCGGACTTTTTCGTAAAAAATGCCTAACGGCAGCACCAATGGTCAAGGCGATAATAATGAAAAACAACGATGATAAATCGAGGCTATGTTCTCCTTCATCATGAACCTTCTGATCAGTATGTTCTTCAGCCCCGTGTTGTACCACTTCAGTCTTATCCTTTCCCGGAACCTGGTTCTTGTTGTGTTCCTGGCCGTAACCGGAATAAATGAGACCAATAAACAAACAAAAAACCAAGGAAAAAAATAACTTTAATGAAATGATTCTTTTTGCTTTCATGTGTGAAATAATTTTTTTCAAGGTACTAAATTGATTTGATTTTTTTATTTAGGAAAAACAATCATAAATAGATTCCCCCTGATTGAAAATTAATATTTCACTAATTCACTAATAATAAAGCAAAAGGATATAATCCTGAGAATCCCGGGGGGATTGAATATAAGAATGCAAACCAGGCTAATAGTATTTGTATAAAGAAAAACAACTTATACTACCATTACCTCAATTTGTTTTATTCTTTGATGATTTTTTTGGTAAGAATTCGTTTTTTCAGAGTATAGAACTCTGCAAAATAGATGCCTTTATAGAAATCATCTACAGGAAAGGAAAATCGATTACTCCCGGGGGATATTTCAAAACTAAACCTTTTTACCTCTTTACCCAGTATATCCCTGATCAGTAAAATTCCATCCAATGCCCTGTCCGCATTAAATGTAAGGTTCAATATGTTCTTTACGGGGTTAGGATAGATTTTGAAATCTTTTTTCAGCCCAGAAAATAATTCAGGTCCCGGAGGTATTGTTGTTGAAGCGGTTGTATATGATCCGCTGGTCCCTTCCAGGCGTATAGTATCATTTATACTGTTATTCGTTAATGTATCGGGGAGAACTTTATTCCCCTGAATTTCCGTAATATGCTTTGTCGCAAAAACAGGAAGGACAGATAAACCAAATATCAAAACAGATCCGATAATCAAAATTTGTGATTTATATTTTATTTTTGATCGGTTCATATTTTGTTTATCCAGTTTTATTTAGACTAATCACAAACAAATTTATGATATTTTGCCCAACAAATCAAAATTTCTGCAAAATTCATTCCAAAATATACATTTAAAACAGGTATTATCCCTTGAATTCAATTTTGTGTTCGTGTAAAAAGGCGATATATTCCTCAATAAAAGAGGTAGTATTATGATGTTCTTTCAGGGTATCCTCTTTTTTATAGGTGTTGAATACTAACTTATAGAGAATTTGTGTAAAGTTTGCCATAGTTGTCATGTTTTGTTATTTAAAAGCCTTATATCATGACTCTTTCCAAACGATCTTTCCATCGTTTCCAATCCGGCATCATTTTTTCCTGCAGTGAATAAAATTCTTTACCATGATGAGGATGTTTAATATGGCAGAGTTCATGTATAAAAACATACTCAATACATTTGGAAGGCGCCTTGATTATTTCAGGATTGACGATTATCTTGCGTTTTTCTTGCACAACGGATAAGCTCAAACCGGAATTCCCCGGAACCATATGTAACAAAGTTTGTTTCCTCCATCTAATACCTTCTTTTTGCTATATCGATGCTTTTTTCAATAATATTATCAATAATATCCCAGTCTGATTCCAGTTCCTCTTTCGACATGGTTTCATATAAGTAATCTTCGATATTCTGTTTCATTCTGTTGATCACATCTTCCTTCTCCTGCCAGTCCACAACTTTATTTTGATTAATTATCTCATCGATTATTAAACCGGTTTCTGCCGAAAGATCTTTTCTTTTACCTTCATCAGAAATTTTAAGATGTAGCGTCTCATTGACAATACCATAAAATGCTTTTGCCACTTCATTATCCTTTAATTGTTCGGGTGTTTCATCTCCGGTTCGGTTCTGAACAGAGTTCATTATCTGTTTTACCTGTGCCAGGTATTCTGTTTCATCAATTCTTCTTTGCCTGTATTCCTCAATGGTTTCTTCCAGCAACCTTGAAAATTTTTTATAGAATGCAGGGTCATCCTCCATTCTCTCTGTAATGGTTTTTGCTGTTCGTGAGGCAATCATGTCAGCCTTTGCCGCTTTACCAGTAACTTTTTCAACCTCTTCTTCGAATTTTTCTTTCTCAAATATGTTTACCTGATCTGTTAACATAATAATCTTGTCCGATGTTATATGAGTATCGATAAGTTTTTGAACCTGTGTTTCATACTGCTTATAATCGATAGCGTCTGAGTATCTTGCCTTAACAGAAACCCTTAGTAGCAGGAAGAATTTTGCATCATTTCTATATTTCTCAACTGTGCGTTCAGGCGTCTTTTCTATGAATTCAAAACATGACATTGCAATCTTCAAGGTACGGACATAAGCAGAAAGTCTCTCATAGAACTTATCTCTTATGGCTTTGTCTGCAAGTAATCGCTCAAATGCCTCTTCGTCTTTCTTATTTTCAATAGACCTGAACAAATCCCATAAAAAACTGTGTTTTTCTGAAAGGGTTTTTATCTCTTCCCTAATATTTATTAATGTGCCTTCCAGGTCATCCTCATCAAATTCCGACAGTGAACTGTAAGAGCTTAAAGCCTCATCCAGCTTTCCGAGAATGCCATAATAATCAATTATATATCCGAAATCCTTTCCTTCATATACCCTGTTAACCCGCGCAATTGCCTGTAATAAACCATGTTCTTTTAAACTGCGTGTTAAGAATAAAACAACGTTTTTCGGTGCATCAAATCCGGTAAGTAGCTTATCAACCACAATGATTATTTCCGGTTCTTCGGAATTTTTAAATGAGTTGATCAGGGACTTATTATATTGTTTTTCACTTCCGAACCGGTCAATCATTTTTTTCCAGAAGAGCTGTACCGTATCATCCGTGCCTTCGCAAAAATCTTCATGTCCTTCCCTGTCGTCCGGTCCTGAGATAAGGACCTCTGTTTTTAAGATCCCAATCTCATCCATATACTTTTTATATAACATTGATGCTTTTTTTGAAGGAGTGGTAAGCTGTCCTTTAAAGCCGGTTCCCTGCCACGTGTTTCGAAAGTATAAACTCATATCCCAGCAAATCCGATAGATTTTCTGATCAGCCTCATTCAGATGATCCGCGTTACTGAATTTCTTTTTTAAATCAGTCCGTTGATATTCGGTAAGCGGTTCGGATATCATATTAAAGTATGTATCAACCGGTTCCTTGTTAACAGTTTGCACCACATGTCTGCCCTCGTATAACAACGGAACTACTGCCTTATCCCTTACAGCCAGATCGATTGTATATTTATCAATAAACCCGCCAAACTTATAAGCCGTATTTTTATCTTTTTTCATTAACGGAGTTCCGGTAAAGCCAATATAACAGGCATTGGGAAAAACTTTTTGCATTTTAATATTTGCAGAACCATACTGGCTCCTGTGACTTTCATCCACGAGAACGAATATTTCAGATGATTCGCTTTTGGTTTTGCCCTGCTTAACGGCTGCCTCAAATTTATTGATTAAAGTGGTGATAATATTGTCCTTCCCTGAATTGATCAGCTCAACCAGATGTTTTCCTGTTTTTGCCTGTACCACCTCCTTGTCACAGTTTTTGAAGGTTTTATATATTTGATCATCCAGATCAATTCTATCGGTTACCAGTACAATTCTGGGATTTAAAATAGAAGGTTCAAGTGCGAGGGCTTTTGCCAACCAGACCATAGTCAGAGATTTACCACTTCCCTGCGTATGCCAGATCACCCCACCCCTTCTTTTACCGCGATCAGTATAATTAACCCGGTCAATGGTATTCTTTACCGCGAAATATTGCTGGTACCTGGCAATTTTTTTTATTCCGGCATCATATACAATAAACTTGTAAACCAATTCCAGTAACCTGGCTGGTTTACAAAGAGAGTACAACAATTTATCCTGTTGGGTAATTTCAATTTTCGATTGTTCTTTACTTTCAAAGTAATCCCTCACATATTTAAACCGGGTGGAAAAGAGTTTGTCCTTTTGTTCATCCGTGAGAGATTTATTAATCAATTTATCTATCTCCTTTTCCATCGAATTTTGCTCCTTCCAGTGAAACCAGAATTCCGGTTTTGATCCTGTTGTTGCATATCTGGCGTCGTTGGAACAAACAGCAAGCAGTAATTGAGAATAAATGTATAAATAAGGTATTCCATCTGCTTCCTGGTTGCGAATGTGTTGAGATATTGCCTGCTCAACCGGTTTTTTCTTTTCTGAAGAGATTAGGTCGGGCCGCTTACATTCAATGATCACAAAAGGAATTCCATTTACAAATAAAACAATATCCGGCCTGTAGGTTTGATAACTACCCGACCGCTGAACAGAAAATTCTTCTGTAACATGAAAAACATTATTTGAAGGATTCTTCCAATCTATATACCGGATATTAAAACTTTTTCTGTCACCCTTAATATTCTCCTCAAAACTTTTCCCAAGTGTGATAAGATCATAAACCTGTTCATTTGTTCTGATCAAGCCGTCTTTAAGAGAAAAATCTTTCAATTCACGAATGGCATTATGAATATTGACATTGCTGAATTTATATGACTGACCACCGAATTCAAATCCATTCAACCTGTGAAGTTGTTCTTCGAGAATATCTTCCAGAATCACATTTGATTGTTTGTTTCCTCTATAGTTATTGGCTTCTTCCGGAGTTAAATACCAATAACCTAACTTTTGAAGGAATTGCAGGGCAGGTATTTGGGATATGTGGTCTTCTTTAAATGATGGCGTTTCCATAATTAGCCTAGTTGATTGTTAGGATATATTCTAATTTGTATATTATATATTTGACTAACTAAAAATTCCTCCATCTGTAATTTTCTCGCTAACCCTGCGAAATAATGCATGTTATATTTAGAATCTCACTGAGCCGGTGAGGGATATATAAATTAAAATCCCCTAATACCCTCAAATATTCAGTCAGGAAAATTTTGGCACACCTGTTTATTAGTAACTATAATATTACCCTAATATTTGGGGCGTTTATAAATTTCATAAAAATTGATTACTAATCTGCCCTGAAAGGGCATAAGCAGTAACACAGGGCAACGCCCTGTGGACATTAGATGACAAAAGTATAAGCCCTGAAAGGGCGAAAGCCTAATCCCACACATAACGCTCATCGTATTCAACTTTGTATTTTTTTAAAAAATCCCTGAACTCATCCTGAAAACTCTTATTCTTATGATGTTTATCTTGTTCTTGTATATAATCAATGACCTTATCGGTTTCTGTAGGGTTAATTAAAAAAATGCCATACCCATCCTGCCAGTAAAAATTAGAATAAAACTGCCCTTTTGTTTTGATTCACTTTGATGATTATTTTTTTATTTCCTCTAACAAATTCATCTGTGCAACTTTACGAGATAGCAGATACAACACATGAACGTGGTTCTTATGTCCTCCAACCTTGACAGGATTACATTCTAATCCTTTACAAACACCACCTAAATATTCATACAATAATGCTTTAATACTATCATCAATCAGGTTTTGACGGTTTTTGGTGCTAAATATTATATGAACATAAACTTTTGATAATGACTGTGGCATAGCTACTTGCTTTCGCCCTTTCAGGGCTAATTTGTATTATTCGTTTTTATACATAGGGCGTTGCCCTATGCTATTGTTATTGCCCCTAGGGGCGATATCTAAAAATCCCTATTATTATAAAGTTTATATGCTATATATTTTATAACAGAACCGATTGTTAAGATTTGCTTTTCCCCCTTTTGGCCAAAAATTTTGGCCAATTAATCTGGTATACCAACTGGTTATTTGTCAACATTTTAAAATATTTTTCAACCAGATTTCCAGGTGTTTTTTACCTTTTTTTTGCCAATTTTTTGCCAATTAGAGTTTATCATCAATTATTGTTTCTTTATTCAAGCATTACAGTGAATATCAATATATATTGATGTATCGGAATTTTAAAATTGTCTGTTGATATACAGCAAGTTATGATGTTGTGTTATACCTTTCCCAATAAAA
>Ga0209986_10004067_pt1 | contig 12552 bp, 11 predicted proteins | sample BlataG_FD_183168 | JGI IMG/M metagenome (GOLD analysis project Ga0209986, IMG submission 183168) | Deep subsurface microbial communities from Black Sea to uncover new lineages of life (NeLLi) - Black_00105 metaG (SPAdes) (version 2) | ecosystem: Environmental > Aquatic > Marine > Oceanic >...
TGGGGGTTCAAGTCCCCTCGCTCACCCTTCTGAGTTTATATTAATTAGTCAAGAAAAAGCGGGGGACAAGCCCCGCGCTACTGTAGCGTTGAGGTTTATCCTCAACAAAGCGTAGGGGTTTATCTTTCCATTTTTCCTCCTTCTGGAGGGGGGAGGACTAAGCTGATGGGCAAATTAGCCTGCGTTTATGTGCACCCTAAAGGGTGCGGCTACCTGCTCTGCTGCTCACAGTTAACAACATAGAATGTCCTTTAAAGTTTTATTTTTTTAAAAATGAAACAAGAGGGATTAAAAGGAAAGTTGCTGAGAATTTCCTTGACTATAATTTGTTTAACAGTTTTACTCTTATTAACTCAGAGAACGTTTGAGAAAATAGATGATAAATCATTTGCTTATATTGTTGTCGGCAAAAGTATTTTTTATGTTGAAATAGCTAATACACCAGCAGAGCATTATCGCGGACTTAGTGGACGAAAGTATCTTTCACCAGGAATGGGGATGCTGTTTATCTTTGATGACGAGCATATACGCTCATTCTGGATGAAAGACTGTTATATTCCCCTGGATATAGCGTTTATCTCGGGAGATTGGCATATTGTATCCATTAAAACAATGACTGTTTGGCCTGATCCCCAGAATCAATATCAAAAACAATACTCCAGTGATAGACCTTGTAAGTACGTTCTAGAGGTTGCGGCAGGAGAGCTAAAGGAGGCGGATATCGAAGTAGGGGATAAGGTCACTGCTATATTCTATACTCTGGGTAGCTATTTTCCATATAAGAGTTGAGTGGCATGTTAAAATTCATTGAAAGCAACACATTTCGCTGAATATTTGTCCTCCCAGACTAAACACGGGGCTGTTAGCTCAATTGGCAGAGCAACGGACTCTTAATCCGTAGGTTACAGGTTCGATTCCTGTACAGCCCACTAAGCGGGAATAGCTCAGCGGTAGAGCATCACCTTGCCAAGGTGAGGGTCGCGGGTTCAAATCCCGTTTCCCGCTCCAAAGCGAGGGTGGCGGAATGGTAGACGCGCTAGATTTAGGATCTAGTGGGGAAACTCATGCGGGTTCAACTCCCGCCTCTCGCATTAAATTAGTAGATAAGCTAATAAGGAGAGTAAATTTTTATGCAGATAACTATAGAGAAAAAAGAGGAATCGGAAGTTAGTCTGAAAGTTGAGATTCCTCAAGAAAAAATAGAAGAAGAAATTTCTCGGGCCTTCCGAGTTCTGGTAAAAGAAACTAAAGTTCCTGGATTTAGAAAAGGTAGAGTTCCCCGTAAAATTTTTGAAGCTCATTTTGGGAAGGAAACCCTCCATGAAGAAGCTATGAAAAAACTCTATCCTCAAATATATAAAGAAATAGAAAATGAATATAAACTAATTCCTGTTATGAAGCCCAAAGTAGAAATCCTTTCTTCCGCTGTAAATGAACCTCTTGTTCTAAAAATAAACATGGTAACCAAGCCCTCAGTAGAGATAGATTCTTATGAAGGGATTGAAGTGAAAAGAAAGAAAATAGAAGTTTCTGAGAAAGAAACAACAGAAACCCTTAAACAAATTCAAAAACAACACGCTAATTACGTTCCCATTAAAGAAACAAGGGGAGCAAAAAAAGGAGATTGGTTAATATTAGACTTAGATTGGGAAGTAAAATCTTCGGGAAAGAGATCTCTCGGAAAAAAGGAAAAAAATTTATTTTTCCAATTGGGGTCACCTTCATTGCCTTCTTCCTTTTCTGAAGGTTTAGTAGGTATTAAAACGAAGGAATCCCGGCATTTAGACGTTGAATTCCCCCCGCAATATGCCCAGAAAGAATTTGCCGGGAAGAACATTGTTTTCCAGGTTCTACTGAAAGAGATAAAAGAAGAAAAACTTCCTCAACTTGATGATGAATTTGCTAAAGATTTAAAATTCAATGATTTAAAAAGTTTAAAAGAAGATCTTAAAGAAAAAATAACAAAAATGAAAGAAACTGAAGAAGAAAGAAGATTGAAAAAAGAAATAGTAAAAAAAGTAGTAAATAATACCCGCGTATCCTTATCCTCTTCCTTGGTAGAGGAAAAAATAGAGGAAAAAATGGAGGATTTAGAGAACGAACTTAAAAGTAAAGGTACCTCTTTAAGAAAATATCTTGAAAAAGAAAATTTAAAAGAGGCGCAGTTACGGGAAAAATTAAGACCAAGCGTGGAAGAAAACTTGAAAACTTTCTTTATCCTTGATACTATTATAGAGAAAGAAAATATTGGTGTAGAAGAAAAAGAAATAGAGGAAAGGCTAAAAAATTTGGCGAATATAAAGAATGAGGAGGAATTGAAAAAGTTAAAGAATAATTTCCTCCAAACAGGAAGGTTAGAAGTTCTTAAAGATCAAATAAAAGAAGAAAAAGTAATAGAGTTGCTTTATAACAAAGCAAAAATAAAATAGGTAATGTCCAAAAGTTTTATGGTAGCCGCAACCTTTAGGTTGCGCAAAGTATGTTGGGGATAAACCCCAACGCTACTGTAGCGCGGGGGCTTGTCCCCCGCAGGCTCTCAAGCCTTGCGACTACCAATTACAAAAAGAAAAAATTACTTTTAACATTACCAAACCAATATTAAGGAGAAAAAAATGGCTTTAATTCCTATTGTGATAGAAAAAACAGCAAGAGGAGAAAGAGCTTATGATATCTATTCTCGCTTGCTTAGGGATAGAATTATTTTTCTCGGTCAACCTATAGATGATATTGTGGCTAATACCATCATTGCACAAATACTTCTTTTAGAGATGGAGGACCCTCAAAAAGATATAAAGCTCTATATTAATTCCCCCGGAGGTATAGTCACTGCTGGCCTAGCTGTTTACGATACAATGCAATATGTAAAATGTGATATTTCCACTATCTGCATAGGGCAGGCGGCCAGCGCTGCTGCTCTACTTTTAGCAGCAGGAACTCCTGGAAAAAGATTAAGCTTACCTAATGCTAATATTTTAATTCACCAACCTCTAGGACAGGCAGGGGGACAGGCTACAGATATAGGAATTCAGGCTCGTCAGATTCTTAAAATTAAGGACAGAATAAATAAAATTTTTGTAAAACACACTGGTCAACCTATGGAAAAAATTGAAAGAGATACTGATAGAGACTTTTATATGACTACTGAAGAAGCTAAAAACTATGGAATTATTGATAAAGTAATTGAAAAAAGGATATAAATGGAAAATGGCTCAAAAAGGTGAAATAATTAAAATTTCTGGCCCTTTAGTAGTGGCTCAAAATATTCCTGAGGCCCGGATGTTCGATGTAGTAAGAGTAGGTAAAGAGAAACTTATCGGAGAAATTCTGGAAATAAGAAGTAGAAATATCTCTATTCAGGTCTATGAAAATACAGGAGGATTAAAACCGGGCGAACCCGTAGAATCAGAGCATTATCCTCTCTCCGTGGAGTTAGGCCCAGGACTTTTGGGTAATATTTATGATGGGATACAACGTCCTCTAACATTGATAAGAACAAAAACCGGAGATTTTATTGGCCGGGGGGTCTGGATCTCGGCTATTGATCGCAATAAAGAGTGGGAGTTTAAACCCCGGGTAAGACAAGGAGAAAAAGTAATAGCCGGAGATATTTTAGGAACAGTCCAGGAAACAGAATTAATAGAACATCGTATCCTTGTCCCCATAGGAATAAAAGGAAAAATAAAGAAAATTCATTCAGGTAAAGCAAAGGTAGAAGATACTATTGCCATAATTGAAATCAGAGAGGGAGAAAAAAATATTTCTATGTTACAAAAATGGCCTGTAAGAAAAATGAGGCCATACAAAAAACAATTAAATCCTGAAGAACCTTTAATTACCGGGCAAAGAGTTATTGATACCTTCTTTCCTATAGCTAAAGGAGGAACCGCGTGTATTCCTGGCCCCTTTGGCTCCGGCAAGACTGTGGTCCAGCATCAGTTATCCAAATGGGCAGATGCAGACATTATTGTCTTCACAGGATGCGGTGAACGCGGAAATGAAATGGCAGATGTTCTAAGAGAATTCCCTCAACTGAAAGACCCTATAAGTGGCAAACCTTTAATGCAAAGAACTATTCTTATTGCTAATACTTCCAATATGCCGGTAGCTGCCAGGGAAGCTTCTATTTATACAGGAATAACTTTAGCTGAATATTACCGAGATATGGGATATGATGTAGCTTTAATGGCTGATTCCACTTCCCGCTGGGCCGAAGCTTTAAGAGAGATGTCCGGTAGATTAGAAGAAATCCCTGGAGAAGAAGGATATCCTGCTTATCTTCCCTCCAGATTAGCAGAATTTTATGAAAGAGCCGGGAAAATAATTTGTCTGGGAAAAGATGAACGCAAAGGAAGCTTAAGTGCTATTGGAGCTGTCTCACCTCCTGGGGGAGACCTTTCTGAGCCGGTAACTCAAGCTACTTTGAAAGTAGCCAGAGTTTTCTGGGCACTTGTATCTGAATTAGCTTATCAGCGTCATTTCCCCGCTATTCACTGGCTACGAAGCTATTCTCTTTATGTAGATAATTTAAAAGATTATTTTAACAAAAAAGTTGCCCGAGACTGGATGGAATTAAGAAATAAGGCAATTGCTCTTTTACAGAGAGAGGACGAGTTAGCGGAAACTGTCCGCTTGGTAGGGTTAGATGTCCTCTCTTCAGAAGATAGAATAGTAATGGAGACGGCTCGTTCCATTCGAGAAGATTTTCTCCAACAATTTGCTTTTGATAAAATAGATACTTATAGCCCCATAAAAAAACAATACTTAATGCTTAAATTAATAATGAACTACTATAACGAGTGTTTAGGGGCTTTAAAAGAAGGTGTTTCCTTAAGTAATCTTATCTCTCTTTCAGTGAGAGAAGATATCGCTAAGGCAAAATATATCCCCTCCGAAGAGATAGAAAAAAGAATGGAAGAAATTACTCACAAATTAAAAGAAGAAATCAATAAATTAAAGGGAGATGAAGAAGGAGGTAGCCGCAACCTTTAGGTTGCGTATAAACGCAGGCTGAAGCCTGCGCCTACCAATTTTACCAATTATAGAAAAATAGGAAAAAATAGAACCGTCCCAATTTTAATAAGGAGAAATGATGGTTATTAAAGAATACACTACTATAAAAGAGTTAAGTGGTCCTTTAATGTTAGTAGATAAAGTTGCAGATGTTTCTTATGAAGAATTAGTAGAGATAGAACTTTCTAATGGAGAGAAAAGAAGAGGAAGAGTTCTGGAAATAACTTCAGAAGCTGCGTTGGTACAGCTATTCGAAAAATCTACCGCACTCGGAGTTAGCGGATCTCGGATAAGATTCCTGGGAAAAGGAATTGAATTGGGAGTTTCCGAAGATATTCTGGGAAGAGTATTTGACGGCTGGGGAAGACCACGGGATGGGGGACCTGATATAATCCCTGAAAAAATGCTGGGAATAGAGGGTAATCCCATTAACCCCGAGGCTCGTGCTTATCCTGTAGAATTCATCCAAACAGGGATATCCGCTATTGATGGATTAAATACTCTTTCTCGTGGGCAAAAGTTACCCATTTTTTCCGGCTCTGGTTTACCTCATGTTCAACTGGCTGCTCAGATTACCAGACAGGCAAAAATTCTAAAAAAAGAAGAAGAATTTGCCATAGTATTTGCCGCTATGGGAATAACTTTTGAAGAAGGAAACTATTTTATTTCAAGTTTTGAGGAAAGTGGAGCTATTGAAAAAGTTACGGTCTTTCTCAACTTAGCTGCCGATCCGGTTATTGAGAGAATTGCTACCCCCAGAATAGCTCTAACTTGTGCCGAATATTTAGCTTTTGAGAAAGATATGCATATTCTGGTTATTCTCATTGATATGACCAATTACGCTGAAGCCCTGCGAGAAATTTCAGCAGCGCGTCGGGAAGTTCCTGGAAGAAGAGGATATCCAGGATATTTATATACAGATTTAGCTACTCTCTATGAGCGTGCCGGGAGAATTAAAGGAAGAAAAGGCTCTATTACTTTGATCCCCATCTTAACTATGCCTGATGATGATAAGACTCATCCTATTCCCGATCTTACCGGCTATATTACCGAAGGACAAATAATGTTTCAGAGAAGTCTTCACCAAAAAGGTCTTTATCCCCCCATTAATGTTTTACCCTCTCTTTCACGTCTGATGGATCGTGCAGTAGGAGAGGGGAATACAAGAGAAGACCATCGAGAACTTTCTAACCAACTTTATGCTGCTTATGCCCGGGGGATGGAAGTAAGAGAATTAGCTTTAGTAATGGGGGAAGCCAGTCTTAATGAAATGGATAGAAAATATCTTAAATTTGCCGATGAGTTTGAAAAAGAATTTGTCAATCAAGGAGAAAACGAAAATAGAGAAATAGAAGAAACACTAAATTCAGGATGGAAACTTCTCAAAATTCTTCCCCGAGCAGAACTTAAACGCGTAAAAGATGAATACATTAAAAAATACGGAGGTTAAGCTTGCCTGAGATTTTTGCTATAAATCCCACCCGCATGGAGCTCCTCAAACAAAAACAAAGACTCATCGCTGCAAAAAGAGCTCATGATTTATTAGAAGACAAAAGAGACGAATTAATGCAACGTTTCCTCCCTCTTGTTAGAAAAATAAAAAAACAGCGGCAAGTTGCCGAGAAGTCTTTAAGAAATAGTTTTGCTTATTTTCAAAGGGCTAAATCAATTACCTCGGGAAAAGAAGTAGAAGAATCCATTATGTGGACTGAAATAGAAACAGGAGTAGATATCCAGAGATACACTCTTTTAAAAACACCCCAATTTACTTTGAAGAGTAAAGGCAATCTTTTATGTTATGGATTTTATGAAAGCAACTGGGAACTAGATTATAGTTTAAGATATTTTTCCCAATCTCTTTCTCTATGGATAATATTAGCTCAAGAGGAAGAGGAACTCAGACGTCTTGCTCGTGAGATTGAATGGATAAGAAGAAGAGTAAATGCTCTTAAATATATTTTTATTCCCCAAATAGAAGAAACAGTGAAATATATTGCTATGAAACTTCAGGAAAGAGAAAGGGCTCATATTATAAACATTATGAAAATAAAGGAGATGATGGGGAGCTGAAGCAAAAATTCGTTAATCACAAGTTATCCTTTTCCCAATCCACAGGTAATCCTGGCAATATTCCAATAAGTAGTTGTTTTATCGGCAAACTCTTTTTTCCTTCTGATAAAATAAGCTAATGACCACAGGCTAAGCTTTGACAAAATTTCAATAAGGGCCACCATTCGGTATATAATGGCTATAACTATACCAAAATGTTTTCGAGCGTAATAATAGCCACTTTTGTAAGCCTCAGTTACAATCTTAGAATCCCACTTTCTTGTGCTACCTCTCCCGTAATGGATAACCTTTGCCTGGGAAATACAAAATATTTTCCACCCGGCAAGTCTCATTCTCCGACACCAGTCCATATCCTCACTATAAAAGAAGAAATTCTCATCCATAAGGCCTATTTCCTCAATTACTCTTTGTCTTACCATAAGACAGGCTGCTTCTACCCAATTTACCTCTCTAATATCTTTCTCTTGAATCCTTTTTAGTCCTCTTCCAAAAGACTGTAAACTGCCATCAGGATTAATAAGTTTACAACCTGTAGCACCCGCCTTGGGTGTCTCATCCATAAATTGTTTCATCCTGGACAAAGAACCAGGTAACACAATAGTATCACTATTTAAGAGCAACACATATCCGCCCTTGCTCTTCTTTATGGCTGAGTTATTGGCACTTGCAAATCCTTTATTTTCCTTATTTTCAATTAATTTAACTTTGGGGAATAGGTTTTTTACCATTTTAGGGCTTCCATCTTGAGAATTATTGTCAACTACGAAAATCTCAAAACTTATATTTTGGACCTTCCCATAAATGGAATCCAAACATTGCTTCAGCAAATCTTTTGTATTATAACTTACAATAATGATACTCAAATCCAATGTTTAGCCCCCCCATTAACCCGCATAAATTTGGAGTCTTCCCTATTCAGGATAAAAGCTCTTCGTATACCTTCTCTATTTTTTGGACATATACATCTAAACTAAAGTATCTTTCCACTCTTTCTCTACCCCTTTCCCCCATCTTCACAGCTTCTTTCGGATGCCCAGCGATCTCTATAATAGCCTTTGCCAGGGATTTAGAATCACCGGAAGGAACTAATAAACCTGTTATCCCATCTTCTACAATTTCTGGTATTCCACCCACATTGCTGGCTATAATGGGTTTCTTAAAAGCCATTGCCTCCAAAAGAACAAGACCAAAGGCTTCATAAACTGAAGGTAAAACAAAAATATCCAGAGCGGCCATTATCTGAGAAATGTCCTCCCGTAACCCTGTGAAGATAACTCTTTCCTTTAAGCCAAACTTTTCTGCAAGCTTCTCTATCCTACTTTGCCATCCTCTAAAGACAGGAGGAGATTCTCCTACAATCAAAGTTGCCACTTTGGGATATTTTTTCTCCACTTCCACTAATGCCTTTAAAAAATACTTATGTCCTTTGGCCGGAGCTATACTTCCAATAACGCCAATTATGGGAAAGTTTTCATTTAAGTCAAATTCCTGTTTTATGGTATCACCTTTTACATCTTTAACAAACTCCTTAATGTCTATTCCATTATGAATAGTCGTGACTTTATTTTTATTTCCAAAAGACCGACTAATTCCATCTGAAACAACTACTATCCTATCAGATAAAACTCCCACTAACTCTTTTAAGAATCGATTCCACAATCTCTTTGAAATATCTTCATGAATATGCCAGAGAACCTTTGTCCTGGCCAATTTCCCAGCAAAAGCACCGTAAGTGCTGACGATGGTGTTTACATAAACAAGATCTATACTCTTTCCTCGAATTAATCGTCTCAAATTTAAGGTAATATTTTTCTTAAATATTACCGTCTCTACTCCTATATCTTTTAATTTTTTGATTAAAGGCCCCTGGCAAGGGGAAAAAAAGATGGGATGATATTTTTTTCGGTTTATCCTTTTTATAAGTGCATACAAACACTTAGGTGCTCCCGTTAAGCTTGCTTCGTGGGAAACATACAAGATATTAAACATCCTCTCTTCTCAAAGCCATTTTACTCACCACTGAAAGCATACCAAGCAACATCCAGAAAAATATGAAAAAGTTATGGATAATAAATGAGTAGCTAAACTCCTCATTTATTACAAAAGCCACCAAGCTTCCTAACAGACCGGCTAGCAGGAACTGTAAATAGGTATTCTTTGTTTTTTTTAAAGCTTTCCATCCCATGGCAAAGGCCTTGATTAAAAGCCATAAAAAAACTATTAGGCCGGGTAAGCCCATTTCTGCCCCGATTTCTAAAAAGACATTATGGGCATGAACAAGGGACTCTTTGGCTTGCGGTAATTGGTATTGAGGATAAATATGTTCAAATGTGTTTATGCCAATACCCGTTAAAGGGTGATCGCGGATCATTTGAAGCGCACTCTCCCACCCGTATATCCTCTCTTTAATTGAAAAACCAAAACTAAAAACAAGACTTAGCCTTCTATTAGTTGAAGGCGTGAAAATAAGAATGGCTAATATAACAGCTAAAACTGAACCAATAATAAATCTTTTCCTCTTTTTAATCATCAAAAAGAAAATCATAAGTCCCATTAACGCTAACCAGCTAGCCCGAGAATAGGTAAAGGTTAAACATATAACCATGGCTACAAAGGAGACTATCAGTTCTACTTTTTTAGCTTTTTTTGAAGTATAAAGTAACAATGAAAAGACAATTGGTATTATCAAGACGAGATAACTTCCCAGAATATTGGGATTCAATAGGGTAGCGTAACTTCGTATTTCTCCTTGAATTAAATGCTGAGAAATGCCAAAACACGACACCGCAGTTCCACCTAGAATCATAGCGAGAATAAACCTCCTTAAAGATTTCTCACTGGATATGTTATTAACAACTAAATAGTAACTTAAAAAGATACCCACTGTGAATACAGGTATGGCTATCAGGCTTTCTCTGGGAACAAGAGAATTAGAAGCGGAGATAAATCCTATAAGGATAAAAATAAGCAGAGGAAAGTCTAAAGGGGTTTTAGTAAACCTACCCACCTTCCTCTTTATTATCTTATATACCAGGCTTGTTAGAGCCAAAAACATGCCCAGATAAATCATTCCCTCGTAAATAGGGATAAAAAAAGCGCTAATCCATAAACCTATCTCAGCTAAATTCTCTATCAACCCTTGCTTTTTAACAATTTTCCCTTTTTTCATGAAAGCTCGATCTCTACTTATCCTTGCTGGCTTTAACTAATATTTTTGTAACTTTTTAAATAAGAATGGTTGATCAATAAGTTATAGAGAAAGAAAAGCACTTTCTCTCTTTTTTTTATTTCAGCTTTCTTTGTCATCTTTAGCCAGAATTTCTCTCCTTTGCCCCCGGGGAAAAATAAGGTGTCCCCAAGAAAGTTTACAGCATGGATTCCCAGAAAAGTCTTTAACTCTGGATGTCTTTTTAACACGATATGAGTTGCCTTTCCAACTTGAATCATTCTCTTTAAAAAATCATCCCGGCCAATAGGGTGATAGTGGTAAGCCAGGGCACCTTTTGCAAACAGAATTTTTGCCCCACTCTTTTTTATTCTATAACCATATTCGATATCCTGCCATCCATATCTGCGCAAATCTTCATAAAACTCTCCGACTTTTTTGAAGACATCTTTGGTGATGGACCCATTTGTAGTAGTAAAAAAATTAAAGGATAAGTCCCTCCAATTTTTTGCCATAATCCTATGATTTCTCTTGGAATTCCTAACAATAAATCTGCTAAAGGGTGATGAGACAAATTGAGGGGGAGCCACAGTTTTTCCAACAACAGCGCAGTTCTTAAATTTTGTATGAAACTCACAATGGATTCTTAACACCTCAGGTTTTAAGATAATATCATCGCCAATAAACAAGAAGATATCTCCCTTTGATTCTCTTATCCCCAGGTTTCTGGCAGCATTGGCTCCTTTGTTTTTCTGATGTATATACCTGAGCGGAAAAGGAAATTTTTCAACAAATCCCTGAATAATGGAGAGAGTGTTATCTTTAGACCCATCATCTATTACAATTACTTCAGCTTGATCAGGAGGTAAATTCTGAGTAGCGATGGATCTTAGGCATTCTCCAATCGTTTTCTCTCCATTGTACGTCGGAATGATCAGACTAAGCACTTTATTTTCCTTTAAAAACGATGAATAAAAGTAAAACTTCTAATAACCAATAAAGTTGGATATTCCATATATCACTAACCTATAAATCCCGTAAAGGACAACCAATATGATTATGAGTTGTAGCGAACTACACCCAATCAGGATAATCTTTAATAAGATAGGCGGGATGTGCGGATATCTCTTCCTGAAGTATCTATACCTGCTTTTGTGCCATGTAAAAAACATTGGGAGATTTAACTTCTTTATACTCTGCCCACCATAGTGAATTACTTTCGCATGAGGCAAAAAATATATCTTCCAACCCCTCTCCTTTATTCTACTACACCAATCTACTTCCTCAAAGAACATAAAGAAATCCTCATCCAGGAGCCCGACATCTTCAACGGCTTTCCTTCTTACCATAAGGCAGGCCCCCATCGGTTGATCCACTTCTCTTATATCATCATGATCCCAGTAGGTCATTTGGTAGCCACCAAAAAATCTTTTTCTGAAAAAAACTTGATCTAAAAAGGTAGATTCCAGGAAAAGGGTTAAAAAATTAGGAAAACTCCTGCAGGAACGCTGCAAAGAGCCATCAGGATTAAGAAGCTTACAGCCCAGAGCGCCAACTTCAGCATGACTATCCATAAACTTGACCATTAGCTCAAAGGTAGAGGGTAAGACTTCTGTATCGCTGTTTAAGAGAAGAATATACCTTCCTTTGCTTTCTTTTATGACTTGATTGTTTGCCCTTGCAAATCCTACATTTTCTTTATTAACAATAAGTTTTGCTTTAGAAAATTTGTTTCTCACCATCTCTGCGCTACCATCTGTAGAACCATTATCCACTATAAAGACCTCAAAATCTATATACCTGGTATTTTTATATATTGATAATAGAGACTTCTCTAAAAAATATTTAGTATTAAAATTAACAATAGAAATCGATAGATCCAATTTCCCCCTCAAGATAAATTAATTCTTTCCTGTAGTGAACAAGTTGATTTGTATTTCTCCTTCCTCTAAGTTAAGTTTTAAATTAAGCCTTATAAAGCTTTGTATATGTCCCTCCTTTGGATAAGAGTTCCTTATGGATTCCTACTCCCTCTATTTTCCCCTCTTGAAGGACAACTATCTTATCCGCGCGTAAGATGGTAGATAGTCTATGGGCGATGACAATAGTGGTTCTCTCTTTCATCAATTTCTGCAGAGCCTCTTGAATTAAGGCCTCAGCTTCCGCATCTACGGCAGAGGTAGCCTCATCAAGGATAAGTATGCAGGGGTCTCGAAGAATAGCTCTGGCTATGGCGATACGTTGTTTTTGTCCCCCGGAAAGGTTTACCCCCCTTTCGCCCACGGGGGTAGCATATCCCTTTTCTA
>Ga0209986_10004068_pt1 | contig 12547 bp, 13 predicted proteins | sample BlataG_FD_183168 | JGI IMG/M metagenome (GOLD analysis project Ga0209986, IMG submission 183168) | Deep subsurface microbial communities from Black Sea to uncover new lineages of life (NeLLi) - Black_00105 metaG (SPAdes) (version 2) | ecosystem: Environmental > Aquatic > Marine > Oceanic >...
TTCAAAAAAGTTTAAGTTATTTTCTGGCCTGATATTATCTAAAAATCAGGCCGGAGTAGCCATTGCTTTTTTCAACCTCCAACTATGGATGGGACAAGTTCTGTTTTTCAATTATCTGAGCGAGATAAAAGGGTTGCGGAATTTCATATTTGACGGGAATTGCGGCTTTCGGTATTGTATTATAGCAGTTGGGAGGGTGCGAAAATTAATGTGGGAAAGCCACCGTTAACGATAATTAGAGTATGTGGTCAAGTTTTTCGCCATATGTCAGTCGTTCTTTAAAGGAGATGAGCAGTTATCAGTGAGAGACTTATTACAACTCGAGAACTGCGTCCATATCTGGAGAAGTGCGGCTATCGCATCCCTCTTTTACAAGAGAACTATGCTTACGTAGACACTTATGGCCCACATCAGGTTCCTCTGGCTGGGTTTGCACACCAAACCTACGACGCTCGAAGCGCGTGTGTAGCAGGTGTGGACACAGATTTGTTAAGTGGGCAATCCTTTGAAGAGTTGGTTACGAGCTATCGTGGCCTTGGAGCTCCTGTTCTTTTTGCATGTTCCCGAGAAGAACTTCAATGGTGGAGTTTCACAGCTCAAAGGCCTACGCTTGAAGATAAAGTTTCGGCGGATAAAGTTGCCAATTTTTTCCATAAGCATTGTAAAGAATTTGCCCCAGAAAGCATCTATCGTGCAAAGACTCTCGGTCGCTTGGATCCTCAGTATCAACTGAACTTTGTAGATGTTGGACTGATGCCGCTTTTTGAACATGAAATGGGCAACCACCTGTCGAAGCTAATAAGAAGAATGTGCGATGCCCTTCACAACGAACTTGGAAAGCCAAATATAGATGAGGATTTAGGGCGATGGTTGTTTCAGTCAGTTTTTCGGTTATTGGCTGCAAAAATCCTAACAGATAAAAAAGTTTCAGAGTTCTCTGACTTAAACCTGGACGATGTGTCTGGGACGCTCCGAAAAGTCCATAACCATTACAGTTCAGAACTGCCACTAGAGAAGGTAACTCGAAGACAAGAAACAGGCCTGAGAGCCGCTGCAAAGCTGCTCAAAGAATTTGGCAGCTTAAGGCATTTAACCATTGAATCGCTTGCGTATGTTTACGAGAATACTCTTATTACGAAAGATGTGAGAAAAGCATTGGGTATCCACGCTACACCTTTATATCTTGTGGATTATATAGTTTGGCAGCTTGCCCCGTGGATTGAAAGCATCCCGCAAAAAAAACGCATTGTGCTGGAGCCAACTTGCGGACATGCTCCATTTTTGATATCGACTGCCCGCCTCTTTCGAGATATGATCGATGAGAGTGACCCAAAGAAACGCCATGATTATCTAAAGGACCATTTGTTTGGTGTAGAGGTGGATGATTTTGCCAGAGAGATTGCAAGGCTTTCCTTGACTTTAGCTGATGTACCAAATCCAAATGGTTGGCAGTTAGTGCCTGCAAATGTTTATAAAGGGCAAGTACTCTTAGACGCAGCAAGAAAGGCAACGATTTTATTATGTAATCCACCTTTCGAAAACTTCACCGATGAAGAGAGAGCTAGATACGCTGCGAAAGGTGAACATTTACAGTACATCAATAAAGCCACCGAGGTCCTTGCTCGAACATTACCTTACATGCCTGCTGGCTCCGTATTCGGTGTCATTCTTCCTCGTGGTTTTCTAAACAGTGTAAACGCTATTCCCGTGCGGAAATTCTTGGTTGAGGAGTTCGAAATATACGAAATATGTGTTCTGCCGGATAATGTTTTTCCCTCCGCCGATCATGAATGCGCCGTTGTATTGGGACGAAAGCGAACTTCTAAGAGAATTACAAACAAAACAAGATATGTGAGGGTTAGGGAAAAAACTCTGGATGAGTTTAGAGATCGTTACAGTGCACCAAAAGAAGTGATACCACAGGCTCGTTTTTTAGATTCAGATGGTTATGATTTGCGTACCCCTGAACTTAGACCTGTTTGGGAATATTGCATAAAACTTATACCCTTAAAAGAAATAGCGGATATAGGGAAGGGGTTTGACTTCAAGGGTAAGGATTTACCAGAAGGTGTTACCACGTTTAGTAAGACAAAGTTTTCAGGTGGGAGTAGGGGATTTTTGAGATTTCATAAGGACCTTAAAATAACCGAACAACCAAAAATTTGGTACTTGAACATTCGGTCGGAAGCGATTCGTAGTCGAAGGAGGGGAACTGACACACGGATATCACAAGTTTTACTTAATTACGCACCAGTAAGTCGGGGACCATGGCGATTGAAGGCATTAATAGATTATGAAGGTCATCCTGTAACAAGCAGTTTCTTAGTAGTTCGTCCACAAACTGAGGTGTGGTCGCTCGATGTTTTGTGGGCAATACTGAATTCTCCATTGGCAAATGCGTATGCTTACTGTCATGGGACAAAGCGAACCGTTCTTACGGGAATGATTAGGGCATTACCAATACCAGATGTAGGAAAGGAGGCTTTGGACAGGGTGCGCCTTTTAGTTAAAAATTACTTTGAGTTATTTTCCTCGGCGAGTAAAGTTTTTCAGACGGACTTAGACACCAAAGAAGCTAAGAGGAAGATGTTAGCCATCGACGCAGAGGTTATGCGTTTGTATGACTTGCCTCCAAAATTAGAACGACAAGTATTAGATTTGTTTGATGGGTGGGAGAGAAACGGGGTGGACTTCAAATTTACAAGGTATTTCCCACGGGATTTTGAGTCGTGGATCCCTTTACATGAATATTTATCTGAGGAATATCAGAGGTCAACTGTCTCTTTTGTCAGTAAATGGGTCGAAGAAACAAGGTCGCCACAAATTATTAAGTCCCTCGACGCTGCAACAGAGGCATTTAGAGAAGATTGACATGCGTACCTACCTTCTTGACACCTGCATTTGGTCATACTGGTTTAATGTCAAACGATCCGAGCACGCGAACATTATGAGTTACGTGCGAAGGTTGCCGCCTGATTCTAGATTAGGCATATCTATTATCACCTGGGGCGAAGTAGTCTACGGCCACAGAGCTGTATCTACGCAGGAAGCGCCTATTCAGGCTGAATATCTACAGTTTATTATGTCTAAGGGGCCTAAGACTTTCTTTCTCGATGATATGCACACGGCCCGTACTTACGGTGAGCTAAGAGCACTATTGTTCGACAAATACGCACAGAAGAAAAAAAGATCGGGCCTGCGGCCTGAGCAACTGTTTGATCCTGCGACCTCGCTGGAGCTTGGAATACAAGAAAATGACTTGTGGATTGCTGCTCAAGCCATGGTTAAGAATCTGACACTTGTTACTAGCGAGAAACTAAGACGTATTAGTGAAGTTGCAGGCGATAAACTCGACATCAAAAATTGGACGACTTGAGGTTTGGTTTTTTCGTGGATTCTTTAAAAATGTAGGGGGGGGCCTTTTGTCGCCTCCATAGAAAGGGGAAGGGAAATTTGGGTCCCCGCCTTTGCGGGGATTCGGAAAAGGTAGAATCTGTGTCCCCGCTTTCGCGGGGATGCGGAGAAGTGAGAGACGGTTGGACGGTGAGATCCCCGACTACGAAATTCGGGGACAGGCGGTAAGACGGGGGAAGTTTAAAGTTTGAAGTGGAAAATGTAAAACCAAAGCTCAAAATGCAAAAATGAGATTGCTTCGGCCTAAAAAGCAGGCCTCGCAATGACATTTTCTTTTGGATTCCTGCCTTCGCAGGAATGACAGCTACGCGACTATCCGGAGACCACCGATTTTTCTTTATTTATCTTTGGTTATCAGCTAAAATATCAGGTTTGGACTTTCAGGTTATTCCGTGAACCATATTTGGAGAACACAAATTATGAGAAGTGATACGGTTAAAAAAGGATTTCAGCGGGCACCGCACCGGGCTCTGCTTCATGCGTGCGGTCTCGGAGACGACGATATTAACAAGCCATTCATCGGCGTAGCCAACAGCTTCTGCGAGATAGTGCCGGGCCATGTCCACTTAGACAAAGTAGCCCGGGTTGTCAAGGAGGCGGTACGGGAAGCGGGTGGAGCGGCTTTTGAGTTTAATACCATAGCGGTCTGCGACGGTATTGCTATGGGCCATACGGGGATGAAGTATTCTCTGGCCTCGCGCGAGATTATCGCCGATTCGGTTGAGACTATGGCACGGGCGCATTGTTTTGACGGCCTGGTTTGTATTCCTAACTGCGACAAAATCATACCGGGGATGTTGATGGCGGCGGTGAGGCTGAATATCCCGACGATTTTTGTTTCGGGCGGGCCGATGGCGGCCGGTAAGACAAAGGAAGGAAAGACGGTCGATCTTATCAGTATATTCGAGGGCGTCGCTCAGTTCAATGCCGGCAAGATTACCGAGGAACAGTTGAAAGAGCTTGAACGCACGAGCTGTCCGGCGCAGGGAAGCTGTTCAGGGATGTTTACGGCTAATTCGATGAACTGCCTGTGCGAGGCGATTGGGATAGCTCTGCCCGGCAATGGGACAATCCTGGCGGTCAATCCGAAGCGAGAAGAGCTTTACAAACGAGCGGGCAAACAGATTATGTTCCTGCTCGAAAAGGACATCAAGCCGTTGGATATAATCAGTGAAAAGTCCCTGGATAACGCCCTTGCTCTGGATATGGCAATGGGCGGCTCGACAAATACCGTCCTGCACACATTGGCGGTGGCCAGTGAAGCCGGTATCAAATACGACCTGGAGCGCATAAATGAGATTTCGGCCGGATGTCCGAATATCTGCAAGGTATCGCCATCGAGCGGATTTCACTTAGAGGATGTTGATGCTGCCGGCGGTATAAGCGCAATACTGAAAGAAATCAGCAAGGTTCCAGACCTGTTGAATACCGACTGTCTGACGGTAACCGGCAGGACACTCGGCGAAAATGTAGCCGATGCCGACATCAAAAATCCGGATGTCATCCGTCCGCTCGATAATGCGTACTCGGAGACCGGAGGCCTGGTTATTCTTACAGGCAATCTGGCTCCCAAGGGCAGCGTGGTCAAGTCGGCCGGCGTTACAGAAGCGATGCTGACTCACAGCGGCCCGGCTGTTATTTTCGAGAGCCAGGAGGATGCCTGCGAGGGTATTTTGGCCGGCAAGGTTAAAGAAGGTGATGTTGTGGTGATTCGTTGTGAAGGGCCCAAGGGCGGACCGGGTATGCAGGAGATGCTAAGCCCGACAAGTTACATTATGGGTGCCGGATTAGGTGAATCCGTTGCTTTGATTACTGATGGCAGATTCAGCGGTGGGACAAGAGGTGCCTGCATCGGCCATATCAGTCCCGAGGCGGCGGTCGGCGGGCCCATCGGATTATTAAAGGATGGTGACATCATAGAAATCGACATCCCTAACAACGCTATAAACGTCAAGCTCTCTACTGACGAACTTGCCGAACGCAAAAAGGCCTGGAAGCCGCCCAAGCCACGTATCACTAAAGGGTACCTTGCAAAGTACGCCTCTATGGCTACCAGCGCCGACACCGGTGCAGTCCTAAAATGGTAAATAAGATAGATGCCGTCAAAAAAGAAAACCGCGTGGTATGCTGGCGGGCTGCATTTTGAGTGTATGCAGTGCGGCGGATGCTGCGCCGGGCCAGGCGAGGGTTATATCTGGGTCACCAGGCCGGAGATTCAGATAATCGAGGATTTTCTGAAAATAACACCTGTTGAGTTGCGACGTAAGTTCTTAAAGCGCGACGGCCTGCGGATAACGATTATTGAAAATCCGAATACTAAAGATTGCATGTTCCTGCAAGAAGTGAACGGCCAAAAGAGATGTGTGGTTTATCCTGTTCGTCCGAGCCAGTGCAGAAGCTGGCCTTTTTGGGCAGGCAATTTGGCCAGCCCCGGTTCGTGGAACAAGGCCGCTCAAAAATGCAGCGGTATTAATCGTGGAAGACATTATAGCTTCGAGGAAATTCAGAAAATCAAAAGTGAGAAGAAATGGTGGCAGGAACCGGAGCAAAAAATCAGTTGCTGAATAAGGTGGCTGAGATTTATGATTGGTTGGATGTACAAACCCGGCTTTCTGATGATTTGGTTGTGAGGTGTGATGGCTGTGGCAAATGCTGTGATTTCGAGTCTTTCGACCATCGGCTTTTTGTTACCCCGCCGGAATTGATGTACTTAGCTGCAAACCTGGGGGCCGAAAAGCATAAGGCAATGCCTACCAGCCGATGTCCCTATAATATCGACGGTAGATGCGCAGTTTACGAATATCGTTTCGCCGGCTGCAGGATTTTTTCCTGTAAAGGCGATGCGGATTTTCAGAGCAGGTTGAGCGAGTCGGCCCTGAAGAAATTCAAGTCGATTTGCACAGAATTTAACATACCCTATTACTATACCGACCTGGCGACAGCGTTAGAAAACATCTCGAAACTGTGACTCCTTCGGCAAGCTCATGACAGGCTCTGAGCGAGGCGAAGGGTCTCGTGTGTTGAAAAATGAGAGATTCCTCGCTGCGCTCGGAATGACATTTTTTTTGGGGCGAGTGCCTTGAATGGTTTTGCTGCTCACTGATATTTGTCAATCGGCAGTGGGATGTTATCCTGGGGGTCACGTAGATTGATATATTTTACGCCGGTTACGCCGCCTAATAGTGAGCCGTGTTTCTTGTAATAGCTGTAAAGCTTGGCCAGTTTCTGCTCATCGGTAGATTCCAGATGTCGTTGCCATTTGCCTACCTCAGCTCCCCAGATGATTTCAGTGTTGTCCTTCGCATACAATACGATATGTGGGAAGCGGGCATTTTCTCGGCCCTCGAAATTGCTGACATCGATGCTGTCGATTTCGCGGAGTAAGGGTTTTTGGGGTGCTTTAATATCTTTATCCCTTTGATCGAGCCTCTCCAGCACAGCAACAGCGGCAGCGAGGTCATCACGGTGCCAAACTCTGCCAAGCGGTGGTGTTCTTATTATTAGCGGCAGACCTTCCACCCTTACGATAGGTAGATTCGGTATCGGCACAAAATCGAGCACGACGAGGTCACAGTCTACGTAAAATTTGTTCAGACTTGATTTGAGCAGAGCCAGAGGCCTTCGCCATCGGCCTGTGATTTGGATGCTGTCATGTGTGGTTTGCACTGTTACTTCATCGAGCCAGGCCGTTGTCTGTGCAAGATTTTTCTGAACGAGGAGAGCGGACCCTTCATCGGGTATTAAATCTCCATTGGGCGCGGCTGCGGCGTAAATCTTTTTTTTGAGCGGTTCATTGACCCAGGGGGGGGGATCCATCAATTTCAAGGTTGATGCTTTTTCCCAGATGGGAATGTTGTTTTCGACGTATTGTTCAAGGGATGTAAAGCCGAACCATACGACTAATACAAAGCCGATTCCTATGGCGGCAGCAACGCAGGCCAGAGCAAATACTTTCAAAATGCGCGTCAAACTTGGATGATAAGTTTTCTTTCGCCTGCTCTTTCTTTTTGAAGTGCCGCCCTTAAACGATATTCTTTTCGTCTTGCTTTTTTTTGCTCGTTTTCTTTTAGCCACTATGATCTCGTATATTATGAAGCGTATCTCATATCTTCGGTCACGCCTGGCGCTTGGCGAGCGACGAATATGCCGCTTCGATTATTTTTGTACACAACTCGCTCATTGAAAGCCCAATCTTTGCCGCTGCCATTGGTAAAAGTGAGTGGTTTGTAAAGCCCGGGATAGTATTTACCTCCAGGACGTAAGGTGTCCCGTCGTTAGTCAGGATAAAATCAGCCCGTGCAAAGTGCCGGCAGCCGAGCGCATCGAAACAATCGAGCGCCGCTGCCGCAATTTTGTTGGCCAGCACCGCGTCATCAATCGTATCGAAGAGAAACTCAGTTTGGGGGTCGATGTATTTAGCTTCGTAGTCGTAATAGCCGGTTTTGCTTTTAATCTCGATAATTGGCAGCGCACGCCCCTGCAGTATGCCGACGGTTATTTCTCTTCCGGCGACGTATTCTTCAATCATACAATCGCCGAACTCGCTCAAGGTTTTCTGTGCTGCGGTAATGGCTCTGTGCGATTCACTTACAATGCTGATACCGACGCTGCTTCCCTGTCTTATGGGTTTTACTACGTATTTGTCTGCAAACCGTCGGAGTTGTTTTTCAAGTTCGTGTGTATTAGTATTGATGTCAAACTCAATCGCCGGCGGTGTCGGTACTCCCGCTTTGGCAAAGGCCTTTTTGCTCGCTATCTTGTCAAACGCCAACCTGCTTGCTGTCGGCCCGCTGCCTGTGTATAGAAGTGATTTGTCTTCGAGTATCTGTTGTAGCCGGCCGTCTTCTCCGAATTTTCCGTGCAGTGCGATGAAAAAGACGTCGAAGCCGGTATCTTTTAGTATGTCCATATTGTCCGGGCTGATATCGGAGGTGACTATATCGAAGTCGGCTTTTTTTAACGCCTCTGCGATGCAACTTCCGCTTTGGATACTGATGTCACGTTCTTCGCCGATACCGCCCATAAGGACGGCCACTTTTAATTTACTATTTCCTATTTTCAACTGACTATTGCCGTTTCCAATAAATAAGTTCAACTTTTCGATTCGCCTTCGGCGAAACTATTGAAATAGATTCCTCCGCTTCGGCACGCCAAACGCGTGCCTTCGGTCGGAATGACATGTACAAAGTTATTATACTCACTTTTTAGAAACGTTACTGTGTTTGGTTAAATGGCAAGTGGTTAAACGGCCAACCACTTTCTTAATTCCAGATTTCGATTTCAAGTTCCAGCTCGGTGTCGAACTGTTCTTTAACCCTCTGTTTTATGGCGTCAATCAGCCTCATAACGTCTCGGCTTTTGCACCCCTTTTCTGCGATTATGAAATTTGCGTGTTTTTCACTGACGGCGGCCCCACCAATTTGCAGGCCCTTTAGACCGGCCCTGTCGATCAAGGCGCCTGCGGAGAGGCCTCTCGGGTTTTTGAATATGCAGCCGGAATTTTTTGTATTTAACGGCTGAGAATTCTTTTTATATATCCAGATTTCTTTGACCGTTCGCATGATTTGCTCAGGGTCACCTTCGGTTAATTTGAACCGAGCGTTCAGAATGAATTTTGCGGTGATGTTTGTCCCGCGGTAGTCGAACATCAGCTCCGGTTTGCTCTTTTCAAAAACGGCGCCTTGATTGTCCATCAGCGTGACATTCTCTACTGCGGCACCGATATCCCCGAAGTTGCCGCCGGCATTCATTTTTACGGCACCGCCGATTGAGCCGGGTATGCCTGTAAGAGCTTCGATACCCGAAAGTCCTTTTTGAACGCAGCTTAAAACAAGCTTGCTCAAATCTGCGCCTGCCCAGGCGGTGACCTGTTCGCCGTCAACTTGTGTCTGTTTGAATTGCTCTGCTTCAAGCGTTATCACCGCTGCCCGCAGTCCGTCGTCGCTGATTAGCAGATTGGAGCCGAAGCCAATGACATAAATCCGGATTTTGTTTTCATTGCACCGCCGGACAACTTCTTTAAGTTGTTTGACGCTCCGGGGCCTGATAAAGTAATCAGCCGGCCCGCCTAAGCCGTACCAGGTGTGGTTGGCCAACGGATAGTCGGTTTCAACAATTTTGTCTAAGCCGCTGAATATATTCATCTGCAACCTTCCAAATATCACCTGCTCCCATTGTAACGACCAAATCCCCTGCGGTTACATTACTCTTTAGATAATCGCAAATCGGGTCGAAGCCGTCGATAAACAGGGCCTGGTTTCCGTTGTTGCGTATTCTTTCGACCAGTATTTGGGCATTGACCTCTTTTTTTGCCGCCTGCGAGTCCCGGACGAAATAAATCTCCGGTACAATAGTTACATCGGCAAGCTTAAAGCTTTCTGAAAAGTCATTAAGTAAAAATCTTGTTCTGCTGTATTGGTGTGGCTGAAAAACGCAGAAGATTCTTTTCGGCTCGTACCTTTCTCGTATGGCGGCCAGTGATGCCCGGATTTCTGTTGGGTGGTGGGCGTAATCGTCGAGGACCGTGATTTGTCCAACCCGGGCTTTTAGCATTAGCCGGCGGTCGATGCCGGTAAAGTTGGGCAGCAGGGCGAGTATCCGGTTTGGCTCAAGTCCTATATTAATCGCCATAGCCGTCACTGCCAGGGCGTTTAGGATGTTGTGGGTGCCCGGCAGAGAGATTCGAGCGGGCCCTAAGAATTTGCCATTGTTGTAAACATCAAACGTATAGAAGCCATCATTTAGCACAATATTGTCGGCGTAGAAATTGCAATCTTTATCAAGCCCGAAGGTCTCGCATCGCAGGTCCGGCTGAAGCCTCTCGATGACTGTTGCCACGTTTGAATCTGCGCCGTTGGCGACCAGCAGGCCTTCCGGCTTGACACCGAGGGCAAAATCGCAAAAGGCATCGACTATCTGGTCTTCGTCTTTGTAGTAATCGAGATGGTCCTGCTCGATGTTTAGTATGCAGCCGATCCGGGGTTTGAGGTTCAGAAAGCTGCGGTCGTATTCACAGGCTTCTGCTATGAAGTATTTACTTTCTCCGACGCCGGAGGAACCGCCCAGCTGGATGATGTCGGCGCCGATGATAAAATTGACATCTATGCCGGCCTGTTTGAGACAGTAGGCGAGCCAGCCGCTTGTTGTGCTCTTGCCGTGAGTGCCGGCGATAGCCACGCCCTCATAGCAATTGCAGAGTTGGCCCAGCATCCGGGCATATTTATAGATTTTGAGCCCCTTGTTACGTGCCAGTTTTAATTCGGGATTGTCTTCGTTTATGGCGGCGGAGATAACGACCGCATCGGCGGCCGGGTCGAGATGTTTTTCATCATGGCCGATTTTTATATCGGCCCCCCATTCGCAGAGCCGGTCGGTGACAGCGGTTTGGTCCTGGTCGGAGCCGGTAATAATCGCATGATTTTTTATCAGAAGCTGTGCCAGGCCGCTCATCCCGACACCTCCTGCGCCGATAAAGTGGAATTTTTTACCCGCCACAGTTGCCGTGCCGTTTTCCACATTCACTATGGAGACAGCCGATTCCGGAGAGTTTTTTCTATTTTCCGTGTCTGATTTTTCTAATTTTGCTGTATTTGGCCGGCTCATAGCTCATCCTTGATAATAATTGAGGTTCCATTGGCGGGATTTTAGCATAAAAGCCTGGCAAAGAAAAGAAAAAAGGCCGCGAGTGCTGATTACATTCGGATTGAGGGGCGAGCCAGTAGCAGGAAGTCGCTAAAGAAGATTTACGAACTCTTTAGTTGTAAGGCCGGCTTGATCGATAATAGCACGAAGCGTACCTTTAGGAATGTCTCTTCCAGGGTGGTTAGGTGCAACAGTTCGTCTGTGAGTTTTAGGGTTGTACCAAATTTCATGGCTGCCTTTGGCGTGTCGGTCAAACACAAAACCTGCTTTACGAAGCCTGCGTATTACTTCGGATGGTTTAAGCGACGGAAGGCGACTCATGTTTCAACGGGGACAGGAATTTTAACATCTAATTTGAAGTGCGGTCTTTGACCTACAGAGAGATTTTTTGGAAGCTGGTCTCCATGTTCGATGCAGGATTCTATGATTTTACGAGCCACATCTTCGGCTATTTCAATGGTCTCTGCAATAGTTCTACCCTGTGCAATCAGGCCTTGCAGAACGGAACTGGTGGCCAAATATTGACCCTCTTCTAAATATTCGATTGATATTGGAACAAGATATTCTGGCATATCTATAACCTCAGTAGTAAAGATAACGTAAATTATAGGTTTTGTCAATGTAAATCCAGGCAAAACAAGAAAAAAGGCAAATTACAATCACCTAATTTTCGTCTTCATCCGGAATATACTCAATCAAATCTCCCGGGGTGCAGTTCAGTGCTTCGCATAGCTGATTCAAGGTGGAAAATCGGATGGCCCTTGCCTTGTTGGTTTTGAGGATGGAGAGGTTATTGACCGCCAGGCCTGTTGCCTGGGCCAAATCTTTTAGCTTCATCCGCCGATCCAAAAGTACATAATCCAGTCGAACGTTAATCATCTTTTTGCCTCCTTTCAGACCAGCGTTTTTGATTCTTCAATGATAGGCATCACACGCCGTAGAATCTGGGCCAATCCGACCAGAATTAACGCACTTGCGACAACCGGCAGCCCGTTTGCTACAAGAAATCCCCATGGAGAGTAATAAATAGAGTCGCCCATTCTCTTGGCATCAACAAAAAAAAGAAGAGCAATTCTTATAACCCGGAGGGCCGCGTATAGGTAGAGAATTTTTTCTCCATGACGTAGAATCCAGCCAGGTTTATACTCGGTTTCAAACAGGTACCTGATAAACTGGGCGACACCCAGTACGACCAGCCCGATAAGTATGTGTATGAAGATTGTAATTGGCATGACAAATGGTATACTAAAACTGCTGTATCCAGACAGGGTTGATACAGTCCAGGTGGCGGCTGTAATCAGTAGCACCCAACCGATGATTCGGGCGGCGATACAGTAAAATTTTAGCAGCCCTTTGTTTTTCTCAATAAATTCATTCATAATCTGAGTTCTCCTTTCTAAATTTATTGTTTTCTATTATCGTGTATATTTTAACGATTATCATTGATTTGCCAACCAAAAAAGCAAAATTAATTTTTTTTTTTTGGGAATGA
>Ga0209986_10004071_pt1 | contig 12541 bp, 6 predicted proteins | sample BlataG_FD_183168 | JGI IMG/M metagenome (GOLD analysis project Ga0209986, IMG submission 183168) | Deep subsurface microbial communities from Black Sea to uncover new lineages of life (NeLLi) - Black_00105 metaG (SPAdes) (version 2) | ecosystem: Environmental > Aquatic > Marine > Oceanic >...
TGTCGCTGACCCAGGCTTGATCTGGATAGGTCACTTCTAGGTCCGCCACCAGATTGGGGTAGCGTGGAAATCCATGTCGACTGTCCGTGGTGCGTCGTTTACGGCGCTTCTGGACACGCTGAAGGCCATCGTGGATTCTCCCTTGCCAGAAGAACGATCAGACGTTCAATCTCTTTGCCCAGTTTTGGGCGTCCGCTCTTGTGTTTGCGTTTAAATGTCCACTTGCGGCGTATCAGTTCACGGTGCCATCTCAGCACGGTCTCGGGTTGGAAAATCCGGATGATTCCATGCAACTCACGAGCTGTCCGATTCGTAGTTTGTTTCAACCGGGTAGCTAAAACTGCCAGTGTGAGCTTCTCGGCTCGGGTTAGGCGTACTGGTTTATAGCACTTGCGTTCCAGGATAGAAAGTTGATGGCGTAATAGCAGGATTTCCAGATCCTTTTCTTGTTCGGACAAACGGCCGATGTGCATGAACATCAACATTGTTGAAAAAATGTGTGCCAGAATGAACCAACCCATCTAATTTTAGTCTCCAATTGGGATGAGGGGCATCATTTTACCTTAGATAGCAAACGGGACTGGTTTTATTCTCATTCTCACGCGTAAATATCTCTGGATGGAGTTTTTGCACCCTACGCGCAGTTCAAAATGTCCCTCCTTCAGGCCTCGATATACTAACGTGTAGCGCACCTGCATGTTGCCCTGTGCCAGGATGGTATAACAAAAAGCATCGTACAAATCCTCGTCGCTCCAGCCAAAGCCTGTTTGAGCATTTCCAGACCCATTAAGACATTGACCGTTATATTGGGACGAGAAGGTTGATCGCAATAGAGTAAAGCAAAAAGGTCTTCATCAACACGCATAAAGAATTCTTGGTAGAAAGTTCCTGCCCATGACCCCTCTAACCGTTTCAACAGCTTTTTAGGGAGCTCATAGATACTACTGAACATTGCCGTCTGTTGGTGTTGGTCGTTTCTCTGAAACAAAGCCCGTCCCCTCCATGTTGTGATGCGTACCTTCGTATCTTACTCCGTTCTTGATTATTTGAGGAGGGTTGTGATACCCTTTTTTCAGGGAAGTCATATAATATTAAGAGTAGGCACTCTTGTCGGTGGAACATCATTTCAATGACTTGCAGATTTAATTTCAAGGATCGGACTCATGCGTAGCAGACATCAATTCCCTTTTGGGGCTACCCTTTGCATCCTGACGCTGTTTTTCCCCTTGGCCGTCAGCGCACAGACCTCCGGGCAATCCAGCATTCATATTCACGAGACCCCTGAACCTCAGCAGGTCACAACAGCAACAGGAGCTATCGGACTGTCGCTGCAGACCACATTTTCCGTGTTGGATGCAGAAGATCAGGTGCTGATGGCCTTTGAGATCGAGAGCGCCACTTTCGAGCTGGGAGGCGATACCTACACTGCTGTCGTCCAGGAGTTGGATATTCCCTGGACAGTTGTGTTCTTGATCGATACCAGCATGACAATGGGCGGTTATGCTGCCAGCTCCACCTTCAAAAACGTCAAAAATGCCATCGCAAGCTCGGTGGCGGGTTTGTCACAAGAATCAAACATCGCGGTCATCAGCTTCGACGACAACGCGCCGACCAAACTGGAATTCACCCAAAATGGGGAAGCGGCAACTGCAAGCATAAGAGGTTTGACAGCCAAAAGTTACGGCAACTCCTGTCTAAACAACGGTCTCTATGAAGCTGTGAACAAGCTTAGCGGCGCGCCGGGCAGACGGGCTGTCATCGTTTTCACTGCCAGCGCCGATAATTGCGCCACACGGACTGCGCAGGAAGTGGGGGATCTGGCGCGCGCAAACCACGTGCAAATCTACCCCGTGGGATTGCAGGGATTCACTATCACCCAAGAAGAGTTGGACACACTGGCCGGTCCAACAGGCGGGCTGGCGGAATTCAGAGACGAAGGCACCTTTGGCTTCGGCCTTTCAAACGTCATGGCCCTGCTGGTCAATCAATGGACGGCAAAGGCCACAATCTATCCATCGGCTGGGCAGAATGAAGTTACCTTATCGGTGAACTTGAGTGACGACACTACATTGACCTCGCCAGCTATATCCTTCATATCCGACAAAGACTATGTCCCCCCAACAGAGATTCACTTGAAGGGTAAGGTTCAATCCGTGGGGGATGGCATCCTATTCAACTTGGACATCGTCCAGCCAGAGAAGATCAGGCAGCTGAATGTCAGCATAATCAGCAAGGACTCCGGACAGTCGGTACTGGCACAGACCCTGGTATCTTTTTCGGATGTCAACACACTTCCAGCTGTCAGCCTCATCTCGGGTCTAGAATACACGCTGATCGTGACCGCGATTGACACCGCGGGCCAGGTCCTCTCAGAAGACAGCGCCGAGTTTAAATACGAACCCCCACAAGCTAGACTGAGCATTACCGCTGTGCAAACACCCACAGCGGATCAGGAGGAGTTCCTCGTAACGGTGTCGACCCAAAACTTGGGGGGAGCAGTGAAGTTTAAAGCCTGGCTGGCGGACGCGGAGTCCAACGCTCAGATCAGTGGGACTGAGACGACGGTTCCCTTAGGCGAGCCCATCCTCATCCCCGCCGATGACCTCGACACAGGCAATTACGCAGTCGTAGTGCAAGCCCTGGATAGCACCGATACGGTCTTGGCCGAATCTCCACCGGTAAAGACTACCTACAAACGCCAGAGTATATTCGAGAGCTTCCGCAGATGGGTCAGCGGATCACCGCTAGTCACCGCCGGCCTGTCCGGGCTGTGTTGCCTCACCCTATTGGGTGTGGCCGGACTGGTATGGTTCCTCCTACCCAAGCGCCGTGCTCAGCCAGACGCCGTCGATTTAGTCATGCCTCATAAGGATCGGCGGTCAGCACCCGCTGTTCAGCGAGCAACCCCATCGCCGCGACCACAGGCCTTAAAGCAACAGATGCCAGCTAAGCCAGACCTCTCGCCCGAGATTGCAGCGCCAAGATCACCACCCAAGGCACCTGCACCCGCTGTCCCGAAGCCACAACACCGCGACGCGGTCATGCAGTTACCTGAAGCCCGCATCACCTTGCTAACGCCAGCGTTAACGGAGTTTTCAGTGGAGGTGAAACATTCGCCCTTCACTATAGGCCGCCAGGAGGCCAACGACGCGGTGCTCCCGATAGGCAGCGCCAGCGGGGTATCAAAGCGCCACCTTACCATCACTTTCGAGGACGGGCAGTACTTCGCCCGGGACGATAAGAGCACCTTTGGCACGACCATTAATGGCGAGATGTTGGTCAAAGGCCAGCCGTCCCCGTTACAAGATGGGGCCGTTATCGGCCTAGGGCCGAAGGTGAAGATCAAGTTCCAGCTTGCTTCAAAGGGGAGGACCACACCAGGTAGGCGCGGGCGGTAGACAGAATAGTTGAACGGACAATCGTTCCGAAGGAGGATTGGTGATGCCAGCGCCACGCATAAGAGGGGACTACGACTCACTCGCTCAGATTTCACAGGCATTCGCTCGTCGCGCTGCAGATACGCAGCGGACAATTCAGCGAATTAAACGGCAAATTAATACTCTGCAAGGCGGGGACTGGATCGGGAAGGGAGCGAAAGCGTTCTATCGGGAGATGGATAGCGAAGTGCTCCCGTCCTTGAAACGCCTGGCAACAGCTTTAGAAACCGCCAATAGAGCAACCCGACAGATCATTCAGATACTGCGTGCGGCGGAGGAAGATGCTGCGCGGATATTTAGAGCTGTTGGTGTGGGCGGCGTCGGCGCAGCGATAAGCACAGCTATCGGCGGGACCGTTGGCCTTGCCTCCTGGCAGGAAGTAAACCCGCTGCTAATCCGCGACCCTAACAGCTTGTTCACGGACGACTTCATGCGCGGCCTAATCGGATCCCAATTCCAGGGTGCCGGCCGCGAGCTGGGCGATGTGATGAACGGCTTGATGCAGAACCCGACCGGAGACGAGCTGGATCAATTTATACAGACACTAGCCGGCATACGCGATCGGCTGGCGAATGATATGCGGGCAGAATACGACCGGTTCCAGGAGATTCGCGATCAACGCGATGCCACCAACCCCGACACCCCTCCCGGTCCAGCGGGAGGCGCCCAATCCTCGTTCACGGGCTCGAACACACAAATGCGCTATGGGAGTGTGGTGGGCGATGCCTTTGGTATTGATCCCGTATTTGGAGCCATGCTTAACCCAACAGGAGGGTTAGTCGGCCCGGGCAACTGGGCCATCGCCGGCGGCGACACGGCCGTTGGTTATCACAGCGTTGTTCACGACGCCGCTGGTTACCTCCATAACTATCACCAGGTCGGGCCGGGTTACGATTATCTTGGCCTGGAGGGCCGGGATACTTCCAGCCCACTTTCCGGCCAGCACGCAGGAATCGCCTACTGGCGCCAGGCCACCGGGGGACCCAGCCCCACCAGCGCCCCCGCGCAGTGGGCAATGGGCGGCGCTGTCGGAGGCATCGACCTCGGCAGTGAGCTGATCGATCGTGCCAAAGGTATATTCTAGAAGGAGTAAGGTATGAGCGGCGCCGAATTAAAAACGTCGGAGTTTGCATATTTGTTGGCCACTCTCAATGCTTCCGCGGTCGTCGGGCTTGATGATCCTGCGCTCTTCCCGGCGAAATCCTCTGCGCGCGATGTCACTTACGGTCAGGGGCGCAAAGAACTGGAAATAAACGGCTGGCTGAAACCAGTACCAGATCATCCTGAGGAATACGAACTCAATCCCGCCCTGCTGGAAATAGTGTCAATCGTCGCCGCTCCGGATTTCGTGGTGGCCACTACGCACAGCACTGGCGAGGCGGAGCGCCAGCTAGTGCTGCACTACCTGGCTGGCGACGGCATCGTTGAACTCTCGGCGCCTGCCGAGGGGATCTACCAAGTGGGCGTCGTGCTCGACCGCGAAGCCCTCCACGAGCGTATCGCTGAAATGCTGCACCTGACCACCGCGCTGCTGGCGGCGCAATTCACCATAGACGAGACGGTTTTTAAAGATATCCAGTCACTTTCCCAAAAGGGGCGGCTTGAAAGGGCTGAGGAGTTGCTCGAATCCGCCGGTGTCAACGGGGCGGTCGGCGAGTCGCTTATGGCCGCGGTGGCCAGCCCGGCTAGCGGACAGATCGTGGTCATCCGCCCGAGCTTCGGGCAGATCGAAAGCGGTCGGCGCGCTACGGTTTTCGGCGAAGATGATGCCGCATGGCTAGTGAAGCGGACACAATTTGACGCGCAAAATCTCGAAATCGCCACTTGCGATCCAGCCAGCATCGGTACGCTTGTTACAGAATGGCTGGACGAACTATCGGACTGATGGAGGCTCATAGATAAGAGATGATGACCAGAATCATTCGAACGACATATTTTACAATTCTACTCCTAGCGATCGTTGGCACCTTCAGTGCATTGGCTCAATCGGGGCAGACCTTTTTCATCACAGATGTGGATGCCAGCTCTTTCCCGCAGGTGCAATTCAGATTGCGGGCCGTTGAGCTCGGGAACAAGGTGGTCAGCAGTCTTAACCCATCCAATCTAACAGTCTATGAAAATGGCCAGCAAGTCTCCGATCTCCAAGTTACCCCGCACGCCGATGGCCCGATCACCTTCATTTTCATGATAGATCAGGGGCGATTATCGAACTACATATCATTCCGGTTAAGCAACATCCGACAGGTTATAAGCACCCTGGTCAGCGGAGGATATTTCGTGGAAGACCGCGACACCGTAATGGTGCTCGGTCGGCAGCACATCAACAGCGACCAGACGGTCACCCTCCTGCCCGCAACCCAAACAGCGACCGACCTGACGACCTGGGTAGCAAACTTTAATTTCGATCGAGGTATCGGCTCCACAAAGGGATTGCTTGGCGTCGAGGACGCTATCCGAGAGATGGCTGAGCTGGTTCCAGTCACCGGCAGCCAGACTACGGCCATCATCTACATCACACGTTACATCGAGGACCCGAGCAACACGGTGGCCCCGACCTCAGCCCAGAACACAGCTACCGAGGCTCGGATGAACCACGTGTCGATCCATGTGTTTCAGACTGACTTTAGCCAATATAGACAAGATGCGCTCCAGGTCCTGGCTTTTGGAAGCGATGGTCAGTATGCCGCGCTAGATCGGAACAACTTCCTGAGCGCAGCCTCATCAGTGTATCAGGCTATTGACGCGCAGCGGACCTACTACTCGGTCTCCTACCGTAGCCCAGTGGCCGACTCGGGGCAGCGCGAGATCACCATCAACACGCCGAGCAGGACCAGCGAGGGCGTTAGTGGCAGCTACGAGATCGTCCTCCAGGCGCCGAGTGTGACCATCACCGAACCTATCGCAAATAGCACCATCCACCGTGAGGCCGTGATAGAGGAGGAGGGCATGCTGCCCACCTTTGACACGACACGTGTCCGAGTCGCTGCTAAGGTGACTTGGGCGGATGGATTCCCGCGCGTCATTCAATCGGCCCAGTTCTTCGCCAACGACAATCTAGAAGATGCCATCGAAGTGGCGCCGGATCAGACTACATTCGAATTCGAATGGGACCTTTCGGACATTATCAGCGAAGGGTTAAATTCCGTCATTTTGGAAGTAAGGATTGAGGATGAATTGGGACTGGTCGCCGATGCCGAATCGGTGGTAAACGTTGAGGTTATCATCCCCGTCACAGCGACGACAGAAGGGTCGGGAATCACGTTTTTAGGGGCACTAGCGATATTCGTTGCGGGTTTATTGGTAGCCGGCGCCGCTGGCGGGGGAATCTACTGGTATTGGACCCGCAAGCGCCCCCCAACCGTAGAAATCACACCCGGAGATGAAAAGGCTGAAAGTCCAGCTACCTTATTCCCCTTGGACCTGGGCCATCCAGAACTCGCGCTAGCTATTCTCACCGTACTGGAGGGCCCGAGTGGATTGATAGGCGAGGTTTTCAGGATCAGTTCGCCCACGACGGTCATTGGCCGTAATCCCTCTCAGGCCGACATTGTATTCTACGCTGACGAGGATAGCTCTGTAAGCCGGCTGCATTGCACCATTCAACTGTACGATGACAATACCTTAAAACTCACAGATAACAATTCAAGCGCAGGGACTAGGCTGAATGGACGGCAAATCCATCCGGATATCCCGGTTGTGCTGGCTGATGGCGATGAAATCGTCCTGGGCGACCTGGCTCAGCGGGGAGTAAAGTTGCAATTTAATTTTGCGACTGAGGAGAGCCTCGGGCCTTATTCGGGAAGCGCAGATGACCGCACCCACCTCATTTCGGATATAGACATCGGTGATTGGGATGGGGGACCAGATAGCTAGCCATTAAACTCGAGCGCCTCTTTGGCAACCAGCCTTGGTGCGCCCTAGCTGATGATAGAAAATATCAGCGACACACGACCAACTTGAATCGCGGATCCGGCCGCTAGCGGATACTTAATCCCCGGCTTCAGGCGCGTTCCATCCAAATAGGTTGGATTACGCGCCTGAATCGTTTCGATAAAGAAGGTTCCCTTTCGCAAAGTGATGCATGCATGGTGCCGTGAGACCGTAGGCAAATCTTCAATATCTTCTAGGTCTACCGCCAGGAGCTTATTGTTGGAGGGGTTTCGGTGGTCCTTTCGCCCAACGATGGCTGGCTGCCAGGCCAATTCATACTCAGTCAGCGTACGCTGCTCGCGCAGATAGATCCGCTTAAACTTCTCGTCGAAAGGTTCAGGCACACCGCGCTGAATAGCATCCAGAGTGCCAGTCTCTTCCATCAGTCGTTCACAAACTAGCGTGCTTCCATCGGTGACGCCTGTTTGATCCAAAGGGGCATGCAGGCTTAATGGCTCCTCCGCGCCTTTCGGGTGCAACTCCAAGGTGCCATCGAGGTTGAACTTGTCCTGAATTCCCGCAATGAAGTTAGCAACCACGAGGCTGCTTCGCACATTAACTTGCTTCGGACCTATATCATTGGGTCGAATGTCGAGCGTAAGCGTCAGTCTATCCATTATTTTGCCTTCTTCTTCGAGGAGCCCTTGCGGGCTTTCGCTTTCGACTTCGCTTTGCGCTTAGGTTTCTTTTTCCCTTCTTCAACTGGAACCTCAACGCTGGCGAAGCTGAGGGTTTCCGGGATCTCGGTGGATTCCATTTGACTTGCCATGTCGGCCTGCGCAGCCATGAGCTTCTCTAGCTCAGCCAGCGCATCAATCTGATCCGCTGCCGCCACTGTCGGCGCTGCTTCTGAGCCTTCCCCTGCGGTGCTGATTACCGCTTCCAGGGGAGCCAGATCTTTGGCATGATAACTCCATTGGGCCGACTTACGATACTTTTTCTTTATCGCGCCGATCAAACCTGCCAATTGCTCGTCGGGTGACATCCCGTCTTTGTTTTCTACAAATGGTAAGCAAATCTGGGTCAGCGAAGCCTGGATGGCTTTCACGAGGAACCCCCGGCCAGGCGGAAGCTCCTTATTGACGGTGAAATCGCCCCTTACACCCATGTAGCGGACAGCCTCATAATCCTGCAAGACCAGCGTATAGCGCGAGGATTCGGCGCGACGCCGCAATTTGTCAGAGCTGTCGCGCATGATGTCCAAGCTACCGCCGATGACAAAGTGAAGTTTCTGTCCCTTGCCCACCTCGCTTAAGCCCAGGGTTCCGAGGCCTGTGCTGCTCAAGAGATCGGCGTCATCATAGTGGTCGATGATCACTAAGATGGAGCGCGCCTTGTTGTCCTGTGGCACAAACCTATTCGATTGTTTCTTAAGAAGCTTGCGGACCGGCTCGTTGTACTCGGCATGGAGTCGCTTGACAGCCTCATCAAACTCAGTCGCGTTAGTCACAGTCGCCAGCACATGGGGAAGGTTCTCGAGCGAATTCCCATCCCCGCTACCGTAGTTAAAGAATCGGCGAGCCGGATCTGAAGGATCGACCAGGATCATCGCCACCTTGTCTGGTGGGTAGCAGTGTGCCAGAGCGAGAACCAGAGACCGCAGGGTAGTCGTCTTACCAGTCATCGGCGGTCCAACCACGAGCCAGTGTGGACCTTTGGCCTGCAATTCGATCATGGTGGACTCCCGATCGAGGTCGTTGATCCCCAAAGGTACAGAAATCGAATCCTTGCCCTTACCCAGCGGTGGAAGCGTTGCCTGTAAGTCAATGGCCTCGGCCAGGACTTCAATAGTTTTCGCCCGCTTGGCGGCGAGCTCAGGTGTCTCTTCTACAAGGCTCGCCCAAGCCTTCGCCATGCGTTGAGCTAGCTGGCGATAGGCTTCACCATCAGGTTCCCCATCGGGGACGGCGGTGTGAAACTCGAGCGGCTGCGGCTTACCTCCCACCATGTCCACCATCAGTCCGCGACCTGGCTGATCGTTGATGCTGGCCCAACCGCGGCCAACGATCATGGAGTAATCGCTCGGATCCAGCTGCGTGAAAGTGATTCGCTGGCCTAGGACATTGAAGAGCCTGTTGGGCACATCTCCGATCACGGACCCTGTAATGGCGAAGTACACTCCAAATGACCGCCCATCTCGGATCAGATTAACAAGATCGAGCAGGTACTCCTCATAGGTTTCTTTGAACTCAGATACATCGTCGATAACCACGAGTACAGCAGGGAAGGCATCCTCTGGATTGGCTGCGTTATATTCATCCAGCGAGTCATAGGCGACCAGCCTCTGTTGCCGCCCGTCGATGATGTGGCGTATCATACGCATCAGGCGCTCGACGCGCTCTTCTTCATTGGCATCCACAATGCCGCCGATGTGCGGTATGGCTCTAAGTGCCTTCAGACCGCCGCGTCCAAAATCTAGAGCGTAGATATGCAATTCCTGTGGCGATAGGGAGGCTGACAGGGATAGTATAAGCGACTTCAGGAAGGTGGTTTTGCCTCGCCCCGCTGCGCCAAAAACGATCAACGGATCACTGGCCAGGTCAATGGTCAGTAGCCTTTGTTCGGCCTGGTATGGATCATCAACCAGCCCGATCGTCGCCCGCACGGGAAGCAGCGACTGCCAGTCGACGGGCTTCCAGAGCGGCCTCGATCTGTTGTTCTTAATCCATCTTGCGACCTTGGGATCGATGACGATCTCTGCGCCAGGCTTCGATCCTTCGAGGTAACTGGCGTCTATGGGTTCATTGAGCGATAAAAATTCAGGCAGCGGATCGGGCCAAGGCTTCATCTGCTTGGGGATCTTCTGTCGCTTGGCTTCAGCGCCCAGCGCGCCCACGATCCAGTCGATCAACAGGCCCGGCTGGTTGTCGACGCTCATGTCCAGGGCTTCCAATAACTCTTTGGTCTTATAAACCGGGTCATTTCCATCGTCGATGTAATCACCACCGGCCCAGGCCGCTTGCAGCTCAGTAAGGGGGCCGCCCCCAACCTGGATGTAGCCGCGACCGCCCAAGGCAGGAAGGGTTGCCGCGTCCGGTCGCTTGAGCAACTCCTTACTGTCTTCGGGGGTCTCCACCCGCAGGCAGATGCGGAACTTCATGTTGGCCCGCATCTGATCGGTGACCATCCCCGCCGGTCGCTGCGTGGCCAGGATCAACGTGGCGCCAAAGGCGCGACCGAGACGAGTGATGCTCTCGAATTGCGCTTTGTATTCAGGGTTCTGCGCGATCATCTCGGCGAACTCGTCGACGATAATGAACAGGTGCGGGAAAGTGTCCGGCAATGGGTCGCCCTTCTTAAGCTTCGGGATCACATTCTTGCGGTAAGCTACCAGGTCGTTCACCCGTCCATCCGCCAGCAGCTTGGCCCGGCGGTCCAGTTCAGCCTTCATCGCGATGAAGATGCGCTCCACCGCGTTCCCTTGCAGGTTGGTGGCGATGTCCACGCAGTGCGGCAGTTTCTTGAAGGGCTCGAAGGCCGCGCCGCCCTTGAAGTCAATCAACACAAAGTTGACGATGCGCGGATCGTAGCGGATCGCCAAGCCCGCGATCAGCGTTAGCAGCAACTCTGACTTGCCCGAGCCAGTGGTGCCGGCGATCACCCCATGCACCCCGTCCCCATCCGCTTTGGCGGAGTACACCATGCTGCGCACTTCTTTGCTGCTGATCAATCCCAGAGGCCCTCTCAACCACTCCTGGTTTTCGGGCTTCATGCTGTACTTCCAGTTCTCGGTGATGGGGAGATCGCCGATGCGATCGATACGCTTGCCCAACATCATGGAGTACATATCGAGCATGGTGATTGAGCGTGGCAGCTCAGCTGCTGGGCGCTTGCCGCCCTGCGCGAGCCAGACCTTTTCCATGCGTTCAGCAATGAAAGCATAAGGGTCTTTCTCACCTTCAATGAGTGGGATGCCGACGTGGAATTCGAGCGGCAGGCCATCGATATTAACCAGGCCACGCCCCGGAAGGTTATCCAGGGCTAGCGCACCACGCCCCACGATATCTATAAGCGCAGACGAATCCGCCATTGTGAATGCCATTCGTTGCGAGAACGAGTTGTAGAGTTTACTCCCCAGGTCTCCGACTTGGCCTGCTGTTACGACGTAGTAGATGCCAAGTGCTCGCCCATCCCGCACCATGGCGATCAGATCCGGCACTAAGTGTTCATAGCTCTCCTGGAATTCAGCGAAGTTGTCGATGACGACCAGAATGGCAGGGAATATATTATCTGGGTCATCTTGCTTCTGGACGTTGTAATCTTCCATCGAAGCGAACGCCGCCAAGCGTTCTTGTCGCTCCTTCATCTGCCCAAGGATCAAGCGGAACAGCTGCTCGACACGTTCTGGCTGCGAGGCATCGATCGTCGCTCCGATATGGGGCAGCTTCGAGATTCCCTTCAACCCCCCACGGCCGAAATCGAGCATAAAGATATTGAGCTCGGTAGGAGATCGGGTCGCAGCTAAGGACAGGATCAACGATTTCAAGAAGGTGGTCTTTCCCCGACCTGCTGCCCCAAAGATGGCAAGTGGATCGCTGATTAGATCAACCGAAAGCAGACTCTGTTCGGCTTGGAACGGATTGTCGACCAGGCCAACATCGGCGCGCACGGGAAGAGGAGCATTCCAATCCCATGGCTCCCAGAGCGATATGTTCTTCTTGTTCTTTATCCAAGCATCGACATCAGGATTGATAAGCAGAGTCTTGACTTTAGTGGGAATCTCGCTTTTGATGTATGTGGCGTCGATACGTTCATTTAGCGGAAGGATTTCGGGTAGTGGATCTGGCCAGGGCTTCATCTGCTTGGGAACCCCTTGCCTTTCGGCCTCCGCCGCCAGCGCGCCTACGATCCAGTCGATCATCACGCCCGGCTTGTTCCCTTCGGGGAGCCCGAGCGCCTTAACGATCTCCTCAGTCGGATAGACGGGATCGGTCGGGGTGTCGCTATATTCAGCGCCAGCCCAGGCCGCTTGCAGCTCAGTAAGGGGGCCGCCCCCAACCTGGATGTAGCCGCGACCGCCGAGCGATGGCAGGCGGGCCGCGTCGTCTCGCTTGAGCAACTCCTTACTGTCTTCGGGGGTCTCCACCCGCAGGCAGATGCGGAACTTCATGTTGGCCCGCATCTGATCGGTGACCATCCCCGCCGGTCGCTGCGTGGCCAGGATCAACGTGGCG
>Ga0209986_10004072_pt1 | contig 12540 bp, 8 predicted proteins | sample BlataG_FD_183168 | JGI IMG/M metagenome (GOLD analysis project Ga0209986, IMG submission 183168) | Deep subsurface microbial communities from Black Sea to uncover new lineages of life (NeLLi) - Black_00105 metaG (SPAdes) (version 2) | ecosystem: Environmental > Aquatic > Marine > Oceanic >...
CCGCCAGGGGCCGATCGACTGGCCAACGAGCTACATGGTCGCGAAGCGTGGCTAATTCATCGAGGCGCAACGGACCATAAGTTTGATCCAGATACATCTTAAGACCGCAAACCAGGGGGGCACACTTGGCAGCCGATACAGCGTTGTCAACGCCGGCACCAAGGTAAATGCCGTAATCACAGCGGGCTTTATCCTTGGCCGCGGCCTGCGCCTGGGCTAGGCTTACGCCGTTGGTCAACGGTGGCTGGGTGTTCGGCATAGCCAGAACCGCAGTGAAGCCACCGGCCAGAGCCGCGGCTGTGCCGCTGTCGAAGTCCTCTTTGTGCGTGGCCCCGGGCTCACGTAGATGGACATGAGGGTCGATTAGACCTGGGAGACGGATCACGTAACCTCACCTTGCCAACAAGCCATTTTCAACAAGCAAAAAAAGAGAGCCTCTCGGCTCTGGGTCTGTGGGTGAGAGAATACCCGCCGGAAGGCACAAGCCTCTGGGCGGGCGAATGTAGGTGCTGAAATAATTTTTATACAGAGCATGACGCATTCTCAAACATTTTAGGACAAAGACGGCATCTGTCAAGAGGCGCGAGACTTAAAAATAAAACTAAGGGGTTGGGGATCAGGGATTAGGGACCAGGAGGATGGATACCAGCCACACTTTAGACTGCTGTACTTTATCGGTTTACTCCACTTATTCGAGTTTGTTCGCGGTAATGACAATATCCACACCTTGGGCCAGGTGACGGTGGCTCTGGCTGTTCCAACACTGTTAGAACCTCACCGATGAAATCCAGGAATTGCGTTTCATCCTTGGGGATTTCCAGCCAGCTCACCTCTCCGATGTAGGCAATCCGACCATCCTTATAGCGATCTATCGCTGTGGGCTCAACGCAGAGTAAGCCCAACTTTTTAATCGGGCTCAACGCGAACTTTCCGGGCACAGGATGTTCCAAGGCGTAAGCATAGGCGTGGAGTTGCTGACTGTAAAAAGGGATATGACCAGGTTTTGGCTCGGTCGTCTTGAAATCGACGACAGCGTAAGTCCCATCTGAGAAAGCTATGACGGTGTCAAACCTGCCAAGGATGAAACACTGCGAGGCATGGTTAGGGAGGACAATGGGTTGAGAGACTACCCATTTTTCACCATATTCAACCACACCTTCGGGCAAATCGGGGGAGATTTCATCACTGGACTTACCCTGAAAGTATGTATTCATCAGAGTATCAATGATACCGAAGATCCTTGGAAAGGGAGCCGATGGTCGTGTGAACTGGTGGACAACCTTGAGATAAAAGCATCTTTGACACTCATCCCAAAGGAACGTCAAATCAGATGGGCTGAGTTTCCACCGCTTGGTCATGATAGTCTCTCCCACAAGTCATCCCCCGGACCCCGGGCAACTGTCCTGGCGACAATGCGCCAGGAAACCAACAATTATGCTCAAATAACTTCGCACAGCCCTGTCTCTTGTATCAACTCCAGAACATATGCCAGTATCTTGTCGTGATTGGCTCTGGTGATCTCAAACACATGTACGTTCGGGTGTTCCTTGATGACATCGGTGTAACTAGTTCTGCGCTTGACAATCGACCCCAGCACAACAACATCGCTCTCCAAAGCTCGCAGCACGACCCGGCGGAAATTCTTGGATAGAAGTTCCATCGGTCCGATCTCATCGATGACGACAACATCCTTCTCTACAATTGCTCGGGTCAAGCAATCTGCTCCAATGTCATCCAATACAGCAAGGTCCACGCCATACCTACTGATATGCGGCGCCAGTCGAATGTTTACGTGCGCTAAAACACCCTGACGACCATCTAGTGTAATCAACCGGAAACCAGTGCGCCTCCCACTCTCTCGGATCTCTTCAGTGTAGAATCCACCTACTTCACATGAAAGACGAGACACTATCTTCATGATAACAGTCGTCTTTCCCGATCCCGGTATACCGGTAAGAAGGAAGACGTTTTTCACCAGACCTCCTGTCAAGGAACCTGTTTGTGACACTCCACGAACGGTATAACACCCCTACTGGATCATACCAATATTCCTGTCTCATTCTTTACCGTTGTTCTAATGCCTCGGTAGATGGCGATCGTAAGCCCAATCTTCCGCCCGTAAGTAGCCGCGTATTCCCTTTGCAAGCACAATCCGTAAAGGCTCAGGAGGCCATGGGATCACCGTGCGATTGACGAAGGGACAAAGCCCAGTGAACCCACCACCACAATGTCCACCTTCACATCACCCTGAAGAGGTGGTTCGGGTTTGTACTTACCGTAGGTATCCAGCCAAAGCACATTAGGGAGATCCGGAAGGGCGGTCATAAGTTCTTCTCGCTTCTTGCGGCGTGTAAATAGAATAACGGTTGACTTGATAAACCGTTGCTAGGTTCAGTATATAACATCCAACCTATAGGTCTGAAAGTTCTTCAAAGTTTGAAATAAATTAGACCCGGGATGCTTGAACCTCGTTCAGTGCCGCTTTCGCTTCTTCCTTCTTGTAGCCAATGAATTTGATCAGATCATTGATCCCTTTCGTGCCTCCGGTGAGAAAGAGCGCGGTCAGGATCATGTCCACCCAGGCGCAGCGGGTGATACCCAACGGGTACAGGATGCGCAGTCCGAGGCCGAGTGACAGCGCCAGACCGACGACGAACGCCGTTACGCTCAGAATCCACTTCTTATGCTGCTTGATAAACTGATCTAAGATAGGATCAAGCAGTTCGATTAATTGTTGCAGTGCGAAGCTGGCCACGAACACCGGCGCCAGGGCTTGAATTAATTCATCCATCTTAAACCCTCCCCTATGGCAAATGATCTCAAATAGTGAAACTCAATGCGCGGCGAATTGCAACCCAAACTGGTATCAACGGTGTATCGTCATAGGCAAGATAAGATCGACTCAAATAATGATGGTTTCTTCAGCCAGAGTGACAAAGCCACACCAATATTGGAATGACTTTGTCGAACCTGTCTATAAGTTTGATCATACGGTCGCTTTCCAATGGGCTACCCTATGACACCTTACGCCTCCGATACAGGACCACGGCGGCCACGATCATCCCTAAACCCACAATCACTAAAACTACAAGTCCTGCTATGGCAACGGGGGTTGTCGGGATTACCTGCTCCATCCGTATACTGAACGCGCCATCGGAAATATCCTCGCCAGTGTTGACGCCATCTGTGGCCCGCACACGGAACCGATAATTGTCTCCCTCGTCAAATCCCCCAGTATCGAGCTCATAGCTATTGTCGGTCATGTCTATAGCCATCGGCAGCCAGGTCTCTCCACCGTCCAAGCTAATGTCCAAACAATAGGAGATAAGGTCATCATCGTCGTCGCTTGCCTCCCACTGCACTGTATAGGTTCGCCCTTTCAACCATGTCTCTCCTCCGTTTGGATAAGCCAAGCTAACCTTTGGTGTATTTTGGGAAACCTCCCTGCTCGCCAGTGGATTGCCTTGCTTGTCCCGAAGTTCTATGCTTCTTGTTCCTTCCTTCCACTCGATTCTGTAAGCAAATGGGGTTTCATCAACCGGTCCACCGTCGGGGTCTGAATAGTAAAAATAGACTGTGAAACCAGACTGGCTCAAGACATCCCCCGATTCATCCAATAGAACAAAGTAGTAGTCGCCTGCCTGTCCGGGAATGATATCTAAAGCAGCCTGCGGCAGGTAGACGAAGGGGTCAAAGGAAACGCGACCCGAGATATCTATTGTCCCGCTCACCAATAGGGCTTCCGGGTCAACATCGGAGAGGAATCTATCACTCACCAACAAGTTGAACCATCCATCGTTGAAGATCGTGCCATGGCAATGATGCCCGGTGGAGTTTAACCTCATCCAATAATGCGGGTACGGGCCCCCTCCTCCGATGTCCATGAAGTAATTCATGCTCTCATCCGTCTCTAACCAGCGGTTGACCCAGAAACCTTCGGAGGCCGGATGACGGGTCCTGCCATCCGGGCCAGTGTACACTGTCCCATCATCGCAAATCGCTTCACATGCTCGGCGGCAGCATCCTGCGTCACACGTATCGAGTACATATTCACCGGCGGCATCCGTTTCCTGGCATGGATTGTCTCCACCGGAGGGATTGTCGCGGCGATAGATGGAGCAACCACAACTGAGAGCACACCCCTTCGTCTGCTCCTCACATACAATTTCGCCGGCAGCATCCAAGGCGCAATTCGTGTTGGTGTAACCGTCCGGGACCTCCCATGCATCATCCTGACAACAATATTCCCGCGTTCCATCCGGATGTTCACAATAGGCCGCATCCCATGCCACAAAGCAGTCAAGCGCATAGATATCCCCCATTCCAGTCGTAGCGTGATTGAACTCGTGAGCCAGTACGGTTTGGCCAACACCCTCGCCAATGAATACGCCTCCCCCAAATCCGCCGATAGCCCCTCCGCCTCCGCCACATCCGATCCCGACCGCTAAGTCATATCCCCCAGCTAACGCCATTCTCGCTGCCCGATCCAGGAAATGTCCTCTACCCTCGTCCTCCTCCCAGGTCAAACCCCAAGAACAGGTCTGCGAGGGATCATCTGGGCAGGGGGCGGCTGTTCCAGGCTGAAAGGCGTAGCTGATCTTCGAATCGGCGATTGGGAAATTGGCCAGTAGATATTCCACCGAGGCTGCCGGGTCAAAAGAACCTATTCCAGGTGCGCAATTTTCTAACAAGTAGGAAATGAAGAGAACCTTCCACTCCCTCGTCGTAACTACATAATAACTGTAAGACGACTCGCTGTTATTCGTTTCATCGGTTTCGAAGACCGTGTTTTGCGGATCGATTTCAACCCCAAATGTCACTCTATCGGCGATTGTCCTGGGCACGACTCTCACATCTGGGCCGATGACACCACCCGCCTCTGAGCCACGAATCATCCCGGCTGGATTAGTGGAGAGACTAAATCCCTCGTCCTCCTGCCCTTGTGGAATATAGGGCAGCATGACTTCAAAGTCAGTGGCACCTCCAGGAATGGTGACTGGTCCCCATATCTCTGGATACTCCCAATCCGGAGGAACTCCCGTGTGATATCTCCCTGTTGTGGGTGGACTCGTACTCCACTGCCCCTCGGGCAGCTCCAGCTTGAATTTCACCTCCATGGGACAAGCGAACGTAGATTTGACCTTGGCTCTGAAAGCCGTCCCTTTGTTTTTGATCAACGTCAATGGCTCATAGACGACTTGTACCGCTTCGACTGAATTTATCTCAAGGTCCCCCGAGCCAATATACTCAAAGGCCACCTCGTCACTCCCGCTATTCTCCGCAGCATCATAGGCAACGACCTCGATGGCATTCTCCTCACAAGCCTGAAGATCGGATCTGGAAAATGCATCCAGCGCAAATAGATAACGCCTGTCTCCCTCAGGGGAGTAGCCGGCCGGGCTGAACCCTATCTCATCGTAGAGGGCATCATTCAACCACACCTCAACCCGCGCCAGCTCACGGTCTTCAGTGACTTCTCCATCCAGCCGTACCGAGCTATCGATAATTGTGGTGCCATCTTCCGGAGCAGTGATGGTCACCACCGGAGGTGTGTCATCTTCCGGCACCGGCACCGGCTCTTCCGGACCACGGATGATCAGGTCGTCCAGGACCTCCGGCTCACCCATGGGCCCATAGTCGATAGTGATCTCAAAGATACGCGGCGCCTCAACTGAAAGACATTCCTTTATCGGCGTCGCTTCAGGTCCAAAGCTGACACTATCAGTACCCGCCACAATACGATGCCCTGCTTCATCCAGTCCATACGCGATTAAGGTTGCTGTAATCGGAGCGTCAGCCCAAATCTGTTCGTTCAAGCCAACGAAAACGCCGACAAAATCCTGCAGGTTTGAAAAGCCTATACGGACAGGGATGTTTATGCTTCCGAATTCCATCATCTGGGCAATAGTGAGTGCCTGACTAGGAGAGCGTGTCTCGACCGTCGGTTGGATCGTGAACAGATTAGAATCCCCCATGAAGCGTACCCCCTCCGGCAGGGTCACCCCTCGGAGGTTCTCGTCCACCGTAAAATCCTCAAAGTCGATGACGATCTCCCCAGGACCACCAGTGACATCACAGGTCGTGGGGATAGGCGTAGATGTAGGCGTGGGTATGGGAGTGGGCCAGGGGGTCACGTTGAAAGAGACCGCTACCCAGAACTCCGTCTGGGGCGAACCAGAACCACATCCTTCACAGACCCAGATCCTACGCTCGCCAATCACAACTATATCTCGAGGGATAGTTATATTCTCGGTAAAATCCCCGTTCGAATCGGTAGAAAATGTCCCCAAAAGAGGTCCGCCTTTGTTATCCCAATGTATCTCATAAGGTGGGTTTTGGGAGTTGTGGGTCCATCCCGATCCAGATACCTTGACCCTTGTGCCCGGAGGTCCCGTGTCCGGGTAGACACTTACTGTGCGTTGCAGAAGTGGTCGTGCCATCACCTGAGCCGATGAAATAAAGAGCAGGGCAAATATCAAGATAAAGCTGGTGATCAGAAGCCCCCAAGTGCGATAAGGCCTGAAGCCCTTCATAGCTAATTCTCCTTTGCGCTGAATGTCCCAGGCTTTCACCTGGTAAGTATATATTTCAGGGCTACTTGTGCAATGCGATCACCTATGCACACTCGAAAACATTTCCTGCCGGGAGCAATATTGTTTCCATACCGGCTGACAATGACCCGGTCTAGTTCGAAGGTCACTCAGATCTCAGGCCCGACCATTAAGGTCAGACATGGAGCTATCTTTTTGTATGTGGTGGAAAATTATCTTGTGTGAGGCAGATCTGCAAAGTTCAGTAGAGAGGGAACAGCCAACATTCAGGCAATGGCATGGTGGACGTGGTTATACATTCGCCAGCCGGACCACGGTAACCCCGTCACCGCCCTCCCTGGCTTTTCCCGGTTCGAAAGAAGCCACGTATGGATTGCCATGAAGAGCCTGACGAATAGCCTCCCGCAAGCGACCGGTGCCCTTGCCGTGGATCACCCGCACGAAAGGCATCCCCGCCAGGTAGGCTGCATCCAGACGTCGCTCAAGTTCCTCAAGCCCCTCGTCCACCGTATTCCCTCGCAGATCGAGTTCTAGTGGTGGCGCTGGCGCGATCCCCTTTCTCACACTGCTCTCCCTGGTTTCGCTCCGGCGATGTTCCGGCGCAAGTTCATCCTCTCCCAGAGGGGCTAATTCATCCAGCCGGGTGCGTATCCTCAATCGTCCAATCCGGACCTCTGCCTGCTTTGGACTGAGGTCAGTGACTACGCCGGTGGCGTCAATGGAGCGCAAGCGTACCCGATCTCCCGGGCGAATTGGTCGGGCCGGCAGATCAATGTCGGCTGTCAGTCGAGAGACTGGTTCGGTTATTTGATCCTCTAGAGTCTCGATCTCCGACTCGATCACCTCCAACGCTTCAAGCGGCTGCGCGGCGATGGCCAGGCGACGGCGCAGGTCACCCAATTGTTCCTGAACCACCTCCACTTCCGCTTCCGCCTCTAAGCGAGCCAGTTCCAATAAATCCACCCGCTCGTCGTCGATCACTCCCAGGCGTCGCACTAATTCAGCTTCCAGCGCCTGTGCCCGTTCTCGCGCTTGCTCAGCCTCCACTCTGTCCTGACGGGCCATATCTCGCTGGTGATGAATCTCATTCAGTAGGTCCTCTGCCCGCAAGTCCTCAGGGGAGACCATCGCCCGGGCGCGTTCGACGATCTCCTCATCAAGGCCTAGACGTCCGGCGATCGCTAGAGCGTTCGAACGACCAGGGAGCCCAATGGTCAGATGATAGGTTGGTCGCAGGCTTTCCATGTCGAACTCAACGCTGGCATTGCTCACACCTGAAGTGGTGTGGGCATACGTCTTCAACTCAGGATAATGAGTAGCGACCAGTGTGGTTACCTGCCGCTCAAGGAGGATCCCCAATATGGCCCGCGCAAGGGCCGCCCCCTCTTGAGGATCGGTGCCGGCGCCCAATTCATCGAGGATGACCAAAGAGCGAGGGCTGGCGTGCTTTAACAAATCGATGATGTTGGAGATATGCGATGAGAAGGTTGACAGCGACTGTTCGATAGACTGCTCATCACCTATGTCGGCATAGACCGCATCAAACACCGACAACTCAGATCCAGAGACGGCCGGCAGGTGCAAACCACACTGAGCCATCAGTGCTAACAACCCGGCCGTTTTAAGCGAGACCGTCTTTCCGCCGGTGTTTGGTCCGGTTATGACCAGGGCATAGGTGCCTGAGTCCAGGGTTAGGTCAATCGGCACTACAGTCTCTGGGTCAAGCAGCGGGTGACGAGCGGCTAGCAGGCGCAAGGTCGATCCTGGATGATGGGAGTCCGCTCGAGGTTCAAAAGGTTTGAGGATCGGCTCGTTAGCCCTCAACACCTCAGCGTAGCACGCCTTGGCGAAAGCCAGATCGAGGTTGGCCAGTGCCTCGACCGTCTGGATGATGGATTCGGACTGTTGACCTACCTGTTGCGAAAGTTCCGCCAGGATGCGACGAATCTCGTCCCGTTCAGCTAATTGGAGCTCACGCACCTGATTGTTGAGTTCAACCACCGTGAGCGGCTCGATGAACAGTGTAGCTCCGGAGGCGGACTGGTCGTGGACCACCGATTTGATCCGACCTTTAAACTCAGTCCTTAGCGGAATGACGAATCGCCCGTCGCGTTGAGTGATAATCGGCTCCTGCAGCATGGGCGCAAGCTTGGGGTCGCTCAGCAACCGCTGAAGTTTTCCCACCAGCCGGTCATGTGCCGTCCACAAGTCCCTTCGGATAGTGGCCAGTCTTTCTGAGGCACTATCGAGCACCTCACCACGATCATCAAGCACCCTGGAGACAGCGTCTATTAATCCTGGCAAAGGTTCCAGCCCACCCGCCAGAACAGCCAGGACAGGGAAAGAAGCCTGGTCTTTATCAAATCGACGCCGCATCGTGCGGGCGGCGATAAGTGTGCTCTTCAGATCGAGCAGTTGAGTGGGCTCTAAGACCACACCTCGGGCAGCGGCTGTCGCCTGAGGCCGCATATCATGAGCGCCTCCGACCGTGAGGTCGGGTGCCATGCTCAGCAGGGTGCGTGCCTCGGTGGTCTCTGCCTGGCGGCGGCGGGATTCGTCCAAGTCGTCGGTCGGTCTTATAGCCTGAGCCAATTCCTTGGAGGCCGAAAAGGCAGCATAGGTCGCCAAGCGATCGAGTATATTGGGCAGCTCGAGTGTTTGGAGGGATTTTGCATCCATACCAAAGGCAGTGTAACATGATTTCGAGAGCATTTTATGTTTCGGGTTGCTTGGTCTAGATCAAGGTGTAAACGCAGTGTCATACTTGAAATTCATATCCTAGAGCGTTATTGTATGTGCTAAGAGAAGAGATAGAACCGACAAGAGAAAATTGGAAACTACTAAACAGGCCAGTAGCCCGATCGTCATCGCTACCGAACTGTCCAGAAGATTGCCAAGCTGATCGTTGGGTGAACTTCTCGACCCGTTGCTGCCTCAGTTGTATCGACCGATATTAGATACCTAATCAAGATAGGTGGCTAAAGGAAACTTCAATGTCGAGCGACACATCGGATACTGAACCGACGGCCTCGGCTGTCGTCAACCCCGAGCGGGTCTTATCCCAGGCATTAACCAAGCGACTCAGCCGCCCCACGCGCATGGCGTGGCGTGCAATTCACTGGCGGAAAATTTGTCTATTTGGTATCAGCCTCTTCCTGTTCGTCCTAGCTATCAATCTAATGAAAGAAGGAGTGCACGATCTGGCACCCCTGATATCTGACACTCTGGTCGTCACCAACCCCATCAACAGCCTCGGCTTTGGTTGGCTCTTTGCCTATATCATCATGAGCGGCTCGCCAGTGGCCGCTGTCGCCCTTACTTTTTTTGACACCGGGATAATAAGCAAGCTAAGCGCGTTCACCATGATTGCTGGCAGTCGTTTGGGGGCCAGCTTTATAGTCCTCTTCATCGGCTTTATTCATATTCTACGAGGTCGCGACCGGGCTACTAGCCTGGGCATGGGGCTTCTCTCTCTCACGGTCACTGCAACCACTTACCTGATCGGCCTTCTCATTGGCACGATTATCTTGCAGACGGGCGCGTTGGATCAGATACAACCTCAATCCGGCGTAATACTCAACTCCATTGACAATCTTATATTCGATCCCATAACCCACCTGTTTAGCAACTTCTTGCCAAACCGGCTTCTCTTTCTTGTCGGATTAGGCATTACTATTTTGAGCTTCAATCTTTTTGATAAGTGTTTGCCACAGATGACCCTGAAAGAAAGTCAGGTAGGACACATGTCCCGCCTGGTATACCAGCCTTGGGTCATGTTCATCCTTGGTGCGGGGATAACCCTCATCTCCATGTCTGTCAGTGTGTCCCTCGGTGTTCTCGTGCCACTTAGCAACCGAGGCTTCATTCGTCGGGAGAATATTATCCCTTATATCATGGGGGCGAATATCACAACATTCATCGATACCTTACTAGTTGCCGTTCTGCTCAACAACCAGATTGCTTTCACGATTGTCTTCGCAGGAATGACAAGCATCACCATTGTGTCCATATTCATCCTGGTCACAATATTTCATCGCTACGAGAGAGCTATGCTGAACTTTGTAACCTGGACGACGGCGAATAACCGCAACCTAGTCTTATTCATGATGATGATCCTGATTTTGCCCATCATCCTAATGTTGCTATAGGAGAAGTAAGCCATGCGTGTTTTGATCGCAACTGATGGTTTAGCACACTCTGACACGGCAGCCCATCTGGGGGCCCAGATTTCGCAATTCACCGGAAGCATACCGACTATATTGACTGTCATAAGGCGGAAAGCCGACCAAGCACAAGCTGACGCCACCCTAACCCACACATTCTCATTGATGACCCCGAATGTCGGCGATATGCAGACCAGGATTCGAGTGGGCCACCCGGCTGAAGAGATTGCCCACGAAGCCGCAGAAGGCAACTACGACCTGATAATTATGGGGAGGCGGCCTACGCACAACCTTCTGAAACGCTTCCTGGGGTCAACTTCTGAACGAGTTATTGAGCAAGCGCCGTGCCCGGTCGTAATCGCCAAAGAAAAGGTTGAATCCCTTCACCGCTTCCTGGTATGCGATAGCGGTGCCGAGAGTCCCTCATTGCTCAATCGTTTCACAGTGCAATTGGCTGACCTGCTTACAAAGGATACCGAGGTTACAATCTTACACGTGATGTCGCAGATGAGCGCCGGTCCCGGAGTCAAGGGATGGCAACTGCGGGCCAGCGCCAAAGAACTTATGCAGGCAAACACACCTGAGGGTTATCTACTTAATCAGGATATCCAAGTGCTAGAACGGTCGAACATTCATACGATCCCTAAAGTTCGGCATGGCTTAGTAGTTGACGAGATCCTGGATGAAGCTCAAAAAGGTGACTACGACCTGGTGGTAATCGGGGTGCACAAAGGCGAAAGGTGGCAGCGTCTCCTGCTCGATAACCTAGCGTACCAGATTATTACTTTTGCCGATCGACCGGTTCTGGTCCTCAAGTAGAGAGACACTCTCCCTCTGAAAGAAAGCCAGGGATTCGGAGGCTTCGGAAGCCGCCTGACGATGATGCTGGGACAAGTCTGGAAGTTTGCATCTATGCAACCTCGTAGGACATCGTTTCCCCCACCCTTATCTTTGCTCAGCAATGGCCTTGGTGATCACCCACGCGTCTCCAATATGTACTCTATAACGACACCCGTCAGCGGAGAAGTAGCTATTCATCACTTAACCCAAGGGTATTTTCCAGCCAAAATATATCCGTCCAGGATCAATAGCAGGATATCAGTGCCGGTCTTTAAAGATGCCACACCACGATCTAGAGGAAAACCATGTGTGACCTAACTCATAATTTAATCGAATTGATCCGCCTCACATCGACTGACTTACCACCGGATGTCGAGCAGGCACTTACCGAAGCGCGCGACCGGGAATCCCCCGGCTCCGCAGCCAAGAGCGCCCTGGACACCATCCTGCAGAACGTCGCCATGGCTCGGAAGAACTCCACACCGATATGCCAAGACACTGGCACGCCTATCTTCTACGTCCAGCACCCAAAGGGGTGGAGCACCCAAGCATTGCGGGAGCAAATCCGGACCGCCGTAGCCGAGGCAACAACCCGCACTTACCTGCGACCCAACGCCGTCAACGCCATCTCTGGCGTAAACAGCGGCAACAACCTCGGCGACGATGCCTTCCCCACCATCCACTTCGAAGAGGTCAAAGGCGACGAACTGATCGTCGACCTGATGCTCAAAGGTGGCGGGTGTGAAAATGTTGGGGTGCAGTACTCGCTACCTGAAAGACGGTTGGGCGCTGGGCGGGACATGGAAGGAGTGCGTAAAGTTGTACTCGACGCGGTGCATCAAGCCCAAGGCATGGGTTGTGCCCCGGGTGTCTTGGGTGTGGCCGTCGGCGGCGACCGTGGCTCGTCTTACTACGGGTCCAAAGAGGCTCTCTTCCGCAAAATGGATGAGCCCAATCCGGACCCACAATTAGCTGCCCTGGAGGAG
>Ga0209986_10004074_pt1 | contig 12534 bp, 7 predicted proteins | sample BlataG_FD_183168 | JGI IMG/M metagenome (GOLD analysis project Ga0209986, IMG submission 183168) | Deep subsurface microbial communities from Black Sea to uncover new lineages of life (NeLLi) - Black_00105 metaG (SPAdes) (version 2) | ecosystem: Environmental > Aquatic > Marine > Oceanic >...
AACCGGGCCGTGGTTGTTTTCGTGCTGGGCTTGTGGTTAGCTTTCCCAAACCCAGCGAATAGGAGAAGAGAGCGTTAATATCATCTATCGTTATCACGGCCCCGCTGCGCTTCGTTTTTGCGAAGCAAAACAACAGGGCCGTGGTTGTTTTCTGCTGGGCCTGTCAACTTCGCTTTAAGTTAATAACTTTGTATTATTTTTAGTTATCAAGCCCAGCTTGGGGGGAGAAAACTCCTCGTGAGCGTTTATCCTTATCACGGCAAAGCTAAGCCGTGATTGCTCTCAACTGCGTTCAGCAATGGGGCTGTGTCCCGTCATTGGGGCCGGCTACTCTGTAATTTTTTCGTAGTGGCCCTTTTTTGCTTCAGCGGGGGCTATTGCCTTTATGGAGAGAATTCCTTTGAGTCCCAGGACATTGGCGACGGTTTGGCGGAAGAGCTCGTCGCTGGTGTCATCGGTCAAGACCGCGGAGACGCCAAGACTTCGAGCGGCGATTTCCTGTGCTCGGTCGCCTGCCCTTACGAAAGCTATGGTTGGAATCTCGGGTTTTACGGCTCTGAGTTTCTTTAAGAACCGGCCGTCCTCCATATCATCCAGGTCCCACTTGCTGATAACGCTGTCAACTTTTTCATTTTTTAAAGAGCGAGCAGCCTCGGTTCCAGACTGCATTGTTATCAATCGAATCGGTAGTTCTCGCAAAACTTCGTTTTTACCATTGCCGTTAAGGCCGACCGTTAATACCGTTGCTTGTACAAGAACAATCATTTCATTTCCGAAACTTATCCATCTCTTATCCGTTACACCTGCACCTCCAGTTGTTTTGCTCTGTAGTATTGAATAAGCGAAGCGTGTGCCAGAGTTTTGTTTGACGGCAAAAATTTTTTAAGTGCTTGTTTTAAGGGCAGTTACGTATAGCGAATTTTTTGTTGGTTTTTGGAGCGCTCGTGAAGAAAAAGGCCGTTATGGTCGCTAAGGGACGGCAATTATTGCGGCAAGTTTTTATGCGCGGGTATGTTAGGAAACAATCGGCCGGTTTGGCCGGGGGTGACCAAATTGGTCGGTGGTAATTAACCCATAAGATTCGGGTTTGAAAGGGACCCCGCAAGGCGGGAACCCAAAAACGCGCTTTTTACATTTTGATATGGCCTTACCATCTGTTATAATATCTATTGCACTTGCTTGAATAAGAGGCCGTTTCTCCTTGGGAGTCCTTACGGACTATCGGAGGATATGCGCAAAAATTAACCCAGTAGAGGCAAACCGAAATGAGCGGGAGGGCAAATCTGAAAATCTGCTGGTGCCGGGCGACGCCACTTTTTCTGGTGATGGTCTCATTGGTGTGTGGCCAGACGATTACCCCGTCGCCGTACTGGAAAAACGAGATAGTACATCCCAACGAGCCGTTTCGCGTAGTGGGGACCTCTGCGAGCGACCCGGACTGGGTGAAGTTCACCATCCTTCTGGAACCCTATGACCCCAATACGGTCTATTTTCAGGACAGCCAGGCGTACACCTTCCACTACCATTTCGCCACCGAGGTGCTCGACCCGTTCATCGGGATGAGCCCGAGCGAATACGACCTGGTCACGCTTTATGAGGAGGGTCAGCGTGCCATCCTCGGCGCGGTCATAATGCCGCCTACGGGCGGCTATCCTTCGCCGCCAGCCTTTCCTGAGTACGGCATCCAGTTTGTCCGGCTCTACCCATATACCAGAGAAGAGATTGCTGAAATGTTCAATGTGGTCAAGGCGAGCATCATCGCCGAGGCCGGTGTTCAGGCATTCTACTTTCCCAGCTACGAACAGCTCGCAACGGCGCAAGCCAACCGCGATTGGTTTGAATCGCAGGGTATTCCTCTTGGTTCCACTGGGCGATGGGCAGAGGGCAACGCCTTGTACTCCGAAGGATGGGCATTAGGTGAGCTGAAATTCTTCGGCGGTAATGAGATTGAAGCCGCCTACCTCGCCGGCGACCTGCTGCCGGGTGACATTCTTTTGACGGACGGCGTTCCCGCCGAGATTCCCTTTGTTGCCGGTATTATTTCGCTGTTGCCGTCCACGCCGAATTCTCACGTGGCTATACTGGCAAAGACTTATGGGGTTCCGTTTGTGCACCTGGCGCTGGCTAAGGATGCAAACCGCGCCCAGCAGCTCGTCGGTCGCAAGATAGTCCTGCGTGCCTTCGACGAATATGGTGGCGGCGTCAGGCTGATCGAGGTCGAAGGTGTTCTCGACGATGCGACGATTGCGGAGATACTTGCACTGAAGACGCCGGCGCCTCTGGACATTTCGCCGATGGCGTCCTACGGCGCCTATAGCGCGTCTGTGGACGGCCTCGTGCTTTCAGACATTCAATACTTCGGCGGCAAGGCGGCCAACCTTGGAATCCTGCGGTCTGCCGTCCCTGACAACTCGCCGGTTGCGGTCGCATTCTCGTTCGATTTGTGGAACGAGTTTCTTGACCAGAACATTGGCGGCGGCAACACACTCCGTGAAGAAATCGCAGCTCGTCTCTCGGGCTACGGTTATCCGCCATCCGATATGGCGGCGCTGTCGGCAGAGCTGGAAGGCATTCGCGAAGACCTGTTCAAGAATACATATATTACCAGCTTCACACCACAACTCCGGGCCGCCGTCATCAGCACTCTGCAGGACCCGAATTACGGGTTCCACCTTAACAAGAAAATCCGTTTCAGAAGCTCGACGAACGTCGAAGACAGTAATCAGTTCACCGGCGCCGGCCTGTATGACAGCTTCAGCGGATGCCTTGCTGATGATTTGGACGGTGACAGTTCCGGGCCATGCCTCTGCGACCCGGATGAGGACAACGAGCGCGGAGTCTTCAGGGCCATCCGCAAGGTTTTCGCCAGCTTTTACAACGACAATGCCTTTCTGGAACGACTTCGTCACGATGTGAACGAGTCCGATGTGGGGATGGCTTTATTAGTGCACCACTCCTTTCCAGATGAGTTTGAATTGGCTAACGGTGTTGCGACGTTAGAAAAGAGAGGAGGAACCAGCTACTCCATTATGTTAGTCACGCAGGACGGGGCAGTATCGGTAGCCAATCCGCAGGATGGTTCCATACCTGAGGAAGTTAGCGTTAGCGTCTATACCTTCGGGACATACCTGGCGTTGATTCGCCAGTCGAATCTCGTGCCGTTTGGCGCAAAAGTGATGAATTGGCAAGATGACTACATCGAATTGTCAGAGTTACTGGTCGCAGCAGCCGAAGAATTTGAAAATGTTACGGGTAAAAGCAAATACATCCTGGACTTCGAGTACAAGAAGTTAGCTTCCGGTGGTGCTGCGATGCCCGCGGGGGGACTGGTTGTTAAACAGGTCCGAGAAATTCCACAGCCCGGCACCACGCCGAGCATCGCGCCGTTTCTTATCAACGAACCAGTGCAATACTGTACGTTCCAGGGCGAGTTCGGCGATGTCTTCTCCAATCATCGCCTCAAGTCACGATGGAGACTTGAAACGAAAAACATGTGGCTCACACCGGAAAACCTCGAGGAGGAGAGCTTTTATAACAAGGCCCATATCGAGTATGCAGCCGACGGTCGCGTCCGTATCCTCACCGGAACTCTGCCGCTCTGGCCAAAAGCTTTTCATAACCTTGACGGAACGAATGCCATCGACGGGTGGCTCATGCACCACTTGCAGAACCCCCGGACCTGTGAATTGCACACGAACAATGTGCCGACACAGGTGGCGCCGGGGGAGAGTCCCCTGGTAATGCTTCTCGACTTCGGAACCCGGTACTGGGCAGACAATTGCCTGAAAGTCCGCGTCGAGTATGCTCATCCTGTTCCATCGTGGGACTGGATCGGCCCCACGACGACCACCAGAGACGAGATAGTCATCTGCCCGGAGCTACAGCCCAGCGATATTTTGCAACAGCGCTTCTTCGACGGGCCGAACGACGTGTCAATCACAACATATTTCTACTGGCCACCGCCACCCGGATTCTACTTTTTCACCTTTCCGCTCGCTCGTTTTGTCGAGACCGTCATTGAAGGGTATACGAGCGAGCCAATTGTCCTTCGTGGCTACTACTCGCAAACCCATCGTCCGGAGCACCACAATTTCAGTGATAATTTCCTCTTCGAGCCGCGGCTGGAGCCCGGCATCTCCCAGAAGATTCTGGACGAACTGCGGGCACAGGATATTCGGCTGATTTACCTTTATCTGGGCTATGCCAGCGGGTCGGTAAGCACCTATGGTTTCGAGGACAAGGCGTTCGTTGTCGGCGACCTTGACGATGACGGCGATGTGGACCTAAGGGACTTTGCGCTCCTTGCCGTTCGGTGGCTCGAAACCGTCTGCGATGCGTGCGGCGGGGCCGACCTTACCGGCGACGGGCAAGTAGTGCTGGACGATTTGTGGGAATTTGCCGACAATTGGCTGGTCCGTCCGGGGACGGATTGAATAGCTTTATCGCAAATCTAATTTCGAAGACTAATGGTGTGCAGTGCACACCCTACGGACTGGAAACCGTTTGCGATAAGTATGGCGGGGCTAACTGTCGGCGTTTTTCTTTATCTGTGAGAGAGGGATGTTTAACTTATCGATGAGGCGGTTTAGACGGCGACGTTCGACGCCGAGGATTCTTGCAGCAGCGAGCTTGCGGCCTTTGGTGAATTCGAGGGTCCGGGTAATAATCTTGCGTTTTACTTCGTCAAGAGTGGGCAATTCGTGTTTTGGATAAGAGGGAGAATCAACTATTATAATTTCGAAAGGCAGTGCAGCAGGCTGAATCTGGCGGCCTGGCGTTAAGATGTAGGCGCGTTCCATAGCATTGGCAAGCTCGCGGACATTGCCGGGCCAGGCGTAATTGATAAGAAGGTTTTTGGCGGTGGGGCTGAGGACCTTGGGCGGTTCGCCGTAAAAGGCGGCCTGGTTTGTCAGGAAGTATTCGGCCAGAGGTAGAATATCTGCTTTGCGCCGGCGAAGCGGTGGGATTTCGAGATTAACCACGTTGAGCCGGTAGTACAGGTCGGCGCGAAAAGTTCCTTCTTCGACCATATCGTGGAGGTTACGGCTGGTGGCGCAGAGGACACGGACATCAATGGGGTAAAATTTTGTTGAGCCGAGAGGTGTTACCGAGCTTTCCTGGAGGACCCGGAGCAATTTGGCCTGCAATTCAAAGGGTATTTCGCTTATTTCATCGAGGAAGATTGTGCCGCCATCTGCGGCCCTGAAGAAGCCGAGGGTATTGTCAACAGCACCGGTAAAAGCCCCCCTGACGTGGCCGAACAGTTGACTTTCAAATAACTGGCCGGTTAAGGTGGCGCAATCAACGGGGACAAAAACCCTGTCGGCCCGGTCGCCGGCATAATGGATTTGGCGGGCGACCATTTCTTTTCCCACGCCGGTTTCGCCGGTTATTATTATGGGGGACCTTCGTGCGGCGATGACTTTGACTGTCTCGAGAATCGAAGTAAGCGCAGGAGACTGGACAACAAACTCATCCTGAACCCTTCGACTCCTGTTGAATGCGGAGGACCATAAGCGCTTGTTTGTCAAAGGCCTACTTAAGTCACCCGCAATCCTTTGCGTTGAATCGCTCTTGTTTTGTGCCATAGGGCTCACAAAACCTTTTTTGCCCCCGCCGTTTTGCTTGCCCCTCTGCTTCTTACGAAGCAAACCGAGGGGCTTCGCAAATCGAAGCAACGGGGGGAAAATCACCCTTACCTTTTCGTTAGTGGGCCAGCCCACGGTATAGCAACCGGAGCGTTTTCACCCACTCCTCTTAAAAAGAGATTAACGTATTAAACAAAGAAAGTCAATAAAAATTATAGGACGTTGGCAAATTTTTCGTAATTTACCGCCGAGAATAGAAATGGATTGTTTCTTGAATTGGTAACCGTTCAGGGTGGCAAAACGGCGTTTTTGTGTCATTGCGAGGCCTTTAGGCCGAAGCAATCTCAAATTTTCGCAGCAGAGAGATTGCCACGCTCGGCTCTCCTATGGAGTCCTTACGGACTGCCTCGCTCACAATGACATAAAATGGCCAAAATTCAGCATATTGACCCGTGAACGGTTACAACATATCAGACCTTATACTCGCCTTGACATAGGCAAATCCCCGATTATTGTAGGCTATAGCTAACCTTGGGTTCATCTCAAATGCCCTGTCGTAATCTGAAATGGCCGGGTTATACGATGATGTGTGAAAGTATAGATACCATTAACCGCGATTTAGAAATAATACCTTACCCTCAATCCTATCCAGAAATCGTTCAGCTTTTCTCCGTATTCAGTGTATGAGTCTCCGATAAGAAATGTTGTTCTGAGTCGCAGCTCTAAATTTTTTACTCCGGTGTACAGCAATTCCGGGCCAATAGAAAAACTTCCATCATTGATATTAAATATTCCTGTTAGTGAGGGCGTAAAATATAGTATATCAAACGGCTCTTTCTGACTGACGCGTAAGTAGAGGTAGTCCCTCATGGGATTTTTTCTGTTGTAGCTTCCTCCGGCTGCGTTTGATGCTTCTTTTAAAAGAGAATCATCGCCTGATGTAAGATACGCATCGTAACCCTTGTCTATGAACGAGAAGTAGTCTGTCATTTCGCTCTCAGCAAAGCCCGTCGCATCGTGAAAATACTCAAAGATATATGTTGTATCCGATTTGGTCAGATATCGGAGGCCAAGCAAATAGCTTGTTGCATCATATTCTTTATCAAAGACAGTTCCATCACTGTTGATAAATCTTTTTTCATAATCATTGATGAATGCAAGCTCTCCGTGTATCTCAAAATTAGAGGTGATGTTCCTTGAAAAATCCATCCCGTACCGGTTTGTTTTGCTTCCACCTGTAAGAAAAACAAAGTCAATATCCGTGTCATATAGTAGAAAATACGCCTTTCCTGCAAAATTCAACCGGTCAACCTTTCCGAAGCCGTCATTTATGTGTTCGTAGACAGGCATCAAAACGGGTGTGAAAGAGAACGTTCTTAAAGGGCCGTCAAAACTCTTAATGTAATCCGCGGATGCCACCACAAAGCCTTCACGAGCCAGTTCCGGGTCGTAGGGGTCTTTGGGTCTGTCCAAAAATGCTACAGGGTTCCACGCATATCCTTTGCCCCATTTTAACGTTTTTTTACCTATATTGAAATTAAACGTCGATGATGGTCTTAATGCCATATAGCCTTCATAAAGTGTTGTTTCATCCGACCATCCGAGATAGGAATTTCTCAAGTCGGTGTTGACTATTGCACGAAATTCCGTGGTCCCCTTTTTATAGCTGCCATCTAACAACGCCTTAAAGTTATATTCTTCGTGGATATTTTCTTTGTCGCGGTCATACAATTTGAGCTTGTGTAACGCAGAGTCTTTATCCAACCCGAAAAGAGCGGGACGAAATTCAACATATCCCCCGATATGCAATGGTTTTTTCTCTATTTCTGACAGGTCAAAGGAATACTCTTCCTCGGCTAAAGCCATTTCATAAGAAAGTATTAACAAAATCGCAAGTGCCGCCCATAATCTCATTGTCTCAATGATTCCAGATTTGGCATAAATGTGAGTGTAAAGACTTCATCTTTAAATGTTCTTTTTTTGATGTTTGCGAAGAGCATCACAGATTTATAGCCTTTGTATAAAGGGCTGTCCGTCTCAATAACCGATGGCCTTACTATTTTGTCCCCAAAGTCCCTGGTTTGTTTGAAATAAATCGTTTTTATGAGCATGGAAGCTTCGGTGAGACACTGGACCTTGATAGGCAGGATTTTGTCTTTATCCACCCACATTTTCAATTTGTCGTATGCTACAGTTTTTGTTTTTGCCTTAAGGTGCAAAACATACTTATCGCTCAATTCTTCCATTTTCTCGACAAAATATTCCGCTGCATAATCAAGGCGCAATATGTCGGAGTTATTAAATACCCCTCCCACCACTGACTGAAGGCTTGTTATACGAATGGGTTTGCCTACATTAGGAATGTAAAGCCACATATTTTCGACGAGTCTTAAGGTGCTTCTGCCTTTTTCGCTTGCAGGTGAAAGAAATAGCGCTGCAACTTTATCCCTTCCCTTCTTGACGGTAAAAAGCACATACTCCCTCTTTCTGCCGTTAGGCTCGATGTTTATCAGTTTTCTATACGACTCATAGGACTCGGGGCTGAGATTCCTATCCAGCTTTATTAGAATCTGATTGCCAGGCCCCAAAACCGTCTTTACGGCATCATGAACAATTCCCTGGAGTTTGAAATAATCCGTACCATTACTCCTCATGACCCCAATCATTTTTTCACCAAAGTTTCCAGCAATTACTATGGTCACGCCTTTGTCGGCAAGAAAATTCGCCGTTTGTTGCCCTGCTTTGCGCTGTGCATCTTTGTAAGTATTGGCAAGAACCTCTATTAGTTCGCCCGCACCGTTGAATATAAGATAGTAGGGGCAGTGGCCTGCTTTGCTGCTTATAGACGAGTTGGGGTCTTTGCTATTCGATGCGACTGCAATTTTCACCGCATTCTTCTGAGCAGCGTAAGCCATAACCGGCAGCAGAAACAGAACGACCAAAGTTGAGAAAAGTGTCTTCTTCATATCAAATTACCTCCTAAACATGTCTCAGCGCGTCTATCGGGTTCATCCTCGATGCTTTATAGGCCGGCTGAAGACTTGCCATAACTGAAATGGTTATTACTATTATTGAAATCACGAGAATATCCTGTGGATTTATGTCCGGAGAAAGCAAAAGCCCTTTTTGCCTGCCGAAATTAAAGGTGAGTTTGGCCATACCAAGTATGGAGATAACTGCAACTCCAAGAATATCTCCAACTACTGCACCAAAGAGCCCGAGGGAGAAACCCTCTATCAGAAACATTGCCACTATTTTACCAGGCAGTGTACCTATGGCGGCAATAGTACCGATTTCCCTTACCCGTTCGTAAACCGCCATAACCATAACATTCATTATGCTTATAAGCACTATGGCTATGAGCATCAGCTTTACAAAGAAAGTCATAATGTCTATCATCCTGGCGATATTATAAAATGGAGAAAGCTTTTCCCACATGTGTACCTCAAAGGCAGGCTTGCCCTGCTTGTTTAGCTCGTTCGAGAGCTGCCCCTTCAATCTGTCGAACACCTCGTGAAGTTTGTCAAAGTTTTTTAGCCTTATGGCAATTTCGCTTATCTCCATCGTATCCATTCTAAGGATTTCCGCAGCATCATCGATGTGGATATATCCATCTCTGCCGCCGGGGCCTGTCGCACTTTCAAGTATTCCCCCGACTTGAAATTGTTTTCCGTTAACAGAGCCGTCCCTATTAGTTGCAATGACAACAACTGTGTCACCAACCTTGACCTTCATTCCCTTTGCAAGGAGCTCAGGCACAAGAATTTCGCCTGTTCTTATGGTTTTTTCTCCTTCTCTTATCCTTGAGAGAAGCAGTGGAACAGTCCTGGCTTCATCTTCAGGATAAACGCCGTTGAGTCTTACGTTGGTTGTTTCAACAAAGTTACTGAACATTCCACCGAACTTTATTCTCTTTGCATAAGCCTCTATATCAGGGGTCTGATTTATTGCCTTCTCGACTTTTTGCAAGGCGTTCGGACTCAAGTTCAATGTAAGGGGCAGGCTGTCTATGGACGCCACATACCCCTTTTTGTGTATCTGGATATGCCCGAGAAAGGAGTCTGTTATCTGCCCAATCATCATATTCTTGAATGACCCTGATACCGAGATAAACACCAGGACGGATACCACCCCAATGGTGACTAATGAAGCCGTCAGGAGTGTCCTTCTTTTGTACCTCATCAGGTTTCTTATTGCGATTTTGAATAAGTCGAACATTGTTCTTAAACCTCTCTACCGGCCAGCTCTCCGTCTTCCAGGGTATATATAATTTCAGCTTCCCCGACGATTTTCTGGTCATGAGTTGAAAAGATAAAAGTTGTGCCGAGCTCATCCTTCATCTTTTTCATAATATTGATAACCATATATGCAGTTTTGTGGTCAAGATTGGCAGTTGGCTCATCGGCCAAAACGAGCTTTGGATTTGTCACTAAGGCCCTTGCCACAGCGACCCTCTGTTTCTGTCCACCTGATATCTGGTCAGGATATTTGTCTCTCTGTTCGGCCATTCCCACTGCATCAAGTAGGGCGAGAATACGCTGCTTCCTTTCACTGGAAGGGGTGCTCTGTACCAGAACGAGTGGATAGCCCACGTTTTCATATACAGTGAGCACAGGAATAAGATTGAAATCCTGGAATATGAATCCGATTTTGCTGCCTCGAAAAGCTGCAGCCATCCGCGTATTAAGACCTGAGACGTCTGTGTCATCTACGCGCAAGATACCCGAAGTTGGCTTATCCAGACACCCAATGAGGTTCAAGAGTGTGGTCTTGCCGCTACCGGATGGACCAACGAAAGAAACAAAAGAGGCCGGTTCAATTTCAAAATTCAAATCCTTTAATGCCTCAACCTTTAGCTCTCCCTTTGCATACGCCTTTGATAAATTGTTTGCTGTTACCAAGCTCATAGGCTTATTCCTTCAAAAATTTCGGTGTACCATAAACTCACATCCTCCTTACTTGCTGCCTACAGTCCTTTTCTTGTCAAGCCTTATGCTTCCCAGAGCCCTTCTTACAGGATAGTGGATACTCAAGTCAAAAAGTTACACCCCCTCCCACAAAAACAGTTGCAAAGTGAAAACTGTTCGCCCAGCCCTTATACGATTTGACATGGACCGGGATTTCCCATATAACTTTCTATATTCTTGCCCAGCTACAGTGCCGGGCTTCATTTCCAATAGAATATCAAGTATTTGATGAACAATCAAATCTCTTGTGGCTTTTCGAGGATGTTTCAGCAAAGTATGGCGGTTCGCGGACCGCCCATATCGATACAGACAGGCGAAATCCAAAGTCAACAATAGTTAATACGCCTACTGTGTTGACAAATCAAACGGCGAGATGTAATCGCCGTATTTAGCCTGAGCATTTTTCAGGCGTTTGCGGACTTCGGCAAAGGTGTCAAAGAGAATCTGAGGCGTGTCGGAGACCTTTTCCTTGTAAATTTTCTCAACACGGTCGAGCTTGGCGAAGTTTTCCGGTATGCGAATTGTGAACTGCCGGACATAGTCGGCCTGCGTATATTGTGTGTCGCGATTGTCCTTGAACAGTTTTGCCAAATCTTCATACTTCGGAATCAAACCGGTTGGTGCAGAAACTGCGTCCACATCTCCATGAACACGGAGCTCCATCCACTTGACCCACACGTGTTTATCACGGACGGCGTTGACAAAATTCCCTTCCTTGTCCCGTAGGAAGTAGTTAACACCAAAAACCAGTGGTGGTTTTTTCAGGCCTTTGGCAAACTCAAGGTTGTTCCGGATATATCTGCCCAGGGGGATAGCCACGAAATCCTGAATACTCATCAGGTTAATTTCGGGTAAACCTTCCTTACCTACGGTTGCGAAGGTGGTCACGGTTTCCAGCGAGGCACCGTAAGCAATGATGCCATGATTCCAGTCGAAACCCTGTTGGACAGGGACGTAGGCCTTCGAATCCCGCCCGCCGTACATGATTCCGCTCAACACAACACCCTCAGGATTGTCCAGTTCCGGGTCACAATTCGCCAGCACCTTGAGAGCGACTGTGTAGCGCGCATTCTTATGGGCCAGCGGAATCTCATTGCCGCTCGCATCGCATTTGCCCTTAAACCATTCACCTGAAAAGTTAACACCTTTATCGGGCACTTCGCATCCCATACCAAGCCAGTAAGGTCTTCTGTCGTTGACCATAACGTTCGTGAAGATCACTTCTCCTGGCTTGTTCAGCACATCCCAGATAGCTGGGTCGTCTTTTGGATTGACGTTTTGAATAATGCCGAAGATACCTGCTTCAGCATTGACAGCTTTAAACTCGCCGTTAATTTTGCGAAAATAAGCGATGTCGTCACCGAGGATTGTTTCGCCCGGCAACATCGCTGTAGATGTTTTACCGCATGCGCTGGGGAATGCACCGGCGAGATAAGTCTTCCGTCCTCCGGGACCATTGACACCCGATATGAACATATGCTCAGCAAGCCATCCTTCTCGGTCGGCCTTGCGAATCGTAAGTCGCAGAGCAAGTTTCTTGAGGCCCATTGTATTTCCGCCATATTGAGTATTGACGCTGTAGACTGTATCCTCAATGTAGTCGATGTAGATTCGCTTCTTATCCACCTCTGTGCTGACCTTATTTTCGTTCAAATTTCCAGCTGAATGAAGGAATTGCAAAAAATGGCTGCCGCCGCCAATCTGTTTGAAGTACTCATAAGCCGGCCGATATAGCAGGTCTTCATTATGAGCAACATACCAGGAGTCGGTTATCTGTAAGCAGGGGACAGTAAAAATGGAACCTGTCGGCCCAAGCGAGAGGAAACGTACTAACATCGTCCGGTCCTTCATAGAATCCTTCAGCAGCGACATGACCTCAGCTAAACCTTCTTCACGGTCGATCTGATTGAGGGCACTGCTGAGTGAATCAGTTTTGGGCACTAAGTATTTTGTGGCTTCCCTGTCACGGCCTTGGTCCT
>Ga0209986_10004075_pt1 | contig 12534 bp, 20 predicted proteins | sample BlataG_FD_183168 | JGI IMG/M metagenome (GOLD analysis project Ga0209986, IMG submission 183168) | Deep subsurface microbial communities from Black Sea to uncover new lineages of life (NeLLi) - Black_00105 metaG (SPAdes) (version 2) | ecosystem: Environmental > Aquatic > Marine > Oceanic >...
AATATGTCTGAATGTCTGGAACTTTACTGCATTTGCACCTGCATCGGCAGAAGCATCTGCAAGTTTCTTTGCAAGTTCAATGTTGCCGTTATGATTGATTCCTGCTTCTGCAATAATGAACGGTTTCATTCATAACACCTAATCCAAATGCCTCTGGCTTCTTCCCGTGTCAATTCTCCATCGGCAACTTTCTTTTCAAGATATGTTTGATACCTCTTTTGGTCTTCAGTCATTTCAGGTTCCATTTTATGCCTTCGTAAAAGTGACAGTTGTTTTGATGACAAATAAATCATCGAAGTTAACTGTCATTATCTTCTTTTTTTCATCAACTTTCATGTTATTCCTCCTACTTTTATTCTATCCAAAATATCCAGAATTTTCCATTCAAAATCATCCAAATCGTCTTTTGTAATATAGTCTTTCATGCAGTTATCTCCTTTGGTTTATACTGAAAGAAGCCTTTCTGTTTATCTTCTTCTTTAGATACAATAGGTACATCAACAAACAATAATGATAAAACTAGAATGCTCATGTAGATTGTAGTATCTATTTTAATGCTATAGACAAGAGCCAACAGTTGCATGTAACACACTACCGCCAAACCAACCAACTCTGATTTGTTCATTTGATTTCTCCCAATTTCATTCTTCTTTTTATAGTTTAATACCAAACTCACGAAACAAATCCTTTATATCTTTTGAATTCATTGCGTCATCTAAAATTGGATTACATTCCTTGAGTGTTTTTTTTACGTTTTTATTCATTCTATTCCTCCTTTATGTCATTTTACTCCAATGTGTTTCCCATGCCTTTTTTGCAACTCTATGGTTCCAAGGCATAAGATTAAATTTCTTACAATACTTCTTCAATTCTTTTTCTGTTATTGCTCCCATTACATACATTATAGCAAGTTCATTCATAAAGCAAGCGTCTTCAGGGCTGACTTTCAGAATTGAATCAAAAGTGAAGGATACCCCTATCCTGAAATAATTTGGCATTTTTTTTACTATTACTTCGCTTGCGTTAATTTTTACCAATCCAGGTTCTTTCATTTCCACTTCACCAATACCATATAGTTTTGCAGGTATATATAGGTTTCGACATCTTTGTATACATTTTTTTGGCTCTAAATCAATGATTTCATGCAAATATCCTATAGTCCTGCTGAACCGAACTATAGGATGTTTGTTTAAAAAAGGCTTGAAAGGGTAGTTTTCGCATGCAAACCCTACCCTTTTCGTTGATGTTTTGGTATCCTAGCAATATTGTTTACTCCTGTTGGATGGTGAAATCTTGTATGTAACTGCTACAATTGCTGCTGCGATAAATGACAAACTTGCCCAAAATAAAAACACATTGTTCCATCCACCTGCATCAATAACAATGAATGGTACAAGTAGTCCTATCATAAATGTTCCAACATATCCCATTCCATCTATGAACCCAGTGGAAGATGCTACAACTCCATCTTTTTCATATCTTGATGGTAGCGTACACACAAGAAAGACATGTGGTCCATACAGGAATGCACTGCTTGCTAATAGGAATACAATAGCAGTTATGCCACTAACAAACGGGAATATCAACCAAGTTATACCCATTGCTGTCAAGAAGGCGATGCTAGTCAGGTCTTTCTTCCAAGGTAGTTTATTATATATTAGAGTGCCGCAAATGCCTGCTATTGGTATAAGTGCCAATGCAACTACATCTTTTCCAAAGAATTGTGGTATTGTAAGATTGGATTGTTGCACCATGTATACAAAAAACCAAGTTAAAACACCATATCGAACCATATTCAAAACCATCAATGCAAAACCACTTAATACAATTGGAAGTGTAAATGTGGTTTTCACTTGTTTTTTAACAGTGTTCTTTGGTTTGAACTGAACAGTTGGTTTTGATAGATATAAAGTTATACCTCTGAATATTAGGAAGAACGATGCTACCCAAAATCCATATTGCCACCCCCAAGATGCTACTGCAAAAGCAGAGACCAATAATGTCAGAGAACTTCCAAACTGATATGAACAACCAAGGATTGTACTTGATTTACTTCTTTCTTCATCAGATGTTTGTAATTCAGAGTTTGCCCTAACAATAGATGACCAATTCATCGACTGGAAGAACCCATCACATGTCTCAAGGACAATAAGTGCAACTAAAAATCCACCTAAAAATCCCATGAACATATTCGCTAGTCCCGAAAGAATCAAACCAACTGATATATAGATATAGGGATTGAATCTCTCTGAAATCTGCCCATTTAAAAATTGACCTATGGAATACGCAGCAAAAAAACCACTTGCTACAAATCCTACATAATACATATTCCAGTCAGTATATACTAACAGCAACGCTGCCATGACAATACTTAAATTTACTTTACCAAAATATGTAAGAGCATAAGTGCTCCACAGGTTCCAAAATTGTTTATTCATTTCTTTTTCACCTCATGTATTTTATTTTAAATGGAGTCACTGTCTCCATTATTTGTTATTTCTTTCTTAATTGCAGTTGAACTCTGATACGGGTAATAAGGAACTACAACAACCTTACCACCTATTGATTTCATATATTGTCTTACATCCTCTACATCTTCATCCTTATGGCTACTTGATTCCATTACCACATCTGGTTTTATCTTTTTGATGTTTGTTAACGGAGAATAAGTCTCTTGAGCCACAACAACATCAGAATACTTTATAGCCTCCGCTAAATTCATTCTTTCATCAAAAGAGAGTATTGGCTTCTTTGGTTTTTTTTCAAGAACTGCTTCTTTGGTGAGAATGCCAACAATAGATACACCGTCTTTACCTGCAACTGCCTTTGCGTTAGCCATCATCTTCAGATGACCTTTATGTACAATATCCAGTACATAATAACTATACACTATTCTCATATTTTTTCACTCCATGTATTTTATTTTAAATGGAGTCACTGTCTCCATTATACATGTATATATGCATTCATACTATAAATACTTATGTAATACCTCTAATATAAACAGCATTCCTCCAATGAAAAAGAAGAATAACCATAACAAAAATGTTAATCCACAGTTGAAATATAAATCAACAACAGATGTGAACAACAACATAAACGGTATCGCCAATGCACTATACATCAATGAACGTATCTCTTTTGCAGTATTGCTTCTTTTATGTTTTTTAAAGTTTTTACTGAATAACAATATCACTGGTTTTAACCAGTTGTAAAATGATGTATCAAGCAAACGAAATGCAGTTGATAACAATCCTATCCCCAAAACAAGAGGATGATAGCCTATAAAACTAAACGACATGCACAAGAATACAAATGGGATTGATACATGATTTAAAGAATCGAAGAACCCGCCATGCTCTCTGAACAATTCATCAGGCATGTCATGGTATTTTCTATATCTTGCTACTTCACCATCACAGTAATCTATCAATACAGATATAAATAATAATAATGAAGCAATTGTAAATAATATATAATTATTAGTTATAAAGAGCAAGGCAGACAATAATCCGACAACAACACCAAGAAGAGATACTTGATTTGCTGTCAATCCAAATTGTAGCAGCACCCAAGTCAGATAATATGAAATCCACCTGTAAAACTTTGCTTTGTAACTGTGGGCTGGCTTACCACATATCCGTTTCAATTCTCTTATTGTTTCCATATTTCCAACCAAGGAACTGATTGTTTTTTTAGGTTTTTGTTACTTCCATCTAAATTCTTTGAATGGTCTGAAGTTACAACTATATTTATATTGTTCTTTACAATTATTTTATTGATACTCTTCAACGTCATCTTCAATGTTTCCCGATAGCCGTATTCTAAACCTTCTCTACCGTACTGTTTGTATATCTTTCCATAATAGTCCATGGGTTCTAAACCCATGCCTGTGATGATATTCCATGCTTTCTCACAGCCAAGTGTTTTTCTCAATCGCCCTTGAAAGAATTCTAAAAAATTAAACTTCCGTTTTACCCCTATCTGTTTAAGTATCTCTTCTGGAGTGTCAACTGGTCCTTCAATCCCCAAGAATTTCTCTTGCAAATAAGGTGGATGTGGCTGATGATAATGAATTATAACTCTTTTATCTGGATGTTTTTTAATGACCTCAAGTGCAACCTTTGTCATATCTGAAGGGAGTATTGTTCCGTATTCATAATTCCAATGTGTTTTCCAAACATCAACTACTTTGAATAAGTTATGTTTTGGTATAAAAGTATTGAACATTATAATAGGATTTAGATATATAATATCACTACAATCATTGTTATATATATTATTATACATCCATTCTTGTGTTCCAGCACAAAAGGTATTTGCTATTTTTAATGTGCCTGGAAGCATAAATTGTAAATTAGCAAAGACATCAAACCTGCAAGCATCTAATATTATCAATACCTTCCAATCAGCAGAGAGAATATCACAATCAACGCCTTCTATCTGTATCATTTATCACCATAATTCAATTCAAGATGTTTTAGTATCATATCTAATTTTTCTGAATTCTCCTTTCCTTTCTTCTTCAGATATTGTTGCCCAGGATTTTTATCAAATGTATATCCAAATGCTTGTGGCATAATGTATTTTGTATCAATATAAACAACAAAAGTTATAATCACTACAATCAATATTGTCCAGTGATACCATTGTAAACCAAGAGGAGATTCCAATATATATAGATAAAAAAGCATAACAAAATTAATCAACGAAATATATGATGCCAATCGCTGTTGCCACACTTTCACCTTTCCAACTGTTTCACTTATCTTTCTCATGCTACCCTCCTAAAATACTCTGGATTATATTTAAAATCTTTAATCGGCGTTCTCCATGTCTTCCCAAAAGTATACTCAAGATACTCCTCTGTTTCAGCAGGAACTTTAAGAGTTATACCAAAAAAGTCTATCTCTTTTAACTTCAAATAGAAATGCGATGGGACTACCTGTCTTGCAAGATAACATCCACCAATCTTTAACAGCACCCATCTACAAAGATGATAAAGATGTTTCATATGCAAATTTACTGCATGCACCAATATCCCAAAATAAATCATGTTTCCTATTTTGTTTTTTGTTACCAGTTTCTCCCGTATAGCGTAATCCCCTTCCAACTCATAGTACATAATGCCTATATTTTTATCATCCCAAGTTAACATTATGTTCTTTTCCCTAATCAAAAAGTTAAAGCCCAACTGTTTGAACTCTTTCTTTAGATGCAGAAGTTTTGGGTAATCTTTCTTCCACAAAAACAAATCTATGTCTTTATCCCATGGTATCAATGCACCATCTCTCACATATCCTAATAGAGCACCGCCATACATCCAGAAATGAATATCATGCTTGTCCAACAGAGTGGCAACATCTTTTAGGTGGGATAATAAATCTTTTGTATCGTTGTAGTCCTTCATTAACTTGTAAAATGATTTCCAAGGATGCCAATTCTTATCTGGTATCCGCCAACTTGTTCCATAGATGTGTTCCAAATATTTTTCATTTTCTACAGGTATTTTTACTCCCATATCGTAAAAAGTTGCTTCTTTGAAATCTTTTACATATGATGAGGGGATATTGATGTCATATGCGACTAGACAATCTATTTTCTTCCCATAGTTCAAAATCAATGAATATAACTTCTTTTTGTTTGGTAGATACATCATTGAGTTTTTAAGCATACTAATCAACTTTGTTTTAGGTGTATGATTGTGGATTACATCTCTCTTTGGTGTTGAAAGCCCTTCAAGAAAACCATAAAGTAAAATATTTGCTTTAAAAGTCTTTTTTGATATTCTGTTACGTTTTATATGTGTTCCATCTATCTGATAAAGATACACTGTTGCATGGAGACTATTCTTCTTTATAGTCATCTTGTCTTTTGTTATAAAAATATCATATCCCTTGGCATATAGTTCTCCTGCTATCTTTTGATAATTGTCCAACACTGGTTTTAAATATGCAGATACATCTATATCATCATCACCATCTATTATTTTCCCTTCTCTTACTGAACCGAGAAGTGTTCCATGCTCTAACCAAAAAAGTATTTGATGTTTGTCAAGCACTGCTTTCAGGTCTTTGAAACATTGTATCAAATTATGTTCTCCTGAACTTGTATATTCTCAATCGTGTCTCTGCATACCTATTCAGTGGGCTTCCCTCTTCAAACATATCATCATCCTGTAGCAACTCAAAGCCTATCTGTGCAAACAATGCAATATATTCATCTCTTGTGCGATATGTAGCACTATACATCGTCTGTAATCGCTCTGAATACTCCTTCTCAATGACATGCCTTCCTTTTAATCCTGTGCTGTCACGGAGCACTAAAATCGTTCCTGGTTTTGTATACTCTTTCATCCTTTTGAGCATCTGACGCATATCTGCATCATTTAGATATAAACAGATGCCAGAAAGCAGGACTAAATCGTATTTTATATTGCTGGTAAATTCTTGGGCAGATGATTGAGAAAAATGCACATTTTTGACATTTTCGTCTTTTGCACGTTGCTTACCAAGTTTAACCATTCCTTTGATGTAATCAATAGCATGCACTGCTTTTACTTTATTTGTAAAATGAAAAGCCCATGTACCATAACCAGAACCTAAATCAAGCATAGTCATATCTTTAGTTGGAGCAAGATATTCTTCTAGTTTTGGTATCTCCTTCTGCATCTTCAAGCGAAGCAACTCTGTATCATCTTCAAGGTTTGTAAGTCCTTCGTTCAATTTATGGGTATGTGTTCGTTTCTCCCAAAATTCCCGCATATACACAGTATCAACTTCTGCTCCAAACAACTTATTTATCTCCCGTTCATCAAGTTTATGATTACGAAATCTTTCAACTAATTTCTCCCGTAATGTTTCAATGTCATCCTCATGGTACATAACTTCCTCTAACATATGATGATAAATCATATGTCTACTCTCTTTCAAATTCCATTCAGCCATTATTATTTCCTCCTTTACATATTTCAACACATTTTTTTGCATATTCATTAGTTGAATCCACTACTTGAAATGATTTCCATTCCAACTCATCTATAGCAAAAAGCATAGATGGCTCTGTGCATGCTATAACAATTCCATCTACTTCATCTTTATAATGAGAAATAATATTATAAAATTCTTTTTTTATTACTGTAGCACTCTCATTTAACTTCAGACGTTCTATCAACTGATATATCTCCTTCCGTTCCTCATCAGTTGGATATACTGTATTTAGATACTTATCATACATCTTTTTTGTTGCAGGGACATAAGCACTCACAATCAATGCTTTATTGATGTTACGTTGTTTAACAGCATCTGCCGTAACTTCAATGAGATTTAACCATGGTGTCATTATCTCTTTTGAAACTTCCTCATACCATCCATGTGCACTATTGCATGGAACTGCAACTACATCTGCACCTGCTATTGTAAGTTCATTGATTGTTCTAATCATCTCATTAGCAGGTGATGCCTCCCCATACAACATGGCTCTTGTTCTACTTGGTATCTGTGTATTGTAATCAGCAAATATGCGGAAATAATCCCATTCTTTTTCTGCTGGTGTAAACTGCAACACCCGTTTGATAAAATATGTTGCTGCAAAAGGACCCATGCCTGCCACTACACCGAGTTTTTTCATACTGCCACCTCTGATTTTGAATCTTTGTAATAAATATAATCTCTCTTTGGTACCATCCAATCAGCACCATATTTGTATTCCAAATATCCTTCTTTATCTGAAGGGACTTTAACTGTAAAATCATAAAAAGGGATAGTTGATAAATCCAAGAAAAACTTCGCTGGAACTTCTTCTGTAAAATATTTACAGCCTGAACTCAATATAATTTCTACAGTTCTTTTGAGAAACAGACGTAACCTATTTGGCATCAAATAAAAAGCGTGTATGAGAGTTTTTTGCAAATCTTCAGATATAAACTGTGGACTGTTTCCGACATAGTATGGTTTCATAGACAACCATCTGATATACTTCAACAATTGTGTTGTTTTATCAAGCCCTTTTAAGTGTTTAACACCATCTGCTGTCTTTTTGAACTTACGCATATTGGTAAAGGTATAGCGAACTGCTTTGTCGTCTTCTATAGAATAAACCATGGCACTTATATGTTGATTATTATAATTAAAAGATACATGTCCGCTTTCTGTAAAATGAACTGTAATGCCTTTATCATTGAATTCAGATACTACTAGTTCTACATCGCCAAGACTTGTATCCCAGATAGCAATATCTATATCGTTATCCCATTCCAATAGTTTTCCTTCTCTTACCATGCCAAGCAGTGCTCCATATATCAACCAGCATTCTATATTATTTTCATCGAATATTTTTTTCAATACTTTGAAGAAATCCAACAATGCTGTGGTTTTCAATCATTGTCCTCCTTCAATGAGGTTAAACTAACATTGCAACAGCATTCCACATTTGGAAATTTATGTTTAACTGTTTTGTAAGGATAGGGATTATTTTTCAATGCATTATCAATTACATTTTCTTTTGTAATTGCAATGTCTTCTCTCAAAGACCATATTTCTAGTTCGTCATAATGAAAACCAATAGCAGGTATAAACTTTAAGCCCAATTCTTTTGCCAATGCAAGACTATGATGCCCATCCAATACAAGATTTAAACCACGTTCAACACGAATAGGACGAACCCAGTTACCATTGTTAATAATCCCATCTCTTACATCAGCCAACCTGTCAGCATCATATCTTTCAATAGGAAAAAGACACTCAACTTTTGCTTTGTAAATCCCACGGTTTTCTTTCTTCATCCCAAATCGTTGTTTAATAGCAGAATAATAATCTTCACAAGTATTAAAAGTGGCAAAATCATAAAACTTGGTTTCGCCAATAACAGATGGAAACTTAAAAATATTCTTCTTCCAAACCATATGGAAATAATCAGTAGAACTTTTAAGGAGGTTGGAAAAAGGCTTAACCTGCTCTTTGGCAATTCTCATAATTCCACTTGTTTTATACCAGTTCTTATACTGTTGATTATATATATCTAATATTTTAATATCAACTACGTTTCCTTTCCCATCGGTTTTGATTATCCCACCGTTCTGATGCTCCTGTAATTTACCATGAACAAACCATACAGATTTATTTTCAAAATCAGTTCCAAAAACATATCTGATGAATTCGTCTTCAACGATAATATCGGCTTCAAAAACAACAACATCATCATCAATATCTTTTAAAGCAAGATATAAAGAATAACTGTTAGTGTCTTTATCAAAACAGTCATTATAAACATAAGTAACATCTTTGATTTCATCAGTTATCTTTTCTTTTTTATATCCAACAACAACAATAACCTGTTCAATGCCTGCCATTTTGATTTGGTTAATCATTCGTTCCAAAATAGAAACACCATCATATTTCAGCATACATTTAGGAAGGTCTTGACGCATACGTCTACCTGCACCTGCTGCAAGGATTACTGCTTTCATGTTTTTACCTCTTTTTTACATTTAGAACAATACCATTTCCCATCTGTCTCTACTATTATATGTTGACTTGAGTTGCAATTATTACATTTTGGATATGGCTTCATTTAATCACACTCTCAATTACTTCAATATGTTTTTCCTTTATCTTGTTCCAATCATATTTCTTTGCTTGTTCAAGTGCAATGTCTTTCTTTGCAGTTGCTGTTTCAATTGCAGTTGCAAATGCTTGTTCATCAGTACAATCAACAAACTCACCTGCCTCTCCAATAATCTCACGTCTACGTGCATCATCTTGTGTAACAATGGGAAGACCAGAAGCCATCGCTTCAAGATAAACAATACCAAATGCCTCTGCTCTTGAAGCATTTACAAAAACATCACATGAATGATAAAGTTTAATCAATTCATCACGGTCAATCTTACCGACATATTTAAACTGGTCTCCAAGTAAACCGTGACCATTATCACACCATTCCTCACGTAAGTCTCCATCAGATGTTTGAACCATACTGCCATGACCAAGAGCAAACACCGCATTCATAATTAAATCAATGCGTTTAAAACCCACAAGAGCCGATGTAGAAAGCACAATAGGATGCTGAAGTCCCTTTATTAGGTCTGACTTACTTTTGCTCTCAAATTCGTTTAAATGAATGCCTATGGGAATTGCAGTAGTATTTACCGATGGTAGATACCATTTCTTATTTTTTCGCTCACTTTCTTTTGTTAAAAATACCATGCAATCTGGTTTGCAAAGATAATTGAATATTTCTTCTTTTCCACCACCACGTTCCAACGTAATAAAAGGTACTCCTGTCTTCTTGCGATATTTTCGGCACCAATAAGAACCGCCAAGCCCTGCGTTGTTTATTATCAAGTCATACCTATGGTCTTTGTACATCTCATACCATTTCTTCCCAAACAGATATGCTTCCATATAAGCCCTACCATTTCTCCATGGGATTTTAAATGCATGTCTTGGTTTTGTATACATACCCCAAGAAATATCTGTAGTCTTCATTCCAAAAAGAGTAATGTCAAAATCATCTTTTAATAAATTATAAAGTTCTTCAGAATATCGTTCTGCTCCACGGTCAACCATACCATAACCGTTGCATAGTAAAGCAATTTCATTTACCACGTAACCACCTTTTACGTTCCTTGTTTCTTGCAAAGGCTCCTTTGATGCCATATTTCATAAAGGCATGTTTGACACAATCGTTTTTTAATCTTGCTGAAAACTTACCTGTTTCCCATTTCTTTGCTTTATCCAAAAATAGTTTATTGTTTGTTATATTATGTAATACATGCATCTGTTTTATATGAATTTCATGGTAAAATGGTTGTGCTGGAAGTTCATCAAACAAATCATATTTAGACCAGTTATCAATATCATAATCATATCTTTCTATGTTATTAACCAATGTCTTTATACATGCATCAAATGTTTTCTTTGCTTTTTTATCTTCGGTTGCTTTGTAAAAATCATAGACACCAAACATTGCGTAAATAAATCCATTTAAAATGAACAAAGGCTCATCAAGAGGGTATTCTTCTATCCATACATCATTATGCTTGTCTTTGTATAAACAATGTTTGGAAAGCCCTAAAAATGCCTTTTCAGCCGTTTCTAGTTCATTTGCTTGAACCAATGCAGAAATAGCAAGACCTTGTGCTAAACCGCCTATCCATGGTTTAGGAAAACCATAATAAAATGGAAAAACAAAATCATGTTGATACGACCCGTCCTTTTCTATGTTATCTACAAGCCATTTAATAGGAGCAGTAAATGTTTTAGAATCATTTGAAATAGCCTGTGAAGCGATTGCAGTAACATGATAATGATACTCCTGTGTATAAGGTATCTTTGTCATTATAACACCAGCATCATCAAACTTATGTGGAGATTTCTTTGGAATATCCCATGGCAACATATCGATATGATAATTCATTTTTCATATCTCCTTTTAATAGGTATAATAATTTTATAAATCTTATTTCCAACTCCAGGAATTTTTGCAACTCTGAAAAGATTTACAATACCAAACGTCTTCAGTTTGTCCATCAACGTATATTCATATTTGTATTTTTTAGCAATTGCTTTAATTCCGTCTATTTTTCTGTTCCAGTTTTCTGAAATCTGACCTTCTGTTGCATGTTGTGTAATTAATACCTCTGGAACGCAACGGACATCATGGTATCTGGAAAGCCTAATCGCTAAATCATATTCCTGTGCCGACTTCAATGATGTATCAAAATATTCTTTTCTTGTTAATTTATCAAGTATGTCTTTGCATTTGATTTTGTCTTTTTTCCAAATGCCAAGTTCAAAATCAGTCCAACAATCAAAACAATCCTCACACGTCTCACATGTTTTAAAGTCATCTGAATAATGAATCATTTTAATCATATCAAGGGCGTATCTACGGACAAGATATGAAGAAGTTGAAGAAAGATTAAATGATTTAACAATCATCTTGTGATTAATTATGTCTGGTGGTGCATTTATTCTATCATTGTTAAAACGCAAGTCATGCGAATGGCATATAACCAATGGGCAATCAGGATGCTGTTCCATTGTTTGTATCTGTTTTTCTATTTTTTCAGGCATCCATTCATCATCATCGTCTAAAAATGCTATAAAGTCTCCGTTTGCTTTTGAAATACCTATATTTCTTGCTTCAGTTGCACTATTTCCTTCAGTTGCAACTATAATTTCAATATTTGGATATGTTTGTGATTTTATAGAATCAAGTGCTCTTTGCAATACCTTTGTTCTTTCTGGTAAAGTTGGAATTATAACAGATACTAATGGTTTAAAAAAATAGATAGATTGGGGGTTCATTTAAACCCCCTATGATATGCAACCTAGATTTATCGTCCACAGGTCAACATTTTCACATGTTACAACCATGTAATAATTACCTGGCTCTGCAAAAACATAATCAATTCCCTGTGTTTCGGACATTGGCTCCGTTTCTACATATCCTTCAGCAACCAATATGTTTGTACCATTGGTATATATTTCATAAGTGAAATAACCAAAGTCGTCTTCTGCTATTATCTGC
>Ga0209986_10004076_pt1 | contig 12531 bp, 13 predicted proteins | sample BlataG_FD_183168 | JGI IMG/M metagenome (GOLD analysis project Ga0209986, IMG submission 183168) | Deep subsurface microbial communities from Black Sea to uncover new lineages of life (NeLLi) - Black_00105 metaG (SPAdes) (version 2) | ecosystem: Environmental > Aquatic > Marine > Oceanic >...
TTTAAATTTGGGTAAATTATTTTGCTAAAATAGGGCATTTGATTAAATTTCCGACAAAATTTATTAAAAAGAAAAAATATAAGTAAATAATCTTCTATCTTTGAAAGTCAAGTAAAAGTAAAAAAAATTTTTCACATCAAATCAAAAGGGAAAATGTTTTCCTTTCCTCTTTTTTTTATTAAAAATTTCTATTAAGTCGTGTCTCTTTTCTTCAAATATGTAATCAAGTAAAAAACACCAGTCATGATAGCTATAGAAAGAACGACACCAATAACCCCTGCAACATAATCGTTAGTAACCCAACTTAGGATGGGTGTCCAAGGAGAAATCAAATTCTCGAGCCACTCTTCACCATTAATGTCGATTAAAACTCTTTCTAAACCATCTGGGTTTTCTGAAAGAAATCCAATTGTAAATCCTACTGCTATCACAAACATTAGTGCCGCAACTACGACGATTACCGTGATTAAAGGCCATTTATATCTACTAATTTCAACCATCCTTTATTTTACCCCCAAAATTGATTCAGTTAAAATAAAATCTGGTTTTGTTTTATAGATATAAAAAACAATTAAAGCAGAAATTATAGCTTCCCCAATACCTATTATAAGATGCCAGAAAACCATAGCAGGAATGGCAATTTCCATTGGGATCGCGCCACCAATACCAATCTCGATGCCACAAATGAAAGAAGCCAAGACAATTGCGATGTAAGATCCAATAGCAGTTGCGATTGTCACTTTTAACTCTTTTTTTAGCGATGTTTTATTAAAAAGCCTTACAAACAACACCACTATATAAAATCCTACAATACCACCAATTATTCCCATATTAAAGGTATTTGGTCCCAACGCGGTAATCCCTCCGTCCCCAAAAAGGCTTTGAATAACTAAAATTAAAAACAATACTATAACGGAAGCCCACGGACCAAGTATTATCGCTACTAAAGTTCCTCCAACCAAATGACCGGAGGTTCCTCCTGGAACGGGATAGTTAACAAATTGAAACGCAAAAATCACTGCTGCTAATACTCCAATGTAGGGAATCATCTTTTCAGAATCTTCTTTTTCAAACATTTTGCCCATTCTAAAATATCCTAGAATCATAATAGCAATTGTAACAATCCAGAGCACTGTAGTTGTGATTGGATCTAATAATCCATCTGGTATATGCATTATTTATTTACCTATTTTTTTTTTATTTTATAATCGATTAATTTTTTTGTTATGAATAATATTTTATCATAATTTAGTATTATTTATAAACGATATGATAAATTTATAATATAATATGAAGACGCAAAATACAGATTCTATAGCTTTATATATAACGAATAATGCTACGAATTGCGCTAAATAATAGAGTTTAAGGGAGATTAAAAGAATTGGACATAGAATTACCTTTTAAACACGAAGATGAGAAAAACTTTTTGAATAAGATCCATCCCCTAGTTCGTTTTATCCTCCCGTTCATTTTTGTCCTCCCTTTTCTAATTATAAACGATGTTTATTTAGTCGTTACAATAATACTGATCGTTTTAATTTTTAATTTAGTGTTTCGCTTACATCTTACAAAGACGCTTTCAAAACTTAAGGCTTTACTTCCTTTTATCCTACTTATTACGATTTTTGTACCTTTATATGTTGGAAACACCGTAATTTATCAATTAAATATTGGAATATCGCTTAATATTTATAAAGAAGGTTTAATTTTTGCTACGACTTTATTTTTTCGAATTATAGGGTCTATGTTTGTATTTCTGACATTCTTCATGTCTTTAACCTATTCAGAATTTATTGAAGCATTAACTAAACTCAGAGCAATTCCCTCATTTTTTATTGGAAGCATTGTTATTATGCTTCATTACATACCAATTCTCGCAAAATCAAATAGAAAGATATTGGAGGCACAAGATTTAAGGGGAAAAAACTTCACATCATATTGGCGAAGGCTTAAAACTCATGGATTTATAATGGGAAAGAATGTAGTAAACAACATGGAGAGAAGCGAAAAATTGTACGAGAGTCTAAAAATGAGGGGTTTTTCTGGTAAAATCACTTTTGCTTCAAGAAAAATAAAGTTTGTAGACATATCAATCGTTGTTATATTTTTAAGCATCGTAATTTATTTCATCTATTTTATTAATTTAGAACAAATATATATGGAGGTTTTCAAATTATTCCTCTCGTAGAAGTTAAAAATGTGAACTTTGAGTATAATTCAAATTTTTCCATAAGCGATTTATCGTTAACCATAGAAGAAAATTCAATCTATGCTTTAACGGGGAACAATGGGTCCGGTAAAACTACGCTGCTAAGATTGTTGGTTGGTTTGCTGAAATCTAAATCTGGAACCATTAAAATATTTAACGAAATTTTAACAAGAGATAAAAATCAATTGTGGAAGCTTAGACAAAGAATTGGTTTTTTATTTCAAAACCCTGACGACCAATTATTTGCCCCAACAATTGAAGAAGATGTAGGTTTTGGAGCGAGAAATCTTGGTCTTGAAGAAGACGAAGTGAAAGAGAGAGTTGAATGGGCGCTCGAAGCAGTTAACTTAACAGAATATAGAAAATTTTCTCCGTATGATTTATCTTGGGGTCAAAAGAAACGAGCTGCTTTGGCGGGATTGCTGGTTATGAAGCCCAAATTGTTAATCCTAGACGAACCGTTCGCAAATCTCGATTTTAGATCGATTTATAACCACCTAAAAATATTAGAAACCCTTAGAAAAGAAGAAAAGATGACTATATTGTTCACTACTCATAATCTTTTTTTTATAGAACATTGGGCGGATAAAATGCTTGTATTAAACGATGGAAAGACGGTATTCGAAGGTAACATAGAAGAAGGATTAAATAGCCCCAAAATTAAAAAGCTCTTAGGATCTTACGAAGATATTTTAAATCTTCTTAACCAAAAGTAAATTAAATTTCCCACTTAAATAGAATAAATTTTTTAACTCGGTTTTTATATTATTACATGGGAAAAATGATGATGGAACATTGGCATATTCGAGGACACGTATGATAACCCGTGATTACATGTGCAAACTTATGCCGACATCCTGAGTTTATTAATCAACAATTTACTGCATCACAAATGGGCTCTTAATCAAGCTAAGGTAATACCGTGCGATGAGATTCGAGTCAGCACCCAGCGTGCAGATATGATTATGCCCCAAAAGGCATAGAAATTACCGCCTAGCACGAGAGAACTTATTTGATTTTATGGAATAACCATTAAATGATAAATTTGTGTTAGTGTCTTAGGCAACAATATATGCTGATTTTAAAAAGAATTTGTACTTACTTCAAAAAGAGAGAAAAAAAATCATAAAAGGCTAATCGTGTCCGAATTAAAGAGTTCTTTCAACTCTTTATTTATTTCTCCTTCCTCTGTTTGAATGTATCGATTCAAAATTACTGCAATCTTCGGCGAGTACTTATTCATTATCGCTCTTACAAGCCCTATTTGAATATTTTTATCTGAAGCAACGCATAACACTCCTTTACCTACTTTTATCGAAAAAATCATCCCTTTAAAATATTCAGTGATTTGTAGGTGAATATTTCCATAACCGAGGATGTACCCTTGTTCTTCGCCAGCGGTGAACACTGCGCCTCCAATTGCTCCAATTTTTTCGACGGAGATGTCGTCTTTAGAAGACTTTAAAATAAATTTTGACTCACTCACAATAGTTATTCCCGTGTCGTCTATGATTATAGCGTATTTTAAGCCTGGCGTACTATTAATAATTTCGTTCAATATTTTTTTTAAAGTACGTTCGTCCTGAGAATAACTCAAATGGTTCTACCTTTTATTTTTTAAGTGATATAGATATTATCCAACGCGTTTTATTATATTAAAAAGAATTTATTTAAAGTAAACTCTAATCATTCTTTATTAATTTTATAGTAAAAAAATAAAATCCTATCTATAAAAATTTAATTCACTCTAAATAGTTTTATGTTGCGTAACGGATTAAAATAACTCTTGCGAACTAATCAATGTTTTTAAGGGTTTTACTCTGTTTTTATTCTTTTTAGATTTTTCTAACAAAATAAATAGTTTAAACTTCTTCCCTTTATCAATATCAAACTTTAATTGAACTAGGTTTGGATCGTTTAAGATATCCTTATTTTCCTTATTTCTGGAGATAGCCCATAAAGCTAGTTTATTCTCGTGAATCCAAAGTCTTTTTGAGATATCCGAGCCTATTGCGAATCCGTTATTATCGGTTATTACGCCTGCTACAAAATTGGGGAAGTTTTTCTTAATCCTGTGCAAGAAATAATTTACTTCAATTTGATTTATTAATTTAGTATTCTCCTGTTTCATTATACCTGACCTATCAAAATCATATAATCGATAGAATAAAATTGGAAATAAAATGTCTTAAATCAGTATATTATGAAGGTATTACAAAAAAGAGAGTTTGTACAAAATGAAAAATTATTTTTTCTTTATACTAATTCCAAGATCTAAATTTTCTATAAGTTCGGAGAAGCGATTTCGAACGGTCACCTCTGTGACTTGACTGACTTTGGCTATTTTTCTTTGAGTTCTTCGTTCTTTAGTAAGAATTGAGGCGGTATAAATTGCTGCGGCGCATAGTCCCGTTGGTCCACGACCAGAAGTTAACCCCCTTAATTCAGCCATTTTGATAATTTTTTTTGCTGCATTTTGGCAATCTGTAGATAGATCTAATTCAGATACAAATCGAGGAAGAAAATCTAATGGTTTAGTTGGGTTTAAATTTAGTTCTAATTCTCTTGAGATAAATCTAAAGGAACGCCCTATTTCCTTTTTATCAACACGAGCAACTTCTGCTATCTCGTTTAATGTGCGCGGTACTTTATACCTTCTACAAGCGGCATATAGACTTGCAGCAGCAACGCCTTCAATGCTTCTTCCTCGAATAAGATGAGCTCCAACAGCGTCTCTATAGATTTTTGCAGAACATTCTCGAAGATTTTTCTGAAGATCAAGGTTTGAAGCCATGCGATCTAATTCACTTAAGGCAAAAGTCAAGTTTCTTTCAGTTGCATCTGATACCCTAATCCTACTCTGCCATTTTCTCAAGCGATATATTTGACCTCTAATCTTAGCAGAAATCTCTTTGCCAAAGATATCCTTATTTTTCCAGTCTATCATTGTGCTTAAGCCCTTGTCGTGGATCATATATGTCATAGGTGCCCCTGTCCTAGTTCTTTTCTTTTTTTGATCTGCATCAAAAGCACGCCATTCAGGACCAAGATCTATATGATTTTCTGAGTGTACTAAGCCACATTCTTGACAAACTAATAGACCTCTATTTTCGTCAAATAGTATATTTTTCCCGCATTCGCCACAATTAATATGACTTCTTTCCAAATTTTTTTCTTCGAATGCGTTGCTTTGGTCCCAACTTGAAATAATTTACACCTTTTTAGTTATTTCTTTTTTTTAAAAACTAATATAAAATACTAATGTAATTTAGCGTAGATATTATCATTTGGATTAAAAGTTTTGTTAGGTAATATATTTATAGAAATAAATGGCAGATTTATAGGACCAAAAATTTCTTTAATATAACCAATTTCTTCGTATTTTTCCGTAAAAACAGGTTTATGAAAAATTATTTCTAGGTTTTTATCCCACCTTTTAGCCCGAAATATGTGATGTTTCTTAGAATTCCCGAGATAGAATAGATTTAGCTTAATATATTTTTGCAAACAACGACCCTTCTATTATTTAAAATATAGAATAGAAAATTGAATTTAAATATAACCTTTATTTAAAAAGGGCTTACAAAAATGATTAATTTATTACAAATGTACGTTAATTTTAAAATCTTAATAAGCGAGAAATAAGTAGGTTAAATAAATAAATTATTGAATTTCGACAAAAATACAAAAATTCTGTCAGTTTTGGATTACTTTTAAAAGTGAGTTCAAGAATTTCTTATAATTGTCATCTTAATTCTATTTATTAAATGAAATTTTTCTGCAACTGGTATTTTAACAGACAACCACATGAGTAGCTATCGTCTTTTTTTATTAAATCATTAATATTTTGGGATATCACAAATTTTTTAAGAGAGTTTATCATAAATTCGATGCAATCTCTTTTTAAACAATTGTGAATTCCTCTTTTAGTGCCAGCTCCAGAGGGAGAAGATATAATTCTAATTGAATCCAAGATATTATTGTCTTTACAAGCTTTAATTATACATTTAAATAAAGAATAAAACCAAGGTGGCCGATATCTGTTCTGATACCATAAATATTCCACTAGCGAACCTTTTTGAATGTTGAGAGGATTAATTGAAATAGTATTTACCTTTAATTCAGCTAATTTTTGAATAGAACTAACACAATCATCTATTGCTGTTTGTTCATTTAGGAAGGGTGGTTTAAACAATAAATATGCTCTCACACCTATATTATTTTCCTTACAAATTTGGACTGACTTTAAAAAATCTTCGAATTTTAGTCCTTTATTTACATATGTATTTCTAATGTAATCATTTACCGTTTCCAAACCTATTGCTACTTCGATGTACTTATTTTCTAAAATGCTTTTCATTTTTTTAAGCTTATCACGAGTTATATAATCAACTCGAGATTCTACAACGATTTCTTTTATTTTAGGGACTTCAGCGATTCTATTATATATATGTTCACGAACATCTGCAGATATTTCGTCGTCATCGAAAAAACTTCCAGAATTAAAAATCTTGAGGATAAAATCATCTTTATCGGTAGAAATTTCCTTGATTTTTTTTTGAAAGGCATAATCATATTGGTTGATAATATGAATAGGGTCAATTTCTTCAATGGTAGAATCTTGAATATATCCACACATGGAACACCCTCCAGTTTCTCCTAGTGCCCAACTACATCCCTTTGTTCTTAATATAATCGTGAACTCCTTTCCTTTTTCTTTGAGCAAACGATCTTCTTTTATCCAAAAACTTACTGGTTTATCTAATCGATCGTCTTCAAATTTTGACTTTTTTATAATAGCCTTTAATCTAAGTGCTTTGATTTTTTCAATGAGGAAATTATTTTCATTTAATTTTTTCGTAGACATTTGCAATTTTACCTGTTTTTGAATTCTTAATATAATTTGAACTAACTTCTAGGTTCCCTATTCCAATTAAATTCTTTTTATCTTTGTCGAAAATAAGCGTAAAACCTTTTGGAACGAGATTTGGACTATAACTTACTATCCCAGGACGAAATAAGGTGTTACCCTTAATTACATGTCCATCAAAAACGATAAAATTCGTATTTTCACTTAATGGTAATAGTTTATTCGCTCCTGAAAGATTCAATTCAATTTGTCCCGTATTAAAATTGAATATTCCAAGATTCTCATTATTAATCAAGTCAAATATTTCTATTTGGTGCCTTCTTTCATTCTTTCTAGTCCTAATTCCATTAGAACATATTTTTTCTCCAGTCCCTGTTCCAAATTGATAATCCAATATTTTAATAAATTTACGAGTCCAACTCTTTGAGAAATTTTTATTTTTTGGAAAAGGTTCTAAGAGTTTAAACGAATCTTTTAGGTCCCTAATACGGTTTTCTAAAGATTTTAAGGATTCAATGGTAGTTAGGTTGTTTTTAACTCCCGTGAAGTAAAATTTATTCTTTAATTTTAATCGAGCGTATTCAACAATTTTTAAGTATCCAGGTTCTTTTAAATGACATATAATAGGGATGTCCTTATCGTATTTCTCCAATAGCTTAATTAGCATATTTGAAGCAATTGTTATTTCTTCATTATCCCAATCCCCAGTTACTGAAATGTCATATGAATTTACGGGGTATATATTTTCAAGTTGTCTAGGAATGGTTCCTAAGGGTGAAGTTAAAATTATTTCTTGAAAATCAGGAAAATCGCGAAATTTACGTATAATGCTATGAAATTTTATATGAGATTTCGACTCGGAGTACGGTTTCTTTGCCGAGCAAGGAAGTATGATAATCAGTTTTGTCCATGATTCAGGCGTAAAACTTTTCAATAATCTCTCCCGAAATTCTTGGAAATCTGGTCTATAATATGAAGATGGACCAAAACAATTAATAATTTTGTTCGCTTGAGTTATTGGAGTTTCAAGTTTCATCGCGTTAAAGTACTGTTTATCTAAGACTTTTAAAGTAGATATTATGTTCATGTCGTCAAATGAGGATTTTTCGACAAAACCTCGAAAATCCTCCATTCGCAAATACAACTTTATTTTATTCATGTATGTATATGCAGATATGATATTATGAAGAGTTAATTGTTCTATTTTTTCGGAAGAATATTTGTTTTCTAGGATATATTTTAATTTCCTCTTGCAAATAGGACACGGACAGGGTAAATATTTTAGTTTATAAATGGGAATTAAATGTTCTATAGTATCGTAGAAATTTTCAGAAGATAAATATAATAGATAGGAACAATCAATTAAATCTATTCCTAAATAGACTAAAATTGGATAAAATTTCGGAATAATTCTACCAGAAGCCATTATGACTAAATTATTGTCGAGCTCTTGCTTAATTTGAAAAACAATATTTAAAATATTTCTATATTTACTAAAAACATCGAATAGATCGACTAAATTTAATATTCTCACATTACTGTTGTCCTTAATTAAAGGAAGATACAGATCAAATAATTCGGGGTACTCAAAAATCTTAATAGATAAACCAAAATCCAAATTCCGATATTGATTTAAGATTTGATTGGCGTCGGTTATAAAATTGATAATTTCGTTTTTAGCGAAATCCTTATTTATGGTAGTCGTAGGAATATTAAACGGAATTAAAGGTAAAATGTTATCCTCTGAAAATATATTAATATTATTAGCTAAAATGTCTTTAAATTTTTCCATTGAACCATTGTGCTTATAAATAAAGCCAGTACGCTTAAATTTTTCTCTTAAAAATCCAATTTTCAAATAAAATTCTTTTAAGATCAAAAATACTTCGTGGTCTTCAAATTCCTCAAGAAAACTTATATGGTTCATTAAACTTTTCTTCATCGGAACGAGGATATTAGGTGTCGATATAAACCTTTTAGATTCTTTTGAACAAATTATTCTTCCTACTCTAGAAAATCCTATTCCTTTAGTTATTAATTCAAAAAAATAATTCATACTTTCCAATTAAAGATATAATTCAAAGGTAATTAAATTAATTTATTTCTACTTTTTTAAAACCAATTGTTGTTCCTGCTTTGCTCATAGTACAATATAGAGTTTATATTAAGAAAGTAGGTTTATTATGGTTCAACTTTATAATCTCCTCGCTTATACATTTCAAAAAGTATTTTAGCTTCATGAATTGCATCATCAACTGCTCTATGATTCACTCTATAATTTGTGTTGGGAAAAATTTTATCCCAGGCTTCTTGCATATTTGGATTTTTATAACCACCTTTTGAATGCATAATTTTACATGCTTCTTTCGCTACTGTCATAATATCTGGAATATCCTTTTTAATAACAAAACCTCTCAACTCCATAAATCTAAAATCGAACGAATTGTTATACGCAGTCATTGAATAATGGTCTAGAATTTCTTGGATCTGGTTTTTTACATGGTTTAAATTAGGTGCATCTTCAATGGCTTCAAATGTCAAATCAGAATTATTGAAAATCCATGCGTTTCTATGTATATCTCCAAATGGTAATTCCTTTACTAATGAATCAAATAATATTTTAGTCGCTCCAGTCATTAAATCAAGTTCAACAATACCTATCTCAATAATTAAACCATTATCTGGCTTTAAATCTGTTGTCTCTATATCAATTATCGCAATTTTCTCATAATTAGATTTTTTGACAAAATCTATAATATCTCGAAATATGTGAAACTCCCCGCAAGGATACGATTTTGTATAATTTAATCTATATAATAATGATATTAGTCTTAATAAGAAAAAGGTAATTGAAATGAAATATAAATTATTAGAGAGTGATTAAAAATGAACTTGAGACTTGAAATGTTCTCAGGTTATTCTAATAAATAACAAAATTTGTATAAGTCTTCAGTTCATCTAGAACAAAACTAGTAAAAGTATCTTCAATTTCATCGGATTGATACAAAATTTTGATGAATTTTGCGTAATCTTCGACCTTTTTAACGCGAACTATTGCAAATAAACCATGTTGTTCTCCTATCCTGAAAAGATCGGTTATAAAGCTACTTTTTTCTAAATTTAAGGCAATTTCATTATATTTGGAAGGATCCTTAGGTTTAATTCTTACGAGATATTTTCCTCTAAATCCAATCTTTTTAGGATAAAAGTTAAGAGCATAGTTAAGAATGACATTCTTTTTTTCAAGCTTTTTAATTCTGTTATGAATTGTAGATTGGGAGATTTCTTGTCTGTTCATTTCACTTAAAAAATCTTTGTAATTCTCTTTAATTATATCCTTAATCTCGTAAGTCGAGATTGGTTTTAGGTTCTGGTTTTCTTGCAATATTTTTAAAATTACATAATCAGTGCTATCAATTTCGAACTTTGGATCAATTTTATTGTCATACAATTCAATCCCATTAGTTTTAAACACTTTGATTGTCTCGATTATATGGTACTTCTTAAAATATGATTGGGCCATTATTTTATCTATTATACTTAAAACTTGGTAATACTCCTCATATGAATGAAAAATGAATAAAGCAAATAGAGAATATTCTCCTAAAATTCCATCAAGAATTTTTAATTGGGAGATTTTTAACAAATTTTCTAAGAGTTGAGGTTCATTGGGATTAGTTTTAATCTCTAATAATACATACTTTAAATTAATGGGAAGAATGTTCGGATTAATATTGATTGTAAAATTACTAATTATTTTTTCTATCTTCAGATCATCAAATCGCTTTTTAATTGTCTGTCTAGTATATCCTAAAACCTGTGTAAGCTTGGTTATAACATATTTAGATTTACTATTGAAACTTTTTATAAGAATACGGTTTTTAAAATCATCTTTAACTTCAGTCATAAGAATATAATAAACTTTTTATTATTTAAATGTTAATATTTTTAGGAATTTTTTTATTCTTTAACCAATAATATATTTAAATTACTATTTAAATTATTTACTATAATAACAAAAATATTTTAAAATTGAATTGTGATGGTTAATTATAAAGTAGCTAATGAAAACCTTGCTGAAAAAGGCAAAGAAGCTCTATATGTAGCTGAATCTAAAATGCCAGTTACAGCCGAAATTATTCGTATGAGGTTTTCCAAAGAAAAGCCCTTGAAAGGCATAACAATTGCAGGATGTTTACATATTACTAAAGAAACCGGAATTCTCGCTCGTACTTTGAAAGCAGGGGGTGCTGAAGTCTATTTATGTGGGAGTAATCCGTTATCTACTCAGGATGATGTTGCTGCTGCCTTAGTTCAAGAAGGAATAAATGTTTTTGCGTGGCATGGAAATACAGACGAAGAATTTTATTGGTGTATTCGAGAGTGTTTAAAAGAAAAGCCAAATATCTTAATTGATGACGGAGCAGATATGATTGTGACGGCTCATAAGGAATTCCCTGAGTTAATAGAGAATGGCACGATAATAGGATGTCAAGAAGAAACTACCACTGGAGTAAAAAGATTTAAAGCGATGAATAAAAAAGGAGCGCTGAAAGTTCCCTTATTTCCTGTGAATGATGCAAAGTGTAAGAATCAATTTGATAACGAGTTAGGAACGGGACAAGGCATTGTTTCTGCAATATACGGCATGCATGTTCTCTTCGCAGGAAAAAATGTTGTGATTGCAGGGTTCGGGCATTGCAGCTCAGGAATGGCATTAAGAGCTAGAGGTTTAGGGGCTAATGTAATCGTTACTGAAGTTGATCCAATAAAAGCTTTGCAAGCCAAATTCGCGGGATATAATGTTATACCTATTCTTGAAGCAATTCCAGATGCTGATATTATCCTTACAGCGACAGGATGCAAGCATGTAATCCCCGCAAAAGCAGAAGTATTCGATAAACTTAAAGACAATGTCATTCTTGGGAATCTTGGTCATTTCGACATTGAAATTCCAACCAAAGAATTGTATGAACATGCCAAGGAAATAAAGCCAATTAGAACGAATGTAGAAGAACTAATCTTTCCAAATGGAAAGAAAGTTTATTTGCTAGCTAAGGGAAGGCTCGCAAATCTCGTTTTGTCTGAAGGGCACCCTAGTGAAGTTATGGATATGTCATTTGCTTTGCAATGTTTAATGTCCGAGTATATTGTGAAAAATAAAGAGTCTTTTAAGCCGGGTATAATTAATATCCCTACTGAGATAGACGATAAAGTTGGTAGTTTAAAATTAAAAACCATGGGTGTTAATATAGATAAATTAACAGATGAGCAATACAGTTACATTCATGGATATGAAGAAGGGACTTAAAATTTTTAATGACATAATTTTTTTATTTTTAGAATTTTTATACTATACTTTTTTTTTATTTTACTTTTTAGGGTTTAGGATTCAATATTTCATCAGCAGTAATATTTCCATAGATTTCGTCAGCTAATTTTATGAGCC
>Ga0209986_10004077_pt1 | contig 12530 bp, 21 predicted proteins | sample BlataG_FD_183168 | JGI IMG/M metagenome (GOLD analysis project Ga0209986, IMG submission 183168) | Deep subsurface microbial communities from Black Sea to uncover new lineages of life (NeLLi) - Black_00105 metaG (SPAdes) (version 2) | ecosystem: Environmental > Aquatic > Marine > Oceanic >...
GCACCAACCTTTTGGGAAATTATGCCCACAGTTCCGCCTGCTCCTCCTAAAAAATTAGCAACCATTGATGGCAAGAGTAAAATAGATAAAGCAAAAATTATTGGCATGACGCCTGCTGGATTAATATTTAAAGGTAAATAAGTAGAGGCTCCGCCAAAAACCTGCCTTCCCCTTACTCTTTTGGCATAAGAAACCGGGATATTTCTTTTTCCCTCATTAACTATTACGACACCGGTAATAATAAAAAAAGCCATAATAAAGAAAAGCAAATAAGAAGGAAGTTGTGATACATCCCAATTAACTATTATCTGAAAAATATTTTGAGGGAAATCAGCTGCAATTCCAGCAAAAATCAAAAGAGAAACCCCCTGTCCAATTCCCTTTTCTGAAATAAGTTCTCCCAACCACACTAAAAGCAAGGTTCCGGCAGTTATAGTTAAAATTGAGGTAAAAAGTAAGGTTGCAGGAAGAACCCCAATAACATTTTGACGCTGTAAAAGAGTGAGCATTGCATAGGCCTGAAGGGCAGCCAAAGGAACTGTTGCTATCCTGCAATATTGATTAAATTTTTGGCGGCCGGCTTCTCCTTCTTCTTTATACATTTCTTCAAGTTGAGGAAAAATCATTGTTAAGAGCTGAAAAATAATGGTAGCAGTAATATAAGGTCCTATCCCGAGCATGACAACAGAAAGTCGGTCTAGAGCTCCTCCGGTAAAAACACTCAAAAGACCGAAAATTTGAAACTGATTGAAAAAAGTTTTCAAGTTCTCGGGATTAATTCCGGGAATGGGAATATTAGCCATTAATCTAAAAATGGCAAAAACCCCCAAAACAAAAAGAATTTTATTACGTAAATCCCGAATTTTAAAAATTTGAATAATTTTCCCAAACATATTTACAATATTTTACCGCCTGCTTTCTCTATTTTCTCTCTTGCTGTTTTTGATGTTTCACATTCTTCGATAATTAGCAATTTGGTTATTTCTCCTTTTCCTAAAATTTTCACTCTGGGTACTCTTCCTTTTATTCTACGAATTATTTTTTTCTCAAGCAAGATTTGAGGAGAAACCTTTTCCTTGGCTTTAAATTTTTTCTCCAAAGTTTCAACATTTACAATGGTAAATTTCAAACCCCTCCCTTTAAATTTATATCCTCTTAATTTTGGATATTTTTTAATAAATACTCGAATAGCAGGTTTAAGAGATACGCCCGAACGCGCTTTTTGTCCCTTTATTCCTCGCCCAGAATAAGTACCCCTTTTCCCTCCTCTGCCTACTCGTTTTCTTTTTTTTAATTTATGTTTTGGACGAATCTGGTGCAGCTGCATAATTTTTTACTTTAAGTTTTTTCAAAGCACTGACGGTTGCTTGAGCATTGTTTAATTTGTTTTTGGTTCTGCCTAAAATTTTTGATGAGATATTTTTTATTCCGGCTAAATTACAAATAATTCTTACCGTTCCTCCGGCCACTAATCCCCTTCCTTTTCTTTGGGGTTTCAAAAGAACCCTAGCTGCTCCGAATTTAGAGGTGACTTCGTGGGGAATAGTGTCATTTACAATGGGAACAGTAATTAAATTTTTTTTGGCTAATCTGGTTGCCTTCTCTACGGCCTGAGCAACATCAAGACCCTTAGCTACTCCCACTCCTAATTTTCCTTCTTTGTTCCCAATAATTATCACTGCCCTAAATCTAAGACGGCGACCACCGGCCGTCATTCTCACAACCCTTGCCAAATCCAAAAGCTTGGACTCAAACTCCTCTTTTTTCTGTTCCCCCCTTTTTATTACCCTTTGTCTAGTTCTTTTAATCATTGAAAATTGTTGAAAATTAGAATTGTAGTCCTCCCTCCCTCGCTCCTTCAGCTAGTGCTTTCACTCTTCCATGATATTTATAGCCCCCCCTATCAAAAACTATTTTTTTAATTTTCTTTTTAATTGCTTTTTCGGCAATTGACTTTCCAACCTCATAAGCTAAAGCCTTTTTTCCAGAAAGCGCTTTCTTTTCTTCCTTGCCCTCCGAAGTTTTAATAGAGGAGGGTTTCTTCTTAGTTTTGGGTTTTATTTTTAAATCTGAAGCCTCTATCAAGGTATGACCTTTTTCATCATCAATCAACTGAGCGTAAATATATTTTCCCGACTTAAAAACACAAAGTCGCGGTACTTTACTAGTGCCTGATATTCTGGCTCTTACTCTTTTGTGACGTTGGTATCTTTTTTCCCGCTTAAGTGATTTAATCATTGTTAATTGTCAATTGTTAATTGCTGACCGATTGTTCTATTGACTATTAGCAATTTACAATTAGCTATTATTCGGCTGTTACTACTTTTTTCCCGGGCTTTCTTCGAACTTGCTCTCCAAGATATCTAATTCCTTTACCTTTATAGGGCTCGGGGGGTTTTACTTTTCTTATTTTTGCTGCGAACTGGTAAACTTTTTCTTTATCTATTCCAGAAACTGTAATTATATTTTTCTCTATTGAAAAATTTATACCTTCTGGAGCTCTTATTTTAACGGAATGTGAGAAACCAACCCGTAACACGAGCTCTTCTCCTTCGATTTTGGCCCTATATCCCAAACCCCGTATTTCTAGTTTTTTCTCAAATCCTTCCTTAACCCCCTTAACCATATTGAGAAGAAGAGATCTGAAAAGCCCCCAAAAAGCCTTGGTCTTTTGGGTTTCAATCGAAGAAGCTTTCTTCTTCTCTACCTTCGCTTTCGCTTTGCGAAAGCTCGGTGTTTGAGGTGAAAGGAAAATTTTATTTTCCTTAATTGTTATCTTAATCTCGGGCCGAACTTCTCTTTGAAGCTCGCCTTTTGGGCCTGAAATTTTTACTTTCTGGCCTTCTATTGTGACTGTTACATTTTCGGGAATTTCAATTGGTTTTTTACCTATTCTACTCATAAATCAAGTTTTTTATCTTAGTAAAAACGCAGATGGAGAAGAGATTTATCTCTTCGACTTTACCATACCTCGCAAAGTATCTCCCCTCCTAATTTGTGTTTTCTGGCTTCTTGATCGGTCACAAGGCCTTTAGAGGTTGAAATTATCGCCATTCCAAAACCCGTTCTCACTCTCTTTATTTTTTTTCCAGGACTGTAAATCCTTTGACCTGGCTTTGAAATTCTTTTTAAGCCAGAAATTGCGGGCACTTTATCAATATATTTTAAAGTAATTTCAATAACTTTTTTTGTCTTTCTTCCTTTTCTATCCACTTTTTCAATAAAATCCTTTCTTTGTAGAATCTTAGCAATTTCATATTTAAATTTAGAAAAAGGAATAATTACCGTTAGGTGATTAACGGCTTGAGCATTACGTATTCGATTTAACATGTCGGTTATTGGATCTGTCATAAAAATAAAATAGTTTTAAGTTTCACCAAGAAGATTTCTTTACTCCGGGAATTAATCCTTTATTTGCTAACTCTCTAAAACATATTCGACAAAGTCCGAACTTTCGCATATATCCTCTTTTTCTACCACATCGAAAACAACGTCGAACAATCCGACTAGAGAATTTGGGTTTCTTTTTTGATTTAACAATTTGTGATTTTACTGGCATCTTTTTAGCTTTTTATTGGAAAACCTAATAATTTTAATAATTCCAAACTTTCTTCTTTGTTTTTAGCCGTGGTTACTACTGTAATTTCCAATCCAAAAATATTTTTTACTTTCTCGGGTTGTATCTCGGGAAAAACAATATGTTCTCGAATAGCAATAGTAAGGTTTCCTCCTTTATCAAGAGAGCGCGAATCTATTCCTTGAAAATCACGAGATCTGGGAAGAACAATGTGAATTAGCCTTTCCAGGAAATCATACATTCTTTTTCCCCTAAAAGTAACTCGGGCACCAACCGGCATTCCTTCTCTTATTTTAAACCCGGAAATTGATTTTTTCGCTCGAGTTAAAACAGGCTGCTGGCCAGTAATCAAACTAATATCCTTCAAAATGGCTGTATAAATTTTCTCTTGCTCGCTTGATGTTTTTCCGGAAATTTGCCTACCAAACCCAGTATTAAGCGCAACCTTTTCAATTCTCGGAACAGCCATTTTATTGACATAGCCGAACTTTTTCTGCATTTGAGGTGTTACTTCTTTTTGGTATTTTTCTTTTAATCGAAGCATGTTAATTTTATATTTTTTTGCCGCATTTTTTACAGATTCTGCTTTTCCCCTTCTCTGTTACTTTATAGGCAATTCTAGTGGCTTTTTTACATTTTGGACAAATAACTTTTACATTAGAAGTATCAATTGGGCCCGGTATCTCTATAATCTCGCCCTTTTCTCCGGTTCTTCTCGGTTTTTGGTGCTTTTTCCTCAAATTAATCCCCTCAACTAAAATCTTCTTTTGTTTTGGAAAAGATTTTAAAACCTTACTTTTTCTTCCTCGGTATTTACCTGAAATAACCAAAACTGTATCTCCTTTACGTATTTTCATTTTATACTATTTCTTTAGCTAAACTAATGACTTTTTCAAAGCCTTTTTCTTTTAATTCTCGAGCTACCGGCCCTAAAATTCTTCCTCCTTTTGGCTGTTTTGTTTTTCCTTCCAGGATTACGCAAGCATTATCATCAAACCGAACATGAGAACCGTCTTTCCTTCTAAAAGTTTGACGTTGTCGAATGATAACCGCTCTCACTACATCATGCTTTTTGACTTGCCTTCTCGGTTCAGCCTCTTTTACGCTGCCAACAATAAGATCGCCAAGTTGGGCATATCTTTTCCTCGTACCACCTAGCACTCGAAAGCACTGGATGATTTTCGCACCAGTATTATCTGCAACTTTAACCATTGTACGTTCCTGAATCATACGAAACTAATTTATTAGTTGAGTACCCCGCCCTCTAAGCTAAATGAATTATTATCTATGCCCAGAGGGCGGGGTTGTGTGCTTCTTAGCGAAGCCCACAACTCTCCATCTTTTGTCTTTGCTCAACGGTCGACATTCCTCAATTACAACTTTATCGCCCACCTTATACTCTCCTTTTTCATCATGAGCTTTATATTTTTTATGGACCTTATATCTTCTTTTGTATTTTGGATGTTCTTTAATCCGCTCTACTTTAACCACGACTGTTTTTTGCATTTTATTGGAAATGACTATTCCTGTTAATCTTTTTTTCATAATTGTTTAAGAATTGTTAATACTCTGGCAATGCCTCTTTTAAGATGGCGGATTTCTCGCACATTTTTCAACTTACCCGAAGCTAAATCAAATCTTAACTGTCTTAATTTGTCTCGATTTTTCAGTAAGAGTTTATCTAATTCTGATTTTGATTTTTTGCGTAGATTTCCGAGCTTCATCAAAATTATCTTTTTACAAATTTCGTTTTTATTGGTAGTTTGTCGGCTGCCTTTTTCAAGGCCTGTCTTGCAATCTCTTCTGTTACTCCGTCTAATTCAAAAATAATTCTTCCGGGCTTTATAGGATAAACATAATGATCTACTTTTCCTTTTCCGCCCCCCATTGGAACTTCAGTTCCTTTTCTGGTCACCGGTTTGTCGGGAAAAATTCTAACCCAAAGCTTTCCTCCCTTTTTTAAATATCTCATAATGGCACGTCTAGCAGCTTCAATTTGGCGAGAAGTAATCCAGCAAGTGTCTTGACTTTTTAAGCCAAAAGAGCCGAAGGAAAGACTGGTTCCCTTGAAAGATTTTCCCTTTGACCTTCCTTTGTGCCACTTTCTATGTTTAACTTTTTTGGGCATTAATATCGCCATTTTTTAACTCAGTTAAAATTTTTCACCTTTATAAATCCAGACCTTGATTCCAATTACTCCATAGGTACAAAAAGCCTCTTCCTGTGCATAATCAATATCAGCTCTAAGCGACTGTCTGGGTAATCTGCCCTTCTGTAGCCATTCCCTACGGGCAATTTCTACTCCATTTAATCGACCCGCCACCTGCACCCTACAACCCTTTACTCCCTTAGCGGTTGAAATTTTACCTAATGCCTGTTTTAAAACTCTTCTGTAACGAACTCTTTTTTCAATTTGCTGAGCCATCCATTGAGAGGATAACGCGGCTGAAGACCAGGGGTTTCTAATTTCTCTAATCTCCAGTTTTAATTCCTTTCGGGTCTTGAGGTCTTCTGGAAGGAAAGCCTTTTTTTTAAAAATTTTTTTCTCTAATTTCTTTTTTAATTCTTCAACCCCCTTTCCGCCCCGGCCAATAATAAAGCCGGGTCTTAGAGTAGAAATAATAACATTTACTTTTCCGGGAAAGCGCTCTATTTCAATTTTTTCTATCCCTACTTTCCCAATTTTTGCTCTCAAAAATTTTCTAATTTTAAAATCTTCCTCCAAATTTTTGGCGAAATTTTTTTCATAAAATCCGTGGGAATTCCAATCGCCAATTTCCTTTATTCTAAATACTTTTTGGCAAACTTTATGAGTCATGTTGCTAAAACGCTTTTCTTCTAAATACCCTTCTTAGCCCTCTTTGAATTTTGGGTTTTTTGATTTCTAATCGAGGCTTAAGCTTAGGTTTTTCTATTTTTTTCTCCTTAACCTCTTCCTTGCGCTTCTTTACCTTTTTAACCGCTTTCGGTTTTTTCTTCTTTTTTTCAATCTCTTCTAAAACGATTGTTATGTGAGAGGTTTTTTTCTGAATTTCAAATGCTCGTCCCCGAGCCCTTGGCCTCCATCTTTTAAGTTTGGGGCCTTCATCAACTAAAATTTTAGATATATAAAGATTTGACTCTTCTAATCGAAAGTCATGAAGAGCTGAAGCAGTAGCTGATTTCAAAAGCTTCAATAGAGGTAGACCGGCTCGTTTTTTAGTAAAATGCAAAATAGTTTGAGCTTCCTCAGTCTTTTTCCCCCGAATTAAATCAGCAACTAAACGAACTTTACGTGGAGCTATTCTTAGATAACGTAATCTTGCACAAACTTCCATAATTATTTAGCTTTTTTAAGTTTTTCTTTCTCTCTTTTAGCTGTTTTCGTCTCCAATTCCCTTTGCATCCTTCCTCCATGTCTAGAAAACTTTGTAGTGAAAGCAAATTCACCTAATCTGTGACCAACCATATTTTCGCTTACTTTAACCTGAATAAACTCTTTACCATTATGAACAGCAAAAGTAAAACCAACCATTTCCGGACAAATTGTACAAGCCCGAGACCAAGTTTTGATAACTTCTGAAGACCTCGGTTTTAACTTTTTAATCTTTCGCAACAACCTCTCATCTATATATGGACCTTTTTTAAGTGACCTAGCCATTTTATTTTTTCTTTTTTGATCTTCTTCTAATAATATACTTGTCTGTCCACCTTCTTCTCCTCGTCTTTACCCCCAGCGCATGTTTTCCCCAAGGAGTTTTTGGGTATTTTAACCCTATCGGAGCTTTTCCTTCTCCACCCCCATGGGGATGGTCTCTGGGATTCATTACTGTTCCCCGAACAGTGGGCCGCCAACCCTTTAGTCTTCTAGTTCCTGCTTTTCTAATTTTTTCAAACCTCTTTTCAGGATGAGAAAGCTGACCAATCGAAGCAAAGCCCTCAAGGAGAATTTTTCTAACTTCTCCAGAGGGAAGCTGCAAATGACAATATTTTCCCTCTTTGGCTAAAATTTTAGCTGCTGTCCCCGCTCCCCTAACTAACTTCCCGCCCCGACCCGGCATAATCTCAATATTATAAATCTGGATACCAACGGGAATATTTTTCAGTTTCAATCGATTTCCTATTTTTATTTTTCCTTTCTCGGCACAAATAATTTCATCCCCTGCTTTCAAGCCGTGAGGAGCTAATCTGTAGCGCTTTTGGCCGTCTTGATAATGTAAAAGCGCCAAGAAGGCAGTTCGATTTGGGTCATATTCTATGGCAATAACCTTGGCTGGAAGGTCAATTCTTTCTTCTCCAAAATCTACAATTCTATAAAGCCTTTTCACTCCTCCTCCTCGGTGACGAATAGTTATTCTGCCTGATTTTCCTCTTCCAGCTCTTTTTTTCAAAGTCAAAAGCAAGCTTTTCTCTGGCTTCTTTTTACTTAATATTCTTTTTTTCCTAATTTTTTTCTTCTTAATCATTATATTTTGAAAATTCCTGCTTGCCGGCGAGGCAGGGAAAATTGGAAATTTATCTCGGTATCAGTTCGATTTTCTGTCCCCCTTTTATCTTAATTATAGCTTTCTTGTAGCCCTTTCTAAAACCTGTTATTTTTCCTAATCTCCTTCTTTTTTTAGGAATATTTACAATTCGAACTCCCGTTACATCAACCCCATAAAGCGCCTCGATTGCTTTTTTAATTTCGATTTTATTTGTCCTGGGGTAAACTTTAAAAATATATTGATTTTGTCGAGCCAAAACAGTAGCTTTTTCTGTAATATGAGGTTCCTTTAAAACTCGATAGATAATTTCTGAAGCTTTTTTAGGTTTTATTTTTGGGACTTTCTTTCCTTTTTTCTCAATCTTAACCTTCGGAGCTTTTTTTGGTTTTTTTTCTTTTGGCTTTTCTTTCGGTTTTTTCTTTTTTAAAAAATCTAAAATTGCCATAGCTACTTAGTTTTCAAAAAGGTTTCTTTTATCACTTTTATTGACTCTTTTGGCATGATTAAATATTTGAAAGAAAGTAGGTCCAAAGTATTTAAATTTCTAACTTCCATAACGTCTGTTCGAGGAATATTTTTGGTAGCTAAAATTATGTTTTTATCAACCCTAGGAAGAGCCAAAAGACAGCTGTCTTTTATCTTTAAATTTTCAATTATTTGGACAATTTCTTTTGTTTTAGGTTTTTCTATTTCCAATTTATCTAAAATTAAAAGCAAATTATTTTTTGCTTTGGCGGTTAAAACCATAAAAAGAGCTAACCTTCCCATTTTTTTGGGAACTTTTTTCTTAAAAACTCTAACTTTTTCTGGCCCAAAAGTTACTCCACCTCCTCGCCAAAGGGGCGAACGAATAGAACCATGACGAGCACGACCGGTTCCTTTTTGTCGCCAAGGTTTTCTTCCTCCACCCGACACCTGACTCCTATCTTTAGTATGGGCTATCACTCTTCTTCGATTTGCCATTTGAGATATAACAACCTGATGAACCAAATCAGAATTTACCGAAAGCTCAAAAATTTCTTTGGGCAACAAAGTTGTTCCTGCCTCTTTTCCTTCTTGATTGTAAACTTCATACTTCATAATTCTTACTTTACAGTCCTGATTTCCAAAAGTGTCCCTCTTCTGCCTGGAACTGCTCCTTTTATTGCTAATAGATTATTCTCTAAATCAACCTTGGCTACTTTTAAATTTTTAACTGTCACTCTTTCCCCCCCCATTCTCCCTGGCATTTTTCTACCCTTTCTCACTCTTTGAGGAAAGCGTGATCCTGTTGAGCCAAGACTTCTTTCTTCGTGTTTTGTCCCACGGGTAGCTGGCTGACCAGCAAATCCCCATCTTTTTACAACCCCCTGAAACCCCTTACCTTTACTAATGCCTGAAACTTTTATAATATCTCCCTCTTTAAAAACTGAAACATCAATTACCGAGCCCACCAAAGTGGGCGAAGGTGAAGATGAATCTTTAGCTTCATCGCCTACCGAGCCCACCAAAGCGGGTGAAGGTAAAGATGAAGCTTTAGCTTTATCGCCTGCCTGAGCCACAGCGAAAGGTGGAAAAGAGGATTTATCCTCTTTGACAATCCTGAACTCTCTTAAGTATTTAAATTCTTTTCCTTTCATTGTTTTTTTAATCTTTTTTTTCTTTTCAATTTTTTTAAACCCAACTTGAATAGCCTTATAGTTATCTTTTTCTTTTGTTTTTATTTGCAAAACCTCACAAGGACCCGCCTCAATCAAAGTTACGGGAACAACATTTCCTTTTTCATCAAACGTCTGGCTCATCCCAATTTTTTCTCCCAAAATAAACTTCATATATCGAGCTTCCACTTGTGGAAGCGAAGATGGGTTCGAAGAAGCAAGCTTCATCGACTATAACGCATAAACAAATACCGGGCCTAACCCGGTATTCTAGGTTAGTTCCTATTTATTATTTTATCAAAATAAAATTGATTTCGAAAGGAAAATCATATATCAAGTTTTTTATTTTATAAAAACGGAGCTGGGTTCGAAGAAGCAGGCTTCTTCTCTCGCCCTCATTAACATTCGGGCAGCTGAAAATTTTTTCATCGACTTAAAATTAGTAGGAGTTACATTTTAATTTCAATGTCCACCCCAGCAGGCAGATTAAGGTTCATCAAGGCATCAATCACTCTTTGGTTAGGAGTTAAAATATCAATCAGCCTCTTATGAATCCTCATCTCAAACTGCTCTCTCGAATCTTTATGAACAAAAGAAGACCTATTCACCGTATATTTGTGAATCTCGGTTGGTAGAGGAACTGGTCCTAAAATCTCTACTCCATACCGTAAAGCAGTGTCTACAATCTGACGAGCTGAATTATCAATCACCTTGTGATCATAAGCACGAAGCTTAATCCTGATTTTCGGTTTTAATTCTTTTTCCACTTCGGCTACCTTTTTCTTAGCCATCTTATCAAATAAAATCTAATTGTTAATTGATAATTGTTAATTGATAATTAATTTTTCTTATTTTCTATCAGCGATTAACTATTGACAATTATCTATTTTATTATCTTCGTTACCAATCCAGCCCCTACGGTCTTTCCTCCTTCTCTAATGGCAAATCTTTGTTTTTCCTCAATAGCAATTGGGACAATTAATTTTATTGTTAAATTAACATTATCGCCCGGCATAACCATCTCTGTGCCCTCTTGTAAGGTAACATCACCGGTTACATCAGTGGTTCTGAAGAAAAACTGGGGTTTGTAACCTGTAAAGAATGGAGTATGTCTTCCACCTTCTTCTTTAGCCAAAACATAAACCTCTCCAACAAACTCGGTATGGGGAGTAATTGAGCCTGGTTTAGCTAAAACCTGGCCCCTCTCCACCTCTTCTTTTTTAAGCCCTCTTAGAAGTACTCCAACATTATCCCCTGCCCTTCCTTCATCAAGAATCTTATTAAACATCTCAATTGAAACAGCAGTGGTTTTTACGGTTTCGCGTAAACCAATTAATTCTACTTCATCGTTAGGATGAACTATTCCTCTTTCAATTCTTCCGGTGGGAACAGTGCCTCGACCAGGAATAGAGAAAACATCTTCAATTGCCATCAAAAATGGTTTGTCCACCTCTCTGACTGGTTCAGGAATATATTCATCTACTACCTTAAGTAAATCTAATATTGGTTTGGCGGCCTCATCCTCAATAGATTTTATCTCCAAGGCCTTGGTGGCTGAACCTCGAATTACTGGAGTTTTGTCGCCTGGGAATTTATACTTTTTCAAAAGTTCTCTAACTTCCGACTCAACCAAATCAATAATCTCTGGATCATCAACCATATCAGTCTTGTTTAAAAAAACAACCAAGGAAGGCAAACCTACCTGCCTGGCTAAAAGTATGTGCTCTCTGGTTTGGGGCATTGGGCCATCAGAAGCAGATACTACCAAGATGGCGCCGTCCATCTGAGCGGCTCCAACAATCATGTTTTTAACATAATCAGCATGACCCGGGCAGTCAATAAGAGCGTAGTGACGATTTTCGGTCTCAAACTCAAGATGAGAAACATTAATAGTTAAACCCCGAGCTTTCTCTTCCGGCGCGGAATCAATTTCTTCAACGCTTTTTTTAGAACCCCTGAGTCCTTTCATTTCCACAACTTTAAGAATAGCTGCCGACAAGGAGGTCTTACCGTGGTCAACGTGACCAATAGTACCAATATTTACATGGGGTTTTTCCCTAACAAATTTTTCTTTTTCTGCCATGTTTTTTAATAATGATTAATTAATTATTAATTATTATTTATTATTTATTCTACGACTATTTTATTATTTTCTAAAAAAATTGTCAACAAATTATTTTCTCTTACGCGAGCGTTAGCGAAGCGTGAAGATGAACAGAAGTTCATCGCCTACCCTCAATAATTTCTTTAGCAACGTTCTCTGGCACCTCCCCATAATGGTCAAATTCCATGGTAAAGGTTCCCCTGCCTTCGGTCAAGGACCTCAGAGCTGTTGCATAGCCAAACATTTCAGCTAAAGGAATTTTAGCTCCAATTACTTTTAAGCGCAATCTGTCTTTTGTCTCTTCAATCTTTCCTCTTCGGGCTGATAAATCGGCAATTGCATCTCCAAAAAAGTCAGCAGGTGTTATTACTTCCAATCTCATTATTGGTTCCAATAATACCGGCTGAGCGTGCTTTGCAGCTTCCTGAAAGGCAATCGAGGCAGCAATTTTGAAAGCCATTTCTGAAGAATCAACTTCATGGAAAGAACCATCATAAAGAACTACCTGAAGGTCAACCATAGGATATCCGGCTATTATTCCTTTTTGCATCGCTTCGATTACCCCCTTTTCAACTGCGGGAATAAATTCTTTAGGAATCGTACCTCCCCTTATTTCATCGATAAATTCAAACTTCTCTCCTCTTTTTTTCGCTGCTACCCTTAACCAAACATGACCATATTGCCCCCGACCACCAGATTGTCGAATATATTTCCCTTCGGCCTCAGCCCGACTTTTTATTGTTTCT
>Ga0209986_10004079_pt1 | contig 12523 bp, 14 predicted proteins | sample BlataG_FD_183168 | JGI IMG/M metagenome (GOLD analysis project Ga0209986, IMG submission 183168) | Deep subsurface microbial communities from Black Sea to uncover new lineages of life (NeLLi) - Black_00105 metaG (SPAdes) (version 2) | ecosystem: Environmental > Aquatic > Marine > Oceanic >...
TCGTTCGTTCCGCCGCCGCGGCTGGCTCGCGTGTCTTCTGGTTGGCGGGTGGTCCTCTCTCGCTTTCGCTCCCTCGCCGGCTGCGTTCTCGCTCTTGCGCTTGTGTTCGCTCTGCCGGGGCCGTGCTTGCCGCTGGTGGTTCTGCCGGTTTTGTCGCCTTTGTTTCGGGTGGCGCCTCCGCCTCGCGTGGGTCCTGGGCTGCTGCCCGTGTGGCGCTGCGCGCTGGTTTGCCGGTCGTTGTCTTTCCGGTTGGTTGTTCTGTGTTGTGCTTTCCTGCTCTCGGCGGGTCCTGGGTCTCCGCCGGTTCCGGCGTCTGGTCGCGGGGTTTCCGTTGGGTCCCGCGTGGTTAGGCGCTTCCTTGCCCGGGTGGGCGGTGCTGGCTGCCGCCTGCCCGGTTTTTTTTTGGCTCGCTCTATTCTGTTAGTGCCACAGTCGCCGGCTCAAACATCAATATCGACCCAGCCGCTCTCTCTCATGTTCGTGAGGCGGCTTTTTCTTTTTCCCGCTCCCGCGGGTCGGCTGCCGCGCCGCATGTTCTCTAAATACGTTCTGTAACTGTGCTTCTTGTCTTGCATTCTGCGATCGTACGGCATCCTCCCCCATCCGCTTCCAGCACCCGGGACAACACCGGGTGATCAGTTTTACAATTATCGCGCCGCATACCCTCCGGGCAAAGCCCGGTCTTGTGCTTGCAGGGTTGGGCGCGCATTAACGCCTCAGATCATCAATCAAGTTCACACGATAACGGTCATACAAACTGAATATTTTTAAAGCATATTCACTTGCTGTGTCATCATCCATTGCCCGTACAGTTGCGTGAATTCTTCCTTCGTCACCTATTGGCTCCACACTCGTAAGGGCTTCTTCTAGTTCAATAAATTCTTCTCTTAGTCCTTTAGGAAGATCATCGATTCTGAGTAGCGATAAAGAATGTACAAACGCATCAATTAACCGCTGTTGAATGCTACGATTGCCAGTGATCAATGTTGTTAATGCACTGAAGAATTTCTCCCAAGTGTAGCTCTGTGTGATGTTTTTGTAACTGCTTGGAAGATATCGCTGAAGAACGAAACGTAACCGACCTTCAGTTACAAGCAATTCTTCAATTTTTGCGTTGTCATATACTTCTATCGAGAAGCTATCCTCTAATCCCTTAAAAGTACTTGCAAGTCCGCTTGATTGCAAAGTTGAATAGAAGGCAATAAATCCGCAACACTGAAATTTTTTAACCCTATCAGTGATATTTATCTCATCGTTGATACCCACAGATCTACCAGAATGTGCATAATGCTTACAGCTAACCAACCATCTAATTCCTCTCTCACTTATAAATCCAGATAAGGATTCAACAATTACTAAATCTTTACCACCATCGGCCCCGCGATTCGGGCCACTCTCTATCTGAAAACCTAAGTTCTTGAAAAAATCTCGCGCAAATAATTCAAATGTATCTTGATCCCCTTTTCCTGTATTTGCTTCAGGTATTTCTGTAAAATCAACAAGTGCCATTTAGGTATCTTTCATTCTTTGTTCAAAGTGCGCTTAACGTTTGCGTGAGGAGCCTAGCGTTATTGCTCTTGAAGCTGCTTTTATTGTAACCTGATCTAGCAAATCGCGCCGCTTACCCACCCGAACGAAGTGGGGTCAGGTTGATTGAGGGTTAGGCTGGGCACCGTTTAAATAAATTACACCAGTTAATATATCCGAATTTGGGATATTTTTTACTTCCGAGTATTATTTGGTTCAGTATTATTTGTAAACTGGAGTCTCGTTTGTCTACAAAAATATATTCTGAAAACTACCAAAACTTCTTGGAACTGCTTCGAAATGCAAGAAAAGACGCGAGAATGACACAAAAAGAAGTAGCTCAACTCTTGGGTAAGCCCCAATCATATGTTTCAAAATGCGAAAGTGGGGAAAGACGGGTTGATGTAATTGAACTGAAATATTTCGCTAGGGCTTATAACAAACCAATGAGTTATTTCTACAATGACTAAGCCAACAAAAGACCCTTCCACAGATTGGCCTCCAGTCAAGCGGGACAATGGAAAAGACTGGAGCAAAGCTCAATTAACCATCTTAAGATTACTTTGGCCCATGAATTGGGTACATAGAAAAGAAATATTTAATGCAGTAAACCAGACATATTACGACAGGCGAATAAGAGAACTTCGAGAGAGCGGCTGGCAAATAGAAACTCATTCATCTGGTCAAATGTACAGACTCCTTTCTCATGAAAAACTTCTAGGTCAAAAAAGGCAATATCCCAATACAAGACAAAAACGCTTTGTCCGTGACCGCGACCAAAAAACTTGTCAAATTTGTGGTCAGCACGATGAGAATATACAAATTGACCACAAAATTCCGTTAGAACGGAACGGTCTCACTGTAGTTGAAAACTTACAACTATTGTGCAGAGCATGCAACGTAGAAAAACGTGGGGTTTGTAGACATTGCACTCTTGATTCTTGCGATGGATGCCCTTACGCTTATCCTGAATTATATTCTTGCAAAATAATACTATTTCTCGATGATGTAGTGGCAGAAAATCTATCTAACGAATCAATAAAGCGGGGACTCTCAAAAACACATATAGCTATTGAGATTGTTTCCCAATATTTTTCATCTCTTGATAATAATTAGCCTTTTTTCGGTTTATAAAACCCAATAAGATATTCTTCGTGCATGCGTTGCTGAATTTGAGAGTTTGATTTAATACCAAAACTTGCTGGTAACATTCTTTTATTGCGGTCTAACCGACGAACTCCAATGCGGGGAACATCAAACCCAACAATTTTCCCTATCTCGGCTAAACATAGATTTGTTTCAGTGTCTATCCCATTTAAATTTGAATTCCCTACAACAACAATGGCCGCTTTACCATGTTTCAATACGCGGTGCAGTTCTCTAAAAACCCTGTTCATCTCTGAATAATATCTATGTAAAACCTGACCCTTCTTTTTATTTTTCTCGCTCACCCTCTGGACTATCGACATAGATTTTGGAGGCAAGTTCTCATAAACAAAATTAGTTGTTGCTTCTCCGCCAATATAGGTTTTTCTTTTCTCGCCCAAATTCTGAATTGGAAATCCAAACCAAACCAATGAGAATTTATGTGCTCTCATATAATCAATAGCATTAGACGCATACGGTGGAGATGTCACAATCAAGTCGATCGAATTGCTATCACATGGCAAATTCTCAGCGTCACCAAATTGTATCGCCGGCTTTTCAGTTTTGGATGCAATCAATAGGTTACGAAAATTTTGCTTGTACCGTTTTCTGAATTCCAAATGAGCTGAACGAAGTTTCTTTGTTAGAAATTTGGATCGGGAAGTCGGCTTATCTTGATACTCTTTGCCAAACAATACAATCCCTTTTGATGATATAGCTACTTTTGCCCTGTGTGGACGTGTATGAGCCAAATCAAAAGCTAAAGATACTCCACCTGATTTTGTAATAATGATTGATGAAAATATTAATTCGAAAAATTCCCTCATCCGCACATCGTTGATTTTTTCAATCTCTAATAATAATGTTAGCAACTCATATTGGGTTTCTTTCGCAAACCAGTAATCAATAAATTCTAGTGTTTTTTTATCGTATCGTTTATTTAATTCTTCATCCAATGCCGCATGGTTTTTACTTAATGAGATTGTCGCGTTTTTAAGAATTTTATTCTCAATTTTGGAGACCAGATTTTTATCAAGAGATGTGACTTTAACCTTTGAAAGTAAGAGAGCAAGAGGGTCAATATCAAAACCGATAGCATTTCTTCCCAACAAAAATGCTTCTAGGATTGTTGTACCAGAACCAAGCATTGGATCAAGAACAATATCACCTGGCTCAGTTAAAGCAGTAATAATTGTTCGAGGCAGTTGTGGTGGAAATTTTGCAGGAAATGAATGAAACATATGGGATGAGTTATCGCTTTTGTGATTATGAAAATCAAAATCAAGAGAAAGTATACGAATTAATTTCTCCAAATATGTTTCATCACCATTCAATTTTATATCATTCCACAAGGGTAAATCAAGTTGCTCAATTTGCATAAAAATAAGGGGTAATGTAAAATTTTAGAATATATGTGCGTTAAATTATAGCACATCAATTCATCACCGCCAACAAAATTCTCAATTTCCCACTCCTATAATTCCCGCCCAAACGTATTAAGGATTGATATGGCGCGGAGTATGCGGAGCCGCCCTATAATCCTGAATAACAATTAACGGAAATGTATGTAAAAACAATAAAGTTAAATATCTATACTGCTATCTCCTTTTAACATATTGTTTCAATCAAGAAGCTCGTGCCCGTGAATTCCCCATCCCACGCTGATCATCAAATCTTTTTTACTCACCAATAGCTAATCGCAAAGTCCTGTTTCTTCCAACTTCCACTACATCTTGCTCTTCTTATACTATATCCTCAAACCATAAGATCACCAAATCCGGTGTTGATTTTATGAGGGTGAGTTGTATAGGATTTGCTTATCCCTTTCATCCCTTCTCCTCACATGCAAGGTTTCCCCCTCCTTACCCGCGCTGCCCCACAGAACTGTCAGCCATACCACCCTGAAGGACGCTTGAGCAAGATGCTTGATATTGGTAAAGTTCCTGGGCAATCTTACGCTCAGATACCCAAAAGTAAAGCCGCCAACGCTTCCGCTGCAAAATACGCAGCTTCTCAGCGTTAGCACGGCGGCTTTGACTCTGAAATATTTCCAGGCTTGTGCCGGGGGATTTTTTCGCTGGGGCTTCGCCGCATCTGCAAAAAAAATCCCCCTCAGAAATTTTTCAGGTCACCCATACTGCGGGTACTTGTTGGTCATCTGAGCATGCCCTGTAAACAGAACTTTACCAAATATATATCAAGCACTTGCTAACCTCAGCGTTGGGGTGGTAGGCTCCGGCCGACCCTCTTAGGACGGACCAGCGCAAGAACGGGGAACCAGAACTTTATTGTATAATATGTATAAAGTGGAGATATCACATTTAGAATTTTGCTTGTCAACCTTTAATATCCGCCCTCCTTCTGATGTGAATTCGAGGATTGCGAAATACTTGATAGTCCTCAAAAATAATTTCGAACCACAGAGCCAGACCCGGATCTTCTGTCAACTGCTTTCGGGGTTCAGACGAACTGGCATGTGATAACGGGGGCGCCCTGCTCTGGCAAAACAACCCTAATCGATCAGTTGGCAGACTAAGGGCTCTAGACGGTTGCGGAGATTGCGCGAGAGTACTTTGAGAGAGACGACAAGAGGGCGAACCATGCAAGGAAATTCACCAAGACTAGTGTTAGACGCAGAGCGTACGGCTCTCCTGGTCATTGATGTTCAGTGGGCACTCTTTTCTAGACCCACGCCGATATACCAAGCTGATAATTTAATTCATAACATAAACTCACTTATTGAATTGTGGCAATATTCTGGTGGGTTAGTCGTTTATATCCAGCATTCTAACAACAAGATGCTCATCAAGAATTCAATTGGCTGGCAATTTCATCCAGATCTAAGTGTAAAAGAGACCGATATCGTTATTCATAAGGTACACGGCAATGCTTTCGTAGAAACCGATCTTAAAGAGCTTCTCGACTCCAGTGGGATCGAGAATATTGTGATTACCGGATTGGTTACCCAAGGTTGTGTAAGAGCTACAAGCATTGGAGGAAATGAGCTGGGCTTTCGGGTAATTCTTATTGATGACGGTCATAGCAATTACAGTAAGGAAGCTCCTAAGATTATTGAGAAATGGAATCTGGAATTAGGCAAGGAACATGTGGAATTATTCTCATCTGATGAAATTGGTTTTGTGTGATATATGGCGGAATTACCTTTCGTTGCATCCGACCGCGTTCCGCGCGGACATAAAAGCGGCTCCATGCGCTTTCAGTTAGCTTTCTAGCGAAGGTTTCCCCCCACACTCGGGCGGCAGGTGAACCGCGAGCCGTCAGGTGTCATTCGAATTAAGTAAGTATAAGGTCAAATTTTCATGAATGGAAGGAAGAAATGATTCTTGTTACTGGAGCAGCTGGTAAAACAGGTCAAGCTATTATTCGTGTACTGCTTAAAAGGAAAAAATCAATTCGGGCGTTGGTACATAAAGATAACCAAATCCAATTGGTTCAAGTGCTCGGCGTACAAGAGGTTATTGCTGGGGATATGTGTTCCCAAAAGACAATGAATCAAGTGCTTCAGGGAGTTCGAGCGGTCTACCATATCTGCCCTAATGTCAGTCCGGAGGAAATCAATATTGGTCAAATAGCGATCAAGGCAGCCCAATCTGCAGAAGTTGAGCATTTCGTTTATCATTCTGTACTTCATCCTCAGATTGAGTCGATGCCACATCATTGGCAAAAGATGCGCGTTGAGGAACAACTGTTTGAATCAGGTTTATCTTACACAATTCTTCAGCCAGCACCCTATATGCAAAACATATTGGCTTATTGGAATGATATTATGAAGAAGAACAAGTATGCGGTACCTTATTCTGAAAATACTCGATTGTGTTCTGTTGATTTAGAAGATGTAGCTGAGATTGCTGGTATCGTTCTTAGTGAGTCAGGGCATAAATGGGCAATTTATGAGCTATGCGGTACTCAAATCCTGTCACAAATTGAGATGACTCAAATATTAAGCCAGTATTTGGGTCATAGAGTTGATGTTAAAGTCATACCTATCGAGGAGTGGGAGGTCAATGCCCGAAATAAGGGGATGGGTGATTATCAAGTTAAAACGCTAATCAAAATGTTTCGTTATTATGACCGGTTTGGCTTTTTTGGCAATTCACGTACTTTAGAGTGTTTACTTAATCGTTCTCCAACAAGTTATGCTACTTTTATTGAAAGAACTATAAGAGAACGACTCTAATAAAAAATCCGCCTAACGCCTCGTTGGAGCTTGCGAGGCTGTCATGTTGTTTTACTTGCTTTTTTGCGACCTGTGAAGGGATCGGTGAGCGGGTGCCAGCACACCGCTCGCAAGGCTTCGCTGCTACGCGATACGCCACGTACGCCCTCGCTCCAAGAGCAGTCACTCCGGTGGACGGCTGGAGCATCTACATTTACAGGCGTCTCAATTTCGATAATACTGCTGTTTGATATTTAGAATCGCCAGCCAGCTTTTCCCGAAAGAATTATTGGTATATGGTTTTCAGCGTTGCAACCTTCAGGGGTTGATTTCGTAAATCGACGTTCATCAATTTCCAGAACGCCTCGGTGGATGCCAGGATTTTTAGGGACTGATTTCATTGGCAAGTTTCTGTCCCGGAATAGGTAAATAATATCACTTATGAACTCGTTGGGTAATCAATCGATTTGCTACCCAGAAATGGACTTCATGAACGATACAAATGAGAACATTATGTGAACTGATGTAAAACCGAATATATTAGGATAATTATGGTAGAATTTGTTTTAATAAATTCGTTTAGGTTCAAAAGGGAGTAATACTATGTTGGGATCAAGTAAATTACTGGCAACAATACCGGCGGTAGACATACAACGCGCCGAGGAGTTCTATACCCGTGTTCTGGGTTTATCAGTGGCAGGAAAACCCCTAGAGGGAGTGCTCATCTTGGAAGCTGGCGCAGGTTCTCAGATCATGATCTATGAAAGGGAGGCGACTAAAGCCGAACATACTGCTGCGACCTTCCTGGTTAATGACCTCGAACGTGTAGTAAAGGATTTGACAGCAAAAGGTGTGCAGTTCGAGCAGTATGATTTTGATGAGTACCAGACTGATGAACTCGGTCTCGCTCAGATGGGAAGTGTTAAGATGGCATGGTTGAAGGATCCGGAAGGTAATGTCCTGGGATTAGGATCATTCTAATCAGGAATGTTCTGCCCCTATTTAACGACGGGTCACTGGTAGGTGACGCCCATCGAAGAGAAATCAGAGATTGATTATGCAACCCATATCGAGCCAATGTTCATATAAACAAGAGACCCGTCATGCGGGCCGAAAGGAGCAACACTTATGCTTTTCCATGTAACAATGACCCATACCGAAGAAAACTGCGCAATCTACCACCGCGAGATAATGCCTGATGTTCTTGAGTCCTTTGAGAACCTCGAAGCGCTTGGCAAGGAACTGAGCGTCAAGCTACACTACTTTACCTGGTGTGGACCTGCCCACGTTGCTTATGTCTTGCTTGAAGCTGATGACCTATCTGCAATATCCCGGTACGTTTTCTCGATTCCTATGCCGGCAAAAATCGATATAGTCCCAGTGGAGCATCTGCAAGACACCATCGCTATGGCAAGAGCAGCGACGGCAAAGGCGTAAGATTGAGCGGCAAAGGCGCCTCAAGCCACATCCAAGGATAGGATTACGCGGTGAGGCATCTACAGTATATATGGCTTCACTAAAGCACCATCTGGCGAACACACGCTCTCTACCCTCGAAGGTTTGCGGTCGGGCGCGGGTGTTTGCCAGCTTTTGCTGATGTAATTGATGCACTCAGTAACAAGCTGGTTGAACATTAATGTGGCGACGATTTAGAATGGCTAGCGGATGGCAGGTTAGCAGGTTTACAGGAGCCAGATTTTGTCCCTGCCCCCAATCGCGGTTTGACCGCCCAGCGCGGATGGCGATTCGTGTGATTTGGAGATATTAATCAGGTAAAATTCTTTAATAAACAATCGTTAAAGGAGAGTGTCCATGCCATTAATGTTTGATATGCCCTTGGAGGAGTTACAAACATATCAGGGAACTAATCCTGCTCCTCCGGATTTCGATGATTTCTGGGATGCGGGTCGGGCAGATATGAGGGCAGTTGATCCCCAGGTAGAGCTTGCCCCGGCTGAATTTCAAACCTCTTTTGCTGATTGCTCGCATATGTATTTTACCGGCGTTGGTGGGGCGCGTATTCACGCCAAACTACTACGCCCTAAAAACTTTTCCCAACCGCACCCGGCTCTGCTTATGTTTCATGGCTATTCAGGTAGCTCTGGCGATTGGTCGAGCATGCTAGGGTATGTCGCACAGGGTTTCACCGTAGCTGCATTGGATTGCCGTGGACAAGGTGGATTATCAGAGGATAGAGGAGGTGTGACTGGATGGACTTTACAAGGTCATATCATTCGAGGTTTGGACGGCTCTCCAGAAAATTTACTTTATCGTCAGATCTTTTTAGACACCGCACAACTGGCTGGGCTCGTTATGGACATGCCGGATGTGGATCAAAATCGCTTAGGTGCGACCGGTGGTAGTCAAGGAGGAGGATTAACCTTGGCTTGTGCGGCGTTGGAGCCGAGTATCAAGCGGGTTGCCCCTGTATTTCCGTTCCTATGTGATTATCAACGCGTGTGGGAGATCGATCAAGCAAAAGATGCTTATGCCGAATTACAGGAATATTTCCGTAAGTTTGACCCTCGCCATGAACGCGAACAAGTGATTTTTGAAAAACTGGGTTATATTGACGTACAACACCTATGCCCGCGCATTCAGGGTCAGGTATTGATGAGCACTGGTCTTATGGATACCGTCTGTCCACCATCTACCCAATACGCTGCCTATAACAAGATCAGCGGTCCAAAAACCATAGATCTATATCCCGATTACGGTCACGAAGACCTGCCAGGACATGCTGACCGGGTTTTCCAATTTATGATGAGGCTTTAGTAGCCTAATTTTTTCTTTACGATCCCAGAGAGTTGTAAGGAGAGGGGCGGGGATACATCCGACTGCTGTCTTCCAGCCGCTCTTTAACTAAGAATCGCTTTTATTATCAGGTTGGTAAAAAAGTGACCATTAATCACCGAATTTAGGGGCAGTATTCATAATAGTTATATCTTCTGTATACTTTGGATTGGGATCTGGGGGATAAAATAATCCTGGGATGAAATAATCCTGGGGATAACATAATCCTGGGATAAAATATTCGGGATAAAATAATCCTGGGATAAAATATTCGGGATAAAATAATCCTTGGATAAAATAAGCCTTGGAAAAAATAATCCTGGGAAAAAATATTCCTGATAAAAGGTTTTTTGGGTGGAGGGTTCATTTCTGTGTATACAATCTCTTATCCGGTATTGGTTTTGGCTGGTTATTAAAAAACCTCCCGCGGGTTGCGAATAATGGGTTTGAGGAATTGAGGATTTAAGAAATAACCTCCCGCAAGTTGTAAATTTTGGGTTTGAGGAATTCACATTAAAATTGGAAATGATTTGTTTGCCAGAGGATTATAGAACCCGCGGGAGGTTGGTGATTTGTCCGCCAGAGTATTTCAGAACCCGCGGGAGGTACGGCCTTGCCCAGGATTTCGTCCGGGATTTCATCCGGGATTTCATCCGGGATTTCATCCGGGATTTCATCCATCGAATTCAATATTTGCGTGTATAATATGTATGAAGTGGAGATAATACAATAAAAATTTTGCTTATCAACTCGTTCGGCAAAATAAATAACAATCAATAAAGATTATGAGGAAGGGCCTATGAGCTATGAAATAGATTCTTATGAAAGGATTGTTGAAAACCTTCATGACGGTTTATATTTTGTAGACCGAGATAGGGTTATTACATACTGGAATAAAGCTGCTGAACAGATTTCTGGATTTACTGCTAATGAGGTTGTTGGTAAATCTTGTTCTGATAATATACTCACCCACGTCGATAGTGATGGTAATAATCTTTGCACCGGAATGTGCCCTCTTGCAGCAACCATTTCTGATGGAAAGCCTAGGGAAGCTGAAGTATACATGCACCACAAGGATGGTCACAGAATACCCGTTTCGGTTCGCGTCAGTGCATTAACCAACAGAGACGGTTATATAATCGGTGGGGTAGAATTATTTACAGATATTAGCAATCAGGCAGCCAATGATTTGAGGGTAAAAGAACTTGAAAAGTTGGCTCTTCTTGACAACCTTACTCAATTAGCAAACAGAAACTATATTGAGAGAGAAATCCAAAGCAGATTTGAAGAGAAAAAACGTTTTAATGTACCATTTGGTATTTTATTCATAGATATTGACCATTTCAAAAAATATAATGACATTTATGGTCATCCTGCAGGTGATGAAGTTCTGAATTTTGTTGCGAATACTTTTGTTGCCAACACACGACCATTTGACATTTATGGACGCTGGGGAGGTGAAGAGTTTATTGGTATTATACGTAACATAAACGGCAAAGACCTTGAGTTGCTGGGGAACAGGCTTCGTTCACTGACAGAAAATTCATACATAATTCATGAAAACGAAAAGCTATATGTCACAATTTCAATTGGAGCTACACTCGCTAACGAAAATGACACTATTCATACCCTCATAAAAAGAGCCGATAATCTTATGTATAAAAGCAAAGCAGCGGGAAGAAATTGTTTGACGATAGGTTGAATATTATCGCCGAACAATTGCATTAAAACGAATTGCAATTCCGCTAAGCTTCATTGCAACCGCTTATGCAAGACGTTGGGCCGCCTAAACACTATAATGAATGACCTTATGGATATTCATCCCGGACCGAGCAATCTAAAACCGATTATTGTGATCGATCTTTTCCAAGAGACTCTCGACCTTCTTCTTGAACTCTTGTATGAATTAAGGGAAGAAGAATGGAATATACCCACTATTTGCACAGGTTGGTCCGTTAAGGATGTTGCCCTCCACCTTCTAGGGGTAGAAATCGGTAATATTTCCTCTCGCCGTGATCAACATAATCTCGGAAGAACCCTATCAGACTGGAATGAACTGGTTGACTACATCAATATCTGGAATCAGGAATGGGTCGATGTTTCTCGTAGGATTAGCTCTCCTCTCTTGATCGAACTGCTTGATTATGTAGGAGAGAAAGCATATGAATACTTCCGTTCCCTCGATCCATTTGAAATTGGTGGTTCCATAAGTCGGGCAGGGACTGAACCACAGCCTGTTTGGCTCGATATCGCTAGAGAGTACACGGAGCGCTGGCATCAGCAGCAGCACATCAGAGACGCAGTCAAGAAGCCAGGTTTGAAGGAACCAAAGTTTTTAAGTCCAGTCCTAGAGACATTTGCGTGGGCTCTGCCATATTCGTTCCGTCATGTATCTGAGCCTGATGGAACCAGCATCACACTATCGGTATCGGGCGAGCGTTCTTTCAATTGGGTAATGAGCCTAAACCGGTTTAATTAATACCTATGTGACTGCTCCTTATCTTTTTAAAATCTGTCTGGCTGCCGGTGATCAAAACACCGTTATCATCGTTGCCCGAGATGACACATTGGTCAATCGTGTTGTTGTTGGCGCCGCTGGAGATCTTGATTCCGGTGGCGTTGCCCCAGTCGCTCTTGCCGCCAGGATCGGTGCCGAAGTAACTGTCGCTGATGATGTTGTTGGAGGCGCCGGTGATAATATTGATGCCCGCCCCCGGGGCATTGGCTAGCGTCAACCCCCGGATAATATTGTTGTCCGATTCGATGGTCAGGATGGACATCGAGCCTCCCAGGTTGGACCCGTCGATCAAAATATCTAGCCCGGAAAGGTTGGAGGGAGTGTTGTACCCATAGATCGTTGTGCCATAATCCGTCAGGCTG